>Ga0208119_100008_pt1 | contig 312357 bp, 287 predicted proteins | sample LakWasMet51_LOW8_2_FD_183887 | JGI IMG/M metagenome (GOLD analysis project Ga0208119, IMG submission 183887) | Freshwater sediment methanotrophic microbial communities from Lake Washington under simulated oxygen tension - Sediment Metagenome... | ecosystem: Environmental > Aquatic > Freshwater... | reverse complement strand
TCTGCTTGATATTGCGTATTTTGCCAAGCCAAACCTTTGTTATAGACCACACGGCAACAGCCTGCATATTGACGCATGGCGCGGGATTGTTCACCATTTGGCATGAGTTCAAATTGGTAGGCTTGCATGCGCTTCATGGTTTTATGATACTAGGTCTATGAAACAAAACAAGGATATTAGACGAGTTGCTTCCGATATTTGCGGCGCGGCGGTGTGCAAAGACGTTGAAGCAGCGTTGGTGGAGTTTGATGGTGAGGATGACCATGTGCATCTTTTGGTGAATTATCCGCCTAAAGTGGCTATTTCAATGTTAGTGAATAGTCTAAAAGGGTTGTCTAGCCACATGATACGCAAAAATAATTATCCAAGCATTACCAAGAGGTTATGGGGCGGTACGTTGTGGTCGCCTAGCTATTTCGCGGGGATTTGTGGCGGCGCATCAATTACAATGATTCGGCAATATATTGAGCAACAACAAACAGCGCATTGAACGGCTTCGCCGTTAGCGCTTACATCCCCCCCCCTAAACGGCGAGGTTTTACGAGCTAACCGATAAAAGCTAACCTGACACTAAACAGATACATTGCCTACTGCAACTCGCACTAATTCATCAATCTTAGCTGTAATATTAGTCAACTCACCGGCAACGACAGCAAATTCACGTCCTACTTCACCTGCACGGGCCGCGACAATTTGTGCATTCACAGATACGATACGTGCCTGTTTTGCAATGTTTTGAATACTGCTCATTAACTCATGGTGCTGTTTACGCTGTACTTTTGCATGTTTCTTAGACTCATCCTCATAAACTACGGTAATGCGATTAAGTAATGCAACAATTGGTGTCGCTTGCTTTCCCAGCTCATTAAGTAGCTCAGGTACTGTACGAAAACCAGACTCACAAGCACTTAATGCTTTTTCTACTAAATTGGTAAAGTCGACTATTTTTCGATCACCCTCAATTTCGCCAAAATAAACTAAGCGTAACTCTTCAAAAAATACACCTGGCAATTCACTGTTTCCATGTACTAATGCAGCATGACTCACTTTAAACAAAGCTAGTGCTTCACGTGCCGTTTCCAACGCTGTTTCGTGCCCCATAGTAGAAAGTACGGCGTTCAATACAATACGTTGTGACAACATACGCTGACGACCAGCTAAGTTAATTAGTGCGCCAAATGTTTCTGCACTAACGGCCATACTTGATGTATTAAATTTATGGCTACGCTCTGTAGCTTGATGAGGCTTTAAATCTGCTAACAAAATATTCTCCCTTTTATTGATATCATTAACATCGAACGTCATCAGCACAATTACTCAGCACTTAGAAACCATTCACATTACGCATTCAATATAAGCAATTTCTATTCCATGCATATTCATAGGCAGATCAGCGAAACGCATCAAATGTCGATGTTGTTCAGCTATCATTAAAAACCATTGACTAGCGTGTCGCTGATATTTGCATGTTGGTGTTTTAAATGTTTTGATATAAATTCACGTCAACATGAAAATAAGCAACCAAGATTTAACACCTACTAGCTATACAGATAGCTTTAGTCTTGCTCGCAAGCTCAAACGCCACCATCACTTTTATCTTGGCCCTACCAACTCTGGTAAAACCTATCAAGCACTCCAAGCATTAGAAAAAGCAAAATCTGGTGTGTATCTAGCACCACTAAGGCTACTGGCAATGGAGATACGTGACAGACTAGTGGCATCTGGTGTGCCGTGCAACTTAATTACAGGTGAGGAGCGCGTCATCATGGCTAGCGCTAAGCATACGGCATCAACCATTGAGATGATGAATGCGAACAAAGAGGTGGATGTCGCAGTCATCGACGAGATTCAAATGCTACAAGACCCAGACCGTGGTGCAGCATGGACAGCTGCGCTAGTTGGGGCACCCGCATCAACAGTTTTTATTTGCGGCTCTACAGCAGTTACAAGCCCATGCATCGCAACAATTGAATCATTAAATGAAACTTACGAAATCACACAGTTAGCACGTAAAACACCGCTAGTATTAGAGCATGAAAGCATGTGTGGAAAGCATTACAATCGCCAGAAGCTCAAGCCTAAACTACAAAAAGGTGATGCCATCATTGCATTCAGCCGCAAAGATGTGCTGACATTGTCGGCTAGATTCCGCCAATGGGGTTTCAATGTAGCAAGTATTTACGGCGCACTCTCCCCCGAGGTAAGACGAAAGGAATCAGAACGCTTTAACACTGGTGAGGCAGATATCCTAGTGGCAACAGATGCCATCGGCATGGGCTTAAACCTACCAATACGTCGTGTAATATTTTCTAATATCCATAAGTTTGATGGCGTAGCTTCGCGATTACTCAATATGACAGAGGTGCGTCAAATTGCAGGGCGTGCAGGTCGATTTGGTATTTATGAAACAGGCTATGTCAATGTACTTGAAAATGATGAGCTAATTCACATTGAGCATATGTTATCGACCGATGACACTGCTGATTTAAACAAGCTCCCCGTGAGCATTAATTTAATGCAGATTAGCAGCCTTGCTCACTCACTACATACAAATAAAATTGCTGAAGTACTCAGTTACCTCCAAGAAAGAACTCGTTTTCAACACGCTCTTTTTGAACAAGCACCACTAGAAACTCAAATTTCACAAGCCATCCTTGTTGATGAGTATGCACCTAAAATGTCCCTAAAAGATAAGTATATCTTCGTATGTGCGCCAATTTCATTGAATGTTGCATTTGAAAAAGACTACTATCTAATGTGCCTAAAAAGTGTATCAGAATCTACTATTCGATATCTACCGCCAGCACCGAGCTGGCTAGACGCACAAAATCCAAAACATCTGGAAGAAGCAGAGTTGCTTAGCCACAATCTAAGCCTGTATGCATGGCTGAGTTATAAGTTCCCACAATATTTCACAGACGGCGAAAAAGTCCCTGAGTTACGAAGAAGAATAAGTCGTTACATAGAAAGCGCATTACTCACACAAGCTGGATATGGTGATACCAGCAGAGAAATCGATTACATCATGACAAAAAGAAGATATTGATATTAACAATCCAATATTAAATTAGTCCAGCCTTACCGTTTCCAAGTACTCGGGCACTTCCACTTGCCAATGCAATTTTTCTTGAATATGGCGTCGCATAGAATCCGCTGCAACGGGCTCTCCATGTACGATAAAAGTTTTTTTAGGTGGCGCTTCAAATCCGCCAAGCCAATCCAAGATTTCCTCATAATCAGCATGGGCAGACAAATTCGAAATCAACTCAACACTTGCTCGAACTGGGATATATTCACCATGAATCTTAATGCTTTCTGCGCCGTCCAGCATAGCAGCACCTCTGGTTCCCGCAGCTTGAAACCCAACAAATAATATAGTGTTATTAGACTTGGGGGCAAATGCTTTCAGATGATGAACAACACGCCCTCCAGAAGCCATTCCACTTGCGGATAAAATAATCATCGGACCTTTAAGCTCATTAAGGGCTTTTGATTGCTCAATACTATTGACCATATGTGCCGTCCGAAATAGCGCACGGCATTGCTCGGCGTTTAAGCGATGTTCACCATGATATAGATTAAAAATCTCAGTGGCATCGACGGCCATTGGACTGTTTAAATAGACAGGAATATCTTCTGCAATCGCTCCGGAAGTTTTCAATAAGTGAATGTAATAAAGTAACTCTTGTGCTCTACCTACCGCAAAAACAGGGATAACAACCACGCCCTTTCGCTTCACAGTCCGATTAATAATCGTTGCTAGCTTAGCTTTGGGATCATCATTCTGATGTAAACGATTGCCGTAGGTAGACTCAATTAGCAAATAGTCTGCTTGCTTGATACGGACAGGAGGCTTCATCAAAATATCATTAGCGCGCCCAATATCACCTGAAAACAGGATAGAAGTCTTTTGGTGATGAATGCGTACGAACGCAGATCCCAAAATATGACCACTTGGTGAAAGCCTCAGCGTTAAACCACCACCCAAATCCACATCTTGCTCAAAGCTCACAGGCGTCAATAAAGCAAGTGCATTTTCGGCATCTTCTTTGGTATATAAAGGTAGTGCTGGATGATGTTTAGAAAAGCCACGGCGATTTGCATACTCAGCCTCTTCTTCTTGCAAGTGTGCAGAGTCTGGCAACATAATTTTGCATAAATCGGCAGTGCCTTCACTGCAATAGACTTTGCCAGAGAACCCATTTTTAACCAGTAAAGGTAAATACCCACTATGATCGATATGCGCGTGTGTTAACACCACGGCATCAATTTTTGCTGGATTGATAGGTAACTTCGACCAGTTTTTTAATCGTAATTGCTTTAACCCCTGAAACAAACCACAGTCAACCAAGATATGCTTTGTGTCAGTCTTTAGTAAATACTTTGAACCAGTAACAGTGCCTGTTGCACCTAAAAATGTGAGCTCCATACAACCTCTCCCCTATACTCAGTGCCGTCAATTAAATCAGTACAATTAATTCAACTAGCACTGCGAACGCTATCCAGTAAAAAGATTACTCCAATGCGACCTTTGTTTTAGCTAGCGCAGGATTTGTTGAAAAATATTTTTTAATTCCAGTTAAAATGGACAGCACTAACTTATCTTGATAAGCACTGTCGTTAAGCCTGCGTTCCTCATCAGGATTACTAATAAATGCAGTCTCTACAAGAATAGAAGGAATGTCCGGTGATTTCAATACAGCAAAACCTGCTTGCTCCACATGGTTCTTATGTAACTTATTAATCTCGCCAATATTACCTAATACCGCTTTACCAAGCTTCAAGCTGTCGTTAATCGTTGCGGTTTGAGATAAATCTAGTAACGTTCTAGCAAGCAATGGGTCTTTTACGTTTAAGCTCACTCCACCTATTAAATCAGACTGATTTTCTTTATTTGCTAAATATCGTGCGCTGGCACTTGTTGCACCTTTTTCAGATAATGCAAATACTGATGAGCCCCTTGCCGCTGGGTTAGTAAAAGCATCAGCATGAATCGAAATAAACAAATCTGCTTGTAATTTACGCGCTTTGAGCACACGCATATGCAACGGAATAAAATAATCTCCATCACGGGTGAGTAAAGCACGCATATTTGGCTCTTCGTCTATTTTTGCCTTTAACTTCTTAGCAATCAACAAAGTAATCTCTTTTTCACGGCTACCTGTAGCACCTATTGCACCAGGGTCTTCCCCACCATGTCCAGGGTCAATCGCAATAGTAATCTGGCGTAAGCCTTTAGATGATGGCTTATTGTCAGGGACCTCTTTGCTAACTTCCGCTTGCAGAGTAGCAGAGGTTTGGCTGCTCTGTGATGTAGTTTCGACGGCATTTCCACTAGTAGCTGTTGTCGTATTAGCTGGCTTAGCACCCTCGTCAATTTTCACCGCAGCAACATTACTATCTAGTGTTACAGAGGGAACATCAGTGGGTTGTGGCAACGTAACTACCTGTGTAGACTTGTTATTTGCAGTCACATCAACTGTTTGAGGTGGATTATCACGTTCATCTAGCATCGCCATCAGCGGGTCTTTAGTTGGGTAAATATCCAACACTAATCGATGCTTGTAATCACCTGCTGGCGGTAACGTAAATATCGCAGGTTTAGCCTCGCCTTTTAAATCCACTACCAAGCGCACCACTTTAGGCTTAAAGTTCGCTACGCGTATTTTAGAAATATACGGATCACTCTCTGAAACCTTTTCACTTAACGCCTTAATCACCACATTTAAATCAACATCTTCCACATCAACAACTACGCGCTCAGGATCTTTTAAAGTCGTCATTTTATAGAGGATGGGTTTTTCTGCTTCTATCGTAATTCTTGTGTAAATATCTGCAGGCCAAATGCGAACAGCCGTGACAGTGTTCGCTTGAACTGGCGTAGAGAATATCAAGCACACCACAGAAAAAGTGAAACACATTAATATAGAAAAACAGTATTTAATCAAATAGTTACTCATATGGTTTAGCTATACAATTCTTTAATATTTTTCACACACGCCTGAGCGTTTAAGGAATGTCCATCAATATGCACATCGCGTCCAGTGGGCTTAATCTTGAAGTAAATATCAATATCTGGCATTGGCAACATATGCTCAGCTTTTTCTGGCCACTCAATGAGACAAACACTTTCCTTATTGAAGTAGTCCCTAAAACCGGCAGATTCCCACTCTTCCTCATCATTAAAACGATACAAATCAAAATGGTACAGATTCAACAATCCGTTTTCTGTCGTCAGATTTTCATAGGGTTCTACCAATGTATATGTTGGACTTTTAACCTTACCACTAAACCCCAAACTCTGTAACAACCCTCGCACTAAAGTTGTTTTACCAGCACCAAGATCTCCGTGTAAATAAATGGTGAGATTAGGTATGATAGCTTTGCCCAAAGTAGATCCAAAAGAGAGCGTTGCCGCTTCATCCGCCAAATCAAGTGTAAAATTATTATCCATGAGCCATTCTACTAAAAACTTGAACGATCTGAGCCATGCAATTAAAAAATGGGGGCTTGAACTCGGCTTTAATCAAGTCGGCATTACCGACACCAACCTGCAAACTGCAGAGCAGGAACATCAAGCTTGGATTGAAAAAGGTTTCCATGGTGATATGGATTATATGGCAAAACATGGAGTTAAACGTACTCGCCCAGCCGAATTAGTCCCGAACACTCAACGTATTATCTCTGTAAGGCTAGATTACTTACCTCAAGAGGCAGAAAGTAGCACATCTATCCTTCAAGATAGTCATAAAGCTTTTATTTCTCGTTATGCATTGGGCCGTGATTACCATAAGGTCATGCGTAATAAGTTACAAAAGCTGTGTGAGAAAATTCAAAGTGAATTGCAATCCTTTCAGATAGATCAATTTGAATATCGCGCTTTTACTGACAGCGCGCCTGTACTTGAAGTTGCACTTGCTGAAAAAGCGGGCCTAGGATGGCGTGGAAAACATACATTATTAATCGACAAAAACAATGGCTCATGGTTTTTTATCGGTGAGATATATACCAACCTCCCTTTACCGATTGATGAGCCTGCCAGCAACCACTGTGGTAGCTGTAGTAAATGTATAGAAGTATGTCCTACGCAAGCAATTACAGCGCCTTATGAAGTAGACGCAAGACGTTGCATTTCTTATCTCACTATTGAACTGAAAACTAGCATTCCAGAAGAGTATCGCCCTTTAATTGGCAACCGTGTGTACGGTTGCGATGACTGCCAGCTATATTGCCCATGGAATAAATTTGCAGAAATCACCCAAGAACCAGATTTCTCGGTAAAACATGGTTTAGCTGATGTGAACTTAATTGACTGCTTTAATTGGTCAGAGGACGAATTCAAATCAAAAATGGCGGGTAGTGCCATTTATAGAATAGGCTATTTGCAATGGCTAAGAAATATTGCAGTAGGTCTAGGCAATTCAGAAACAACGCCAGAAATCATCGACACACTCAAACAACACCTCCATCATGAAAATGAAATGGTGCAGGAACATGTACGCTGGGCACTCGACCGCCATTTAGCGTGAGTGTTTTGAGCTAAATCAGGCCTCACCTAAAAGCAAATATTGCTGAATAGCATCCAAACCAATCGGTTTTGAATACAAGTAACCCTGTGCATAACGACAATCATATGACTTGAGTAGCTCAGCCTGCTCGAGTGTCTCAACGCCCTCTGCAACCAGCTCTTTATTGAGAGTCGCGGTAAGCGCGATAATGGCTCTAACTAAAAGCGCATCATGAGGGTTATTGATAATTTCTTTCACAAAAGAATAATCAATTTTCACTTGATGTATAGGAAACTTGCTTAAATAGGCTAACGCAGATTGGCCTGTTCCAAAGTCATCTAGCGAGATTTTGATACCAAGTTCATGAAAGGCCTCTAGGGCTTTTAATACCTGCTGATTACTCTCTAACAAGAGGCTTTCAGTAATTTCAAACTTTATCCATGCAGGGTTACAACCTTCCTCTTCTAATAAATGGCTAACCTGATGGGCAAAGTCTATCTCAAAAAACTGGCGTGCGGACAAGTTCACTGAAACTGATATAGGTTGCTTAAGCTGCAGATTAATTAGGCGTGCAGATTTAAATGCTTCTCGCATAATCCATTTACCTAATTCGACAATCATGCCCGTTTCTTCCGCAATCTGAATAAAAACCATTGGCGAAACCACACCCAGCTTGCGACTATTCCACCTACATAATGTTTCCAGCCCCATCACTCGCTGACTCGCAATATCTACGATAGGCTGGTATTGCAAATAAACCTCATTACCTTCAATAGCCCTTCTTAATTCGGTTTCAATATTGAGGCGCTTTTGTATGGATTCAGTGAGGTTTGGAGAGTAAGTATGGTAACGATTGCGCCCATTTTTCTTTGCGTGATACATGGCTGAGTCTGCATATTTTAGCAAATCATTCATGTCTTGACTGTCATCTGGATAATATGAAATCCCGATACTAGCCGAAATAAAATACTCGGTCCCTTCAATCAAATAAGGCTGCACGATTTGATTAAGCAAAGTGTTAGACATGTGCTCTACATGCGCGCGATTTGATAATGGATCAACTAAAACGATAAATTCGTCACCACCTAGACGCGCACATATATACTGACTCCCAAGACCATCAGATACTCTTTTAGCGACTTCAATCAACAACTTATCACCTATCGCGTGCCCCATTGTGTCATTGATAGATTTAAACTGATCTAAATCAAGCATCATCAGCGCAAATTTACTATTGTCAGTTTGCGCCTTACTAATTGCGGTTAATAATTTTTGCGAAAATAATGTGCGATTAGGTAACCCTGTTAACTGATCGTGAAACGCCATATTCTCGATTTTTCGTCTGTACTCAGCCACTTCAGTAATATCTGTTGCTATTGTGAGTGCACCACATATCTGATGGTTTTCGTCAAACTCAGGCACAATACGTACCTGATGCACAGCAACTAAGCCTTCATGTACACTATGAATTTCTAGCGTCTTCTGCAAATTAAATTGCATTACCTCCATTAATTCAGCCATAAAAGCTTCGCCCGTCATATTAACGATATAGGGGCTCCATAACTCTAATGGTGTTTTGTTAAGCTCATAAGGGATCTCTACATCATATGTTTCATGGCAGCGCGAGTTCACAAAAATTCTTTTACCATCGAGGTCATAACGAATAATGGTTGTCGGTAAGTTTTGCACTAAAGACTGATAAGCGTTTTGTTGTTTAGTGACCTCAGATTGCAGATACTGCTTTTCGGTAATATCGCGTGCAAAGCCCACGGTCCCAATGACTTCACCATCCAGCCTCACTGGTGACTTATAAGTTTCTGCCCAGTAGATTTCGCCAGACTCTTTTTTAATCTGTTCATTCACACTTTTAGGCACACCGCTTTTTAAGATATCGAGATCATCATTCACATAACCTTGTGCCATCTCGGTGGGGAAAAAATCAAAATCCGTTTTACCCTCTAAATCTTCATAATGCTTAGCACCAACTACTTCTACAAATTTCTGATTTGTGGCTAAAAAACGTCCAGCCTTGTCTTTCATCCATACAATAAAGGGAAATGTATCCATCAATGCACGTAAGTACTGCTCACGTTGTTCTGTTTCTTGATTTTGCTGTTGTTTATTAAAATCGAGATCTCGACCAACTGCTATCACACCAATCACTTGGTTTTTATGATTTTTTATTGCAGAGAAATTGATAAGGTCATAAATCACGCGGGAAATGCGCTGATGCTCAAAGTTCAGCAAAATTGCACAGGGTTCACCAGTCGCTAATGTTCGATTAATTGCATCATAATAGTGATCAAATGCACGCTGACCTTTGAGATCAACATAATCTGTAACGGCTTCTTGTTTTAGATTTAAGGTGTTTAATAATGCTTGATTGGCATAGGCCAAGTGACCGGAGGGGCCATATATGGCAATATTATCAAAAGAGGTATCAAAAAGAGCTCGAAATAAAAATAATAGCTTGGTCACGTCTTCAACATCGTCGTCAACACCAACTTGTTGATTAAGCCCGCTAGATTCCAGCTCTATCATCAAACGTCACCTCCAATAGCAGAACATCAACACACCAACACTAGATGACAGTAAAGTAGTCTATGCTTGAATCACCTCAATCATTTGAATGTGATGCTAACATTGCTGCGCCGACAATACCAGCCTGATCTCCCATATTAGAAATACGCAGGTTTAATTTACCGCGTAACGCTGGGATTAAATCTTGTACTAACTGCTGTTGAAAAGAAGGAGCTATCAAAGGCCATGCAGCACTCATACCTCCACCTAAGACTATATCGGTCACATCAATCACTTTAAGGATATGTGCTAATGCTTGCGCCAGCGACTTTCCTGCAAGCGCGTAGGCAGAAGTTGCTGCTGTATCACCCTGCTCTGCACGCCTAGCAATTTCAGCAGCAGTACAATGCTGTTGAGCCGATTCAAAATAACTAATGGCAACCCCACTGGCTGAAGCATATTGTTCCATACAGCCAAAATTACCACAACCGCATAATCTGCCACCGTCCTTCACGACAATATGCCCAACTTCCATCGCTACGCCATGTGCCCCTTGGAATGGAAGCCCATTTAAAATCAAACCACCACCAACCCCGGTGCCTAAGCCAATGTAGATTAAATTATTAAGTCGAGATGGGTGCATCACATACTCACCGTAAGCAGCAGCAAGCGCATCATTTTCAGTAATGACTGGCAAGCCAATCAATGCCGACAAATCTTTACTTAAATCAACATCTTGTAGGCCTGGCAAGTTGGGTGATTGTGAAATAACCTGTGTATGTGGATCAATGAATCCGGGAAAGCCAATACCAATAGCAGAGATTTCAGGATATTGCTTTCGTACCTCATTAATTGCATTTGCAATAGTCGATAGAATTTTTTGCCATGCGAATGTAGGTTCACATTGGTGTTGTTTACATAAACTTGAAAAGTCTGCCTGAAATCGCATTTCCTCAATTAAACGAGGTTTGGGTGATTCAATTGAAACTACATCATCGACTACCCCTAGGCGCAGATTTGTACCACCAATATCAATCCCAATTAACATAAATATCGTTTTTACTAACGCCCAGTGCGTGAAATGACCGTACGAATTGATTCTTTTTGCGCTGACGTTAACTGTTGCCAGCCAAAGCGCCAGTGCCAGTTCCCCGTAACAGTCCCCGGCGTGTTCATACGATGCTGACCATTCAATTGTAAAATATCCTGCATCGGAATAATCGCTAGCCGGGCCTTGCTCTCCAATGCCATATCAATCAAATCATTAGGCATATTCGGCACATAACCTTCAGCATGTGTTGCGGTCAAATAGGCATGCAGATTTCCTCGCTGATAATCATCCAGATTGTTATACCAACTTAACGTCGTATCGTTATCATGTGTACCTGTATACACCACACTATTCTCTGAAATATTCTCAGGCAAATAAGGGTTATCACTTGCACCACTAAAAGCAAACTGCAAAATCTTCATACCTGGTAAATGATATTTCTTTCTCAGCGCTTCAACTTCTACTGTGATGATACCCAGATCTTCAGCAACTAAATTAATCTCTGGCAATGCTTGCTTAATCGCTGCAAGTAAAGCATCCCCTGGCGCCAGCACCCACTCACCATTAATCGCAGTTTCTTCTGTTGCAGGGATTTCCCATGCGGCCTCTAACCCCCTAAAGTGGTCGATGCGAACAATATCGAACAGTTCGCTTTGTGTCACCATGCGAGATATCCACCAGCAAAAACCATCACGTTGCATCGCATCCCAGTTGTAATGCGGGTTTCCCCATCGCTGGCCAGTCTCAGAAAAATAATCTGGTGGCACACCCGCCACTACGCTAACTGTTTTGTCAGCATTAAGTTTGAATAAATCAGAATGCGCCCATACGTCGGCACTGTCATAGGCAACAAAAATTGGAATATCACCAAATAACGCGATATTTTTTTCGGTAGCATACTTCTTAAGGGCAAGCCATTGGCTAAAAAATATAAACTGTGTAAATTTAACAACAGCAATCTCATGTGCTAACTGCTCTTGCGCTTGTTTGAGTGTTTTTTTATCACGGTTCTTGTAAAGCTCAGGCCAGTGGCTCCATCCAGCCTCATTGAAGTGGTGCCGTAAACATAGAAACAATGAAAAATCATCTAACCAACTCGCTTGTTTTTTACAAAAACGGGCGAACGCTAGATGCAGTTTTTTATGTTCAGGCAGACTGTCTGATTGCTGGCTAAAGTTAAGATATGCCTTGTCGAGCAAATCTAATTTACTGGTAATTAAACCAGTACAGTCTTCCTTTGTGAGCAGTCCTTGAGCCTGCAGTGACTCTAAACTAATAAAGTCTGGGTTACCTGCGTGTGCGGATAAGCATTGGTAAGGAGAGTTATCCGCATGTGGCATATTGATTGGCAGTGTCTGCCAAACACTAGCCCCTATTTCATGCAAAAAATCAATGAACCGATAAGACTCAACACCTAAATCACCAGTATAAAAAGCACTTGGTAAAGAGCTTATATGAAGTAAAACACCTGCCTGGCGCTGATTTAAAAGTGATGCTTGAGTCTGTAACGTCATAAATACCTACTTAATTATTAAGGGCATTGAAACTTAGACAGTACTAATCATTCCTGTCCGCGTCTCATTGTGCCAGCGTTATCTGCATTCCCGCCACCAGCACTAATCTTATGATATAGGGCATCGGGAATTGGTTCGCCAAGCAGCGTATATAAATTAATTAAATTACGGCGATATAGTTGATCAAAGCTTGAAACACTATCTGATGAGTTGTAATCCCCAAACCACCAGAACCAATCAGAACCTTCACAAATAGCTAGTTGACGCTCAACGGCTTCAAGCTGCTGCTTATTTAAAGCGTTCCTGGCCAGTACCTTGTCATACGTTTTCTTCGCTGCACATAGTAAATCCCAGGCCAAGTTCTTATCTTTACTGCCTATCCATGTGCTAAAGGTACCGTACACCCAGCTACCTGCTGCAATCTGTGGCAACACCTTTGCAGATAATCCCTCATCTAAGGCATTGCTGGCTTGATACATGTCAACAATATCGCTAAAAGTAGTCATGACAATGTCAGGGTGATTTGACAAGGCAGTGTATAACTCACTCAGGAAATAGAAGCCATTATATGGAAAGTATTCCCAAGCATTTTCACCATCTAAAATCACACTGACAATCTTAGGGATACTGCTGTGATTATTAGATTGAATTTGCGCTAAGGTCTGGACAAAATCATTGACTGCATCGTGCGAATGCATTTTTGCGTATTCAAACCCAATTTTGTCTGATAACTGATCATCTCTAAAGAAGCATAAAATATCATTCTTGCCGTTAGTAACGCGATAAGGCTGATACAAGTAGTCATGCTTATCGTCCGCACTTAATTGCGACTTCAATAGGCTATTGGCCAAAACACCTTGCCCAGTGGCTGCCCAATCCAAATCGTATTCTGCCATTAAAGAAAGTGCCGCATGAGAAACTGCCCCTTCTGCTGGCCACATCCCACGAGGCGTGGCACCAAAATAGTGCTCATGCGCTTTTTTAGCTGCTGTGATATGCGCAATAGATCGACTCTGTCCTCCTGCATATCCATTACTTTCTGGTAATGGAGCATCAGGCATCGCATCTAAAGTAGATTTAAAGTCTAAAAGCAAAGGTAATATTGGATGGTAATAAGGTGTGGTAGAAATCTCAATCTGCCCACTTTGCATTAATGCTTTATAACGCGGAATCAAACCAGAAATGGTCTCTGCAATCACATCATATAATTGCAAACGCTCTTCATAGGTGAATAACACCCCTTTAGTCATCAAGGCCTGAACCACAGTATTTGTTCTGCGTAAGCTTTCACCACACCAAGCCAAATGATACCAAACCAGCAAATCGGCTTTGTATTGTGCTGATAAGTAGTGAAACTGATCATTGGTCATCATCGGCTCTACCAACTGATACATATGTAGTAGGCGTTGATAATGCGGGAACGGACTCAACATTTTTTCATGATGACTTTTGAAGCAACTTTGCACAATCAGATGACATTCCTCATTACTAATGTCAGTAAGATTTTCTTTCGCTAGCAACGCCAACAATGGGTCACGAATTGTGTTTTGTTTAAACTGCTGAGCGTAATCGTCCAGTTGTTCTAACAGGATAGGCACAAAGTTAAAACTTACGCGTGCTTTAGGATTCACTTCAAGGTGATACGCCATATCACTGTAATCTTTAATGGCATGCAAATATGTCCATGGAAGTACATATTTATTAGTTGCCAAATCCCTGTAATCTGGCTGATGCATATGCCAGTAGAGATTGAGAAATAACTTGGGACGAGCAGTATTCACTTCAGTGGAACCTTAAACAATTAAAATTAAAACCAACATTACTTGATCAAAGACAGCGAGTAATTAGCTAATATCAAAACACGCTATTTTTAGACACATAAAACAACAAATCTTTTATACCACACGATATAGATCTTGCCCCAACATATCTGGTGTCACTAACACAATTCCTTTTTCAGACACATAAAAACGTTCAGCATCCAAGGCTAGGTCAACCCCAATTTGCATTCCCTCAGGAATCACACAGCCACGATCTACAACAACATTTTTAAGAATGACATTACGATGAATCGTTGCTTTGGGCAAAATCACAGACCCATCAATATTGGCATAACTATGTACACGTACATCTGAAAACAACACTGTGTTGGTAATACAAGCACCACTAATTAAACAGCCGCCTGAAACGAGCGAGTCTGTTGCCTTACCAGTACGCCCCTCATCTCTAAACACAAATTTAGCTGGTGGCAGCTGTTCTTGATAAGTCCAAATTGGCCACTCTCTGTCATATAAATTGAGCTCAGGAATCACTTTAGTTAATTCCATGTTTGCTTCCCAATAAGCATCAATCGTACCAACATCACGCCAATAATAATTTCCGTTTTGCGCACCTACGCAACTATCGGTAAATCGATGAGCTTGAATTTTATATTTTTTAATAATGTACGGAATAATGTCGCCGCCAAAATCATGGCTAGATTTAGAGTCGCCCGCATCTCGAATCAGTTGCTCGTACAAGAATTTTGCGTTAAACACGTAAATACCCATACTCGCAAAAGCTTTGGTAGGATCACCAGGCATATGTTTAGGATTAGCAGGTTTCTCAGCAAACTCGACCACTCTGTCAGTATCATCCACCGCCAAGACACCAAAGCCTTTGGCATCCTCTAACGGCACATTGATGCATGCAACCGTCATATCAGCATTGTTACGTACATGCGTTGCTAACATTTTGCCGTAATCCATTTTATAAATATGGTCGCCAGCAAGAATCAATACGTATTCCGCTCCACCTTCACGCAAAATATCTATATTTTGATAAACAGCATCTGCTGTACCTTTATACCACTCTTCAGAAATTCTCTGTTGCGCTGGAATAATATTGACGTACTCATTGAACTCGCCGCGCAAGAAACCCCAGCCACGTTGAATGTGCTGAATTAAACTTTGGGCTTTATATTGGGTTGCCACGTTAATGCGGCGTATACCAGAGTTAACGCAATTTGATAGTGGAAAATCAATAATTCTGAACTTTCCACCGAATTGTACAGCAGGCTTTGCACGCCAATCAGTTAGGCTTTTTAGACGACTGCCTCGACCACCCGCTAAAATCATCGCGACGGTATTTTTGGTTAAGGTACTAATAAAACGATCTGAATTTTGGTCCGCTTGTCGGGTTTGCGACATGATGCCCTCCTGAGGTTTGTATAGTTACTTAAATTGCGCTAGCTGGGCTCTCTAGCTTATTTTACGTACGACTGCTGTCGTTTACATTATAATCAGCTTAAAGCACTATAATCTAGCTAAATATAGCGCAAAGAACACAAATAAAAGCTAAAAACCTTAAAATTATTAGGGAAGTGATATTTTGGTAAAATCTAAATCAATTCAGGCATCATCTAAAGCTCACACCAATGCCCTTCACCGTATATTAGAGGCGCGTCATCACGACCCTTTCAGCTTTTTAGGGCAGCATGTAATTGAGCTTGACGGCCATCAATCCAATGTTTATCGCACATTTATACCTAACGCCTCTAACGTTAAACTAAAAGTCGGAAAATCATGGGTAGATTTAGAAAAAACACATCCTGATGGTCTATTTGAACTTAGCTATGAAAACGCCATTACAACCCCATGCTTGATTCAGGTAACAGCTGGCGACCAAACATACGAAACACACGACCCCTATAGCTTTGGCTCAAGCATCACTCAAGATGAGCTTTACTTATTTGGTGAAGGTCGCTTAAAACTTGCGTACAAAACACTAGGCGCCCAATGTATGACGCAGGAAAAGGTCACTGGCGTACGTTTTGCAGTCTGGGCACCGAATGCTGAACGAGTAAGCGTAATTGGTAGCTTTAACAATTGGGATGGACGCATTCACTCGATGCGTACACACGGCTCCAGTGGAGTTTGGGATATATTCATCCCAAACTTAACAACAAGTGACACATACAAGTTTGAAATCAGAAATCGCCATACTGGCCATATTTTGGTAAAAACAGACCCTTACGGTTTTGAGTTTGAACCACGCCCCGGTACCGCAACTAAAATCAGCACGACTCACTACCAGTGGGAAGATAAGCAATGGTTAGAAGCACGCAAAAAACGTGATTGGTTACATGCTCCGTTTAATTGCTACGAAGTGCACCTAGGCTCTTGGCAGCGCAACGACAAAGGGCACTTTCTCACTTATCGAGAGTTAGCTAAAACGCTGGTACCTCACGTTGCTGCAATGGGCTATACACATGTTGAGTTACTACCTATCTCAGAACACCCACTAAATGAATCATGGGGATATCAAACCACTGGTTACTTTGGTGTGACTAACAGATTCGGCTCACCTGATGATTTACGATTTTTAATTGATGCGTTTCATCAAGCCAATATCGGTGTCATACTAGACTGGGTTCCTGGTCACTTTCCTAAAGATGACTGGGCGCTGGCACGCTTTGATGGCACCGCACTGTATGAACACGAAGACCCACGACTAGGCGAGCACCAAGACTGGGGTACCTACATTTTTAATTACGGCCGAAATGAAGTCCGTAACTTCTTAATCAGCAATGCTTATTTTTGGCTTCAAGAATTCCATATCGATGGCTTGCGCGTAGATGCGGTAGCTTCTATGCTTTATCTTGATTACTCACGCAACCCTGGTGAATGGCTACCTAACAAATTTGGTGGCAGAGAAAACCTTGATGTCATTGATTTCTTAAAACAACTCAACATCATGGTAGGTGAGGATTTTGCAGGCGTATTAACGATTGCAGAAGAATCAACCGCATGGCCAATGGTATCTCGTCCCGTTTACCTAGGCGGGCTTGGTTTTAGCATGAAATGGAATATGGGCTGGATGAATGACACATTGTCCTACATCGAAAATGACCCTGTACATCGACGCTACTACCATGACAAACTAACTTTTGGGCAGCTGTATGCTTATTCTGAGAATTTTGTATTACCGTTCTCACATGACGAAGTCGTGCATGGTAAAAAATCTTTGCTCGACAAAATGCCAGGTGACTCTTGGCAAAAATTCGCAAACTTACGTTTATTAGCCACCTACCAAATGACCACACCAGGTAAAAAACTCAATTTTATGGGTAATGAGTTTGGTCAAGGTCGCGAGTGGAACGTCAACACTAGCTTAGACTGGCACTTATTAAGCGACAGTTACACTGGCAGTAAATGGCATCAAGGTATTCAGCAATTACACACAGATTTAAACCGTATGTATAAAGAGGTCAACGCACTACATACACTAGATTTTGAAGTGCAAGGGTTTGAATGGATTGACTGTCACGATACAGAACAATCAATTATCAGTTATGTAAGACGTGGATTAGACAATAGTTTTGTTATAATAGTGTTGAATTTTACGCCTGTGTTACGTAATGAATACCGTATTGGTGTTCCACAAGCTGGTAGTTACTCAGAAATATTTAACAGTGATGCAAGTTGCTACGGCGGCAGTAATCAGGGAAATGGCAAGGGTTTACATACCGAAAACATAGCATGGATGCATCATGCACAATCGCTTGTCATCACCCTGCCACCATTGGCTGGTATCGTTTTAAAAATACAATAACCTATTGAAAATAAAGTACTAAAATAAATGGCTAGACTTAACAAACACCCTGTATGGCAACTACTTTGTCAACATCAACAAAAAATAGCATCGCTCCATATGCGCGACATATTCGCCAATGATGCAGATCGTTTCACTAAATATAGCCTTAAATTTTCTGACATATTGCTCGATTATTCAAAACACCGCATCACAGACGAAACGCTACCACTGCTATTCCAAATGGCACGTGAAGCAAAAGTTGAAGAGTGGCGCGATAAAATGTTTGCTGGTGAAAAAATCAATATCACCGAAAACAGAGCGGTATTACATACAGCGTTGCGTAACCGTGCCAATACACCAGTGATGGTAGATGATCATGATGTCATGCCTGATGTTAATGCAGTGTTAGCGCAAATGCGCCAATTCTCAGACAAAGTAAGAAATGGTACTTGGCTAGGTTACACTGGTAAACGCATTACTGATATTGTGAATATTGGTATTGGTGGTTCAGACCTTGGTCCAGTCATGGTGTGTGATGCATTAACGCCATACGCCAGCCCCGACCTTAACGTACACTTTGTGTCCAACATTGATGGTGCGCATCTAATGCGTGCACTGAATGTATGCAATCCAGAAACAACGCTTTTCATTGTTGCTTCAAAAACATTCACTACTCAAGAAACCATGACTAATGCACATTCTGCACGTGCATGGTTCTTAAAAGCTGCAAAAGATGAAGCACATGTGCCTAAACACTTCGTAGCGCTCTCTACCAACGCAAAAGCAGTTCAAGATTTCGGTATCGACACCGCTAACATGTTTGCATTCTGGGATTGGGTCGGCGGTCGCTATTCTCTATGGTCGGCTATCGGCTTGTCGATTGCCCTTTATGTTGGCATGGATAATTTTGAAGACTTACTCACAGGCGCTTTTGAAATGGATGAGCATTTTAAAAATGCCCCATTAGAACAAAACATGCCTGTCATCATGGCCTTAGTGGGTGTTTGGTATAACAATTTTTTCCATGTAGACTCTCAAGCTATCTTACCTTATGACCAAGGCTTATCTCGCTTCCCAGCTTATTTGCAGCAAGCAGACATGGAAAGTAATGGTAAGTTTATTTGCCGCGATGGTAGTCGCGTTTCTTACAAAACTGGCCCTGTGGTTTGGGGTGAGGCAGGCACGAATGGCCAACATGCATTTTATCAACTGATACACCAAGGCACACAAATCGTGCCGGCTGACTTCTTAATTCCAGTGCATAGTCACTATAAAGTAAGCAGCAATGGTTATGCACACCACAAAATACTGCTCGCAAACTTCCTGGCTCAGACACAATCATTGATGTTGGGTAAAACGACAGAACAAGCACGTGCTGAGCTTGAAAAGCAAGGTTTGTCAGGTGAAGCATTAGAGCAACTATTACCGCACAAAACATTTGAAGGTAATCGTCCTACTACCTCAATCCTGTTTGACAAGTTAACACCAAACACATTGGGTAAGCTCATTGCACTATACGAGCATAAAATCTTCGTTCAAGGGATTATTTGGGATATCAACAGCTACGATCAATGGGGCGTTGAATACGGCAAGCAAATTGCACAGCAAATTTTGCCGCAACTCACCAACGATGAAGTGGTAGGTAATTACGACAGCTCAACTAATGGTTTGATTAATTACACTAAAGCCCTTAAACCTGACTAAACTTAACTTTATTAAGCTATAAAACAGATTAGTGATTACTTTAGCTTGATTTTATTTGCTATGATAAAAGCCCAATGACTGATGTTGTTGGGCTTTTTGTTATCTAGAATCAACCCCTCTTAACCATCAAACCTACTGAGCAGACTACTTGAGAAAATTATGGCAAATCTTGATAAATATCGTGTGAACCCTAAAAAATTCTCACTCAAAGATTTTGATACTAAAGACAAAACTGAGCGCAACGGAAGCAAAGAAGAGAACGAAGCCGCACTCTATGAATTGGCAACCGAAATTAATGCATTGCAGGATATCCTTCATGCTGAAGGCAAAAAGAAAGTACTACTCATTCTGCAAGGCATGGACACTAGCGGAAAAGATGGCACAGTGCGCCATGTATTCAAAGAAACGGACCCTCTTGGTATTCGCTTAGCTAGCTTTAAAGCACCCAGTGGTGAAGAGCTTGCTCATGATTACCTATGGCGTGTTCATCAGCAGGTACCTAAAGCTGGCGAGCTAGTCATTTTCAATCGTAGCCATTATGAAGACGTACTCATCGTTAAAGTACACAATTGGATTGATGAAGCAGAGTGTAAACGTAGATATGCTCAAATCAATGATTTTGAACGCTTACTGACCGAAACCGGCACGACCATCATTAAGTGTTTCTTACATATCTCAAAGCAGGAACAAAAAAAGCGCCTGCAAGAGCGCCTGGACAACCCGGATAAAACTTGGAAATTCAATCCTGGTGATTTAGAAGAACGCAAACTATGGCCCGACTATACCGACGCCTATGAGCAAGCGATCAAAGCGACATCAACCGTACACGCGCCTTGGTATATTGTACCAGCAGATTCAAAGACCAACCGAAATCTGCTGATTTCCAGACTATTACTCAATACACTCAAAAAAATGGATTTGAATTACCCTCCAGTACCAGAGGCATTCAAATCCATTGTGATTGATTAACGTAATCTAATTTCACCTGAATCAACAAGCTGCCTTGAAATCACTTCGCCTATTGCAGTGCTTACACTAGCACCAATACGTTTAGCAATGCGGCTTGCCAAATCATCTTGATAAGTAAAGTCTACAATTTCTTCCTGCTTGATGACTTCTCGTGCAACATAATCTGCACTACCCACAGCATCGGCCAAACCGATTTTGATACTCTGTTCACCACTCCAGAATAAGCCACTGAACGTTTCTGGCGTCTCTTTCAATCGCGAACCTCTGCCTTGACGCACCACTGTTTTGAATTGCTCATGAATTTCATCTAGCATCGCTTGAGCTAACTCCTGATGTTTAGGATTCACTGGTGAAAATGGATCTAACATGGCTTTATTTTCACCTGCGGTCATCAATCGGCGCTCTACACCGACCTTCTTCATCGCCTCAGTAAAACCGTAGCCATCCATTAAAACGCCAATCGATCCAACTATACTGGCTTTATCCACATAAATTTTATCGGCTGCGGCAGCAATATAATATCCACCAGATGCACAAATGTCCTCAACTACTGCATATACAGGAATCTTAGGATGTAATTTCTTCTGCCTTCTAATCTCGTCATTGATAATCCCGGCTTGAACTGGGCTACCACCTGGGCTGTTGATTCTTAAAATAATCCCTTTTGTGCCCTTACTCTCGTATGCATCATTCAAACTAGCCATCACTGCATCGGCTGTAACCTCACCACCAGCTTGAATAACACCATTAATTTCGATTAAGGCAGTATGTTCATCAAAGGTTTTTTTCTCATCGCCGAAGACACCAAGTAACATGAGCAATAAAATTAGCAGATAAGTAAATGTGAGTCCTTTAAAAAAAGTACTCCAACGACGTGCCGTTTTTTGTTCAGTGAGCGCCGCTGTTGCCAACTTCTCTATCACGTTACGTTGCCAAGTAGCATCTTCCGCCACCGTGGGCTTGGTGCCTTCATTGGTGTCTACCGTTTGTTGATTTTGTTCAGTCATTTTTAATTCACCTGTGTTTTATTTTATTTAGGTTATAGACGCTATATTGATAATAATTTCTTTATTTTGTTCAATTAATTCAATGGGCTTTAAGCGCTTGCCTTTACATGGCCCCATGACACAAAAACCATTATCAGGACGATAATGTGCCCCATGTGTTGCACAGATGAGATAGTCACCTTGCGAAGTAAAAAACTCGCCTTCGTTCCAATCCAACTCCACAGACACATGCGCACATTGATTAACATATGCATAAGGCTGCTGATTAAACCTGACCACAAATCCTGTTGCAAACTCACCTAATTTAACAAGAGGGAACCTAACACCTTTACCACCCTCTTGCACAGCTGAACTTTCAATCACAATCTTATCTTGCTCAATATGCATCATGAAGACTTCCTATGCGTGCGTCAGCAGCCATTGACTCAAATTAGAAAAACTATCAAATTGCTCAATTGGACTTAAATGCTGCCATTGTTCTGCAGGTTGGGCACCATAAGTGACACCGATAGCACTCACACCGGCGTTTTTAGCCATTTGTAAATCATAACTGGTATCGCCAATCATCAAAGTACGTTCAGGCAATACAACTAAGTGATCCATTAACTCATCAAGCATTTGTGGGTGCGGCTTTGAAAAGCACTCATCCACAGTACGCGTCGCATGAAACTGCCGACCTAAGCCAGAATGCTCTAATGCTAAGTTAAGTCCTCTACGCCCTTTACCTGTTGCAACTGCTAATTTAAAACCACGTTTATTTAACTCAACAATGGTGTCTGCCGCGCCAGTAAACAAGACTATCTCGCTCTCTTCCGCATAATAATTAGCGTTATATTGTGCAGCAAGTGCCTGGGCCTGCGTAACAGGAATATCCCCATATAAAGCATGAATAGACTCACGTAGACCAAGACCAATAATACTGCTCGCAGCTTCACGTGTAATGGTCGGCAAACCGACCTGTTCTGCCGCTTTTAAAATGGCATTTACTATCATCCCTGTAGAATCGGCTAAGGTACCATCCCAATCCCACACAATTAAATCAAACTTCTTTGGCATTACAAATTACTCTTTCTCTAACTTTAGTAAAAATTTATTTAACTCTGGCGGCATTGGTGCAATTAGCTCTAACTTCTCAGCAGTTAAAGGATGGCGAATCTTAGTCACAGATGAGTGTAAGAACATGCGCTTGAGGCCATGTTTGATTAACGCTTTATTTAAAGCAAAATCACCATATTTATCATCGCCTACAATCGGAAAACCCAAATGTGATAGCTGCACGCGTAATTGATGTGTTCTACCAGTCACCAGTTGTGCTTCTAATAAACTGAATTTACCCACTGCTGGGCTGTTAAAGTTCTTGAGTAAGCGAAACATAGTTTCTGAAGTTTGGCGCTCACCAAATTTGTCTTTTGAAACATCGGTGACTACATTCACACGACGCTCACCATTAGGCAGCACATACTTCTGTAAATCCAGCACAACACGTTTTTTCGGTTCCAACCATTCGCCTTGCACCAACATCAAATAACGTTTGTCGGTTTGATTGTTACGAATCGCTTCGTGCAATGCCACCAATGCACTTCTCTTTTTAGCCAGCATCAATACGCCTGATGTTTCTCTATCTAAGCGATGCACCAACTCCAAAAACTTAGCGCGTGGGCGCTCTAGGCGTAATTGCTCAATCACCCCACGACTAATGCCACTACCACCATGCACAGCAAAACCAGCGGCTTTATCGATGACTAGCATGGCATCATCTTCATAAATGATGGCTTGTTCAAATTTTGAAGTCACTGGCGTGGCTGATTCTGTTTTCTCAACAGCGGTTGAGCGCGTAGGCGGGACTCTGACTACATCACCCAAACTTAAGCGAAAATCTGCATTGATACGCTTTTTATTAACACGCACTTCTCCACTCCGCAAAATGCGGTAAACGTGGCTTTTAGGGACTCCCTTTAATGTTTTGGTCAGAAAATTATCTACGCGTTGTCCCTCACTTGCCTCATCTACTGTTAAAAATGCAGCCGCAGACTCGCTCACTGTAGTGACTGGATTGCCTTGCTCATGTGTAATTAAATTGTTCATGCTTTGCTTAAATGGTTGATGTAGCTTATACTCTGCGAATTCTTATGAATTTAACAAATTAAATCACAGTTAAATTCTTGATAAGAATACAATTATTGAATATAAATACATCTAATCAAGACAATTACTTGCACTTGATGTGTTTGTTAATAATAGTGACAACTAAATACTTGGTTAACACCGCTCGCCACATTATAAAGTAGCGGTAAGTAAAAATTAGCGCTCAAGCCGCCGCAGACAAATAAACATAAAGCGCGACTTAAAGTGAAAAGTTAAATTTGGCACATTATTTAATCAGCTCATAAGCCATTAAATAATTTAGACAAATTAGAATTTACTAAAGATAGAATTTTAACGAATTTAAGCTGCAACTGGCAGAATACTTGGCCACATTTAAGCATAAATTTAACAATAAATTTGCTTTAACGAATAAATAAACTTGTTTTGGCATGATTAATATCTGCCGAAACAATAAAACTAGACGATTCAATCTGACGCAGTCCAATTGACCGAATTGATGAATCTATATATGCAGGGTGAAAGAGTACCCAAGAGGTACGGTTATCCACCCATGTCTTTTCAGTAAGACTTCGTTAATTTGCACTATTGTTACATTGCAAATCGTTAAAGGCCCTCTAGTCATCATTAACACTAGGGCTTATTTCATCTGACACATCGTGTCTTTGTTAGTATCAATTCACCACTTCCACTTTAAATACAGCTTTTTTCAGCATTGCATCACTTTATGCATTGTGTCTGCCCGCCTTGCGACGCTTAGGAGCAAACAATGAAACGCATGTTATTTAATGCAACGCAATCTGAAGAGTTACGCGTTGCGATTGTAGATGGGCAAAAACTCATCGATTTAGATATCGAACACGCTGGTAAAGAACAACGTAAAAGCAATATTTACAAAGGTGTCATCACTCGCATCGAGCCTTCGTTAGAAGCCGCGTTTGTAGACTACGGCCAAGACCGCCACGGCTTTTTACCATTTAAAGAAGTCGCTCGTAGCTATTACAAAGATGGTGCTGATAGTCGTGCACGTATCCAGGATGCTTTAAAAGAAGGTCAAGAATTAATCGTTCAAGTAGATAAAGATGAGCGCGGCAATAAAGGCGCAGCATTGACTACTTTCATTTCGCTAGCTGGTCGCTATTTGGTGTTAATGCCAAACAACCCACGTGGTGGCGGTGTATCACGTCGCATTGAAGGCGAAGATCGAGACGAACTACGTGACGTATTAGCACAGCTTGAAGTACCAAAAGGTATGAGCATCATCGCCCGTACTGCTGGTATTGGCCGCAACGCAGAAGAGCTACAATGGGATTTAAACTACCTCACACAGTTATGGTCTGCCATTGATGGTGCCTCTGCCATGCAAGCAGGCGCATACTTAATCTACCAAGAAGGCAGCTTAGTGATTCGCGCTATCCGCGATTACTTTAGCTCAGATATTGGTGAGATTTTAATCGATACACCAGACATTCACGAACAAGCAGTACAGTTTATGAACCACGTAATGCCAAGCAATGTTGCACGTGTTAAATTGTACCAAGATGAAATTCCTCTGTTCACACGTTTCCAGATTGAACACCAAATTGAATCAGCGTTTGCACGTGAAGTGCGCTTGCCATCTGGCGGCGCAATTGTGATTGACCATACAGAAGCTTTAGTTTCTGTAGACGTTAACTCTGGCCGTGCAACGCGTGGTAGTGATATTGAAAACACTGCGTTCAACACTAACTTAGAAGCTGCTGAAGAAGTGGCTCGTCAACTACGCTTACGTGACTTGGGTGGCTTGGTCGTGATTGACTTTATTGACATGGAAAATCAGCGTAATCAACGTGAAGTTGAAAACGCACTCCGTGATGCATTACATGCAGACCGTGCGCGTGTTCAAACAGGCAAGATCTCACGTTTTGGCTTACTTGAGCTATCACGTCAACGTTTACGCCCTAGTTTAGGTGAAACTAACCACATTCCTTGCCCACGTTGCCACGGCACTGGACACATTCGAGGTATTGAATCAACTGCGCTACATATCTTACGTATCACTCAAGAAGATGCGATGAAAGAAAACAGTGCAATTATTCAAGTGCAATTACCAGTTGAAGTAGCTACATTCTTACTCAATGAAAAACGTGCTGATATCCATAAGATTGAAGAGCGCATGGGTGTAGAAGTGGTGTTGATTCCAAACATCCATCTTGAAACGCCGAATTACAATATCATTCGTATCAAGCATGATGACGTTAACGAAGATACCAGCAAAGCAAGTTATCAAATGGTAGAGCTACCTTCAGAAACAACGTATGTAACAAAAGCGGCTGAAGAAGCGAAAGCGGTAAAACCTGTTGCTGCGGTTAAAGGCATTACACCAACAGCACCAGCACCAATGTCAGTTGAAAAGGTTGAGCCTAAAGTATCTCTATTTGCGAAAATCAAAAAATTCTTTGGTTTAGGTGAAAAGTCAGAGGCTGAAAAAGCTGCTGATAAATCTAGTGATGGACGCCGTGATCATCCTCGCAACAACCGCAACCGTAACGAGCGTAATCGTAACCGTAACGAGCGTAATCGTAACGAACGTGGTGATAAAAATGTAAACCAAGAGCGCGTGCCAAAAAATGCTGATCAAAAAACGCAAGACTCTCGTCAAACTGAGGTGAAGCCACAAGAGCAACGTCAGCCAAAACCACAGCAGCAACGTAGTGACAATCAACGTCATGACAACAAAAACCAAGAGTCAGTGCGTAACGTTGCACAGGCAAATACAGGTGAGGTTTCTGCAAATGAATCTACAGAACAACGTAGCGAACGCAGTAGTCGTCGTAACCGTAACAACCGTCGCAATCGCCGTGATCGTGATGAAAATGCTACACGCGACAACACCCGCACATTTGTTCCAAACGATGAGATCAACACTACTGCACCAACAAGCGCAGCTGAAGGTACTAATGCACCTAAGAGTGTTGAGCCAACCGTTGCAGTAACAAGCCACCACGTAACAACTAAAGCTGACATTACACCTGCAAACGCAGCAGCAGAAAAAGCGCCTGTAACAGCCGTGCAAGAGACAGAAACAAAAGCAAAAGAAGCTAGTGCTCAAGAGAACGTACCAGCGAATGTTGTGAATAGCACAGAAGTTACGGTATCAGAATCTGCACCTGTGGAAAAAGAAACTAAAAAATCTAAAACACAAAGAAATACTGCCAATAAATCAGCATCAAATAATAAAGATGCTGTGGCTAGTGAGAGCCAGCCTGCAGATGCAAATGTTGCAGAAGTTTCTGAAAGCAAGACTGAGAAGAAGCGTCCAGCTCGCCCACGTAAAGCAAAAGCTGAACCAAAGAAAGTAGACCTAACAGACTCAGGCTTACAATTGGTTGAAACGAAAGCAGATGCGACCAAAGTAATAGCACCGGCTGAAGTTGAAAAACGCACTGCTCGCAAACCAGCATCTTGGCAGAAAGAGCAAAAAGCAGAGACTAGCAATGAGCCTCTTGTGATGGTGGAAACTCAGAATAAATAATTCAATTATTTTAATCACCACATAGCATGAAACATAAAGCCCGATTTATCGGGCTTTATGTTTTTATGTAGCAGGTAAATACATACTTGAAACATCATCAAAATTTGTAACCAACATGCTTGAAAGGCGCTTAAAATATACAAAATGCAATAATCTATTTACAAATTGCAAGCAAAAAATCATCAAAATCAGCTGATTTTTTATAAAAAATGGTTGACTTATTCACACTATTCTAATGTTTACTACTTAGTCTCTAAAAAACCTATATAAATCAATGTGAAAAACATAAGCAATTGATTTATATAGATTAAATTTTTAGTACAAAGATTAAGCTTTTCGAAAAAAGCCTTATAAATTGGTAAGTTACATATAATAGCCACAAGTAATCACAGAGTTATCCACAGATTTTGTGGAATACATATTGATCAGCAAATATATGAACGTAGCGGCAATAAATGTAACTGTGAGTGACTGCTTTATTGGTAGAGATGCCTAGAAACCAAGACTCTCTAAGAGCCCATCAACTTCAGACTGATTAATGTTAGTTTCGCTTACATCTTGAGTGGATAGTGTCTGCTGATGATTTAAATTAGGATGATTTTCAATATTGACAGTAGAGAAGTCAACTAAGACCTGCAACAACTGCTTTTCCATTTCATTGATTAACTGCGTGATTTTCTTAATGACTTGTCCTGTGAGGTCCTGAAAATCTTGAGCCATCATAATCTCAAGGAGAATAGCTTTCGTATCATTTGCCCCTTGATCCAAGTGTTGCAAATGTTTGACCGTTTGCTCAGCAACCAGATTGTATTCACTTTTTAATGAAGGATGACTCAACACAGTTTGCCATTGTTTAACTAACAAGGCCGTACGATCAGTTAAATCATCTTGTATTGGTATCGCTTTATCAGTTGCATTTAATACACGTTCAGCTGCTTGCTCTGTCATTGTTGAGATGTAATGAAGTCTATCTCTAGTATCTGGAATATCTCGTGCAACCTGCTCCAAAATTTGACTCAGGCCCAAACCCGCCATCGTGTCATGTAGAGCTCTGGCAATGTGACCTACTCTATTTAAAATATTTGTATCAGGGTTAGCACTTTGAATTAAGTCCAAATTAGCGATAGCGGTTTCTGTATGATTAACAATCATATCGCTTCTGCCACTTTATGGATTCTTTCAAATATTTTGGATATTTTTTCGTCTAATATTTGTGCTGAGAATGGCTTAACAACATAGCCGTTGGCACCTGCTTTCGCTGCCATTAAAATATTTTCTTTCTTCGCCTCTGCTGTCACCATGAGTACTGGCAAATGATTAATATCACGATCTGCACGAACATTTTGCAATAGTGTTAAACCATCCATGTTAGGCATATTCCAATCGGTGATAAGGAAATCATAAGTCCCACTTTGAAGCTTACGCCAGGCAGCAACGCCATCTTCAGCTTCATCCAAATTTGTATAACCGATTTCTTTTAATAAATTCATCACAATTCTTCGCATGGTGGAAAAGTCATCCACTACAAGAATTTTCACATTTGGTTTACTGTCCATGCAAAGTACCATTAACGTTGTTAGTCATAACCATATGAGAATTAATAGAAAAATTAGATGCTAATTCCCACTCGATGTGAGTATCTTCTAAATCATCTTCATGAACTCCATCAATGAAGACATTTAAACTAGGCCTACCTTTAGAAAACTGATTTCGTCGACTTATACAGATTATTTGTTCCATGATGAAAGATGAATGCATTTAACGCCTTAAATTTTAACTAGCTGGTCTATCGTTTAACTTCTAATGCCTAGTGGCATAATGATGCGCACGTAAGTCGGCTTGTAACAAAAGATGAATCGCCTTAAGCTTTTGAATATGCTCAAAACCTACTGACTTTCTATTGCTATAGATGCTATTCAAGACACCCTCAGATAACTTGGCCGTCAATGACAAATCAACTAATGCGTTATCAGCTGCATAGACCATTGCAGCAATTTCCATCATTAAGCGCATCACATCTACCATCGCCTCCAGCTCCGCCATATCATCCTCGCAGTCACAAGACTGCATCAGAATCTCTGCGTGATCTAGTAAACTCTCAGTTTCCGCCAAGAATAATGCGTATATTTCCTCAATAAACACTTCATTTTTCTGATTAACTTCGACCAACACGTTGCCCCCTTGCTAATTCCGACAATATATATCGACACATGTCACAACAATACCTTGTAACATCATGGTGACACTTGATTTAACTCGCTATTGAGCAGAGTTTGCAAATCATGCATCTTGTCACTATCCACAGGAATATCGAGACTCATACTTTCAACCTGCATCCTTAAAATATCATTGGCTTTACGAAGCTTATCTATGTGTGTTGATGAGCGAGGCAATTTGTTTTCAATCATTTTAGTGAGCAAGTACTCTAAAATAAAAGTCACCTCAGTAACGTCATCCAATCCACATAACGTACTACCTATTTTTACTTTTTTAATATTATTTAATATTGAAATTAAATTTGTAATATTTAAACTTGTTGTGCAACCAGCTTCATCGGAAGCTAAATTTAAAGCTAGCCTCTCTAGACTAATCGACACTTCAGTCAGTTGTGCAATAGCCAAGGTGAAAAAATTTGACTGCATTTCATCGATATGAGAAGGATGTCTATTCATACTAATCACAGTACTCCCTGATATTTGAAATATAAATCATGAACAAAAAACTTATACTCCTATAACCTTATGCACAACATCTAATAGTCGCTCAGGGTGAAATGGCTTCACTAGCCAGCCATTTGCACCAGCAGCTTTACCTTCGAGCTTCATTTCGGCGCTCGACTCTGTAGTTAACATTAAAATAGGTACGAATTGATAAGAACCTAATTCACGAAGTTTTCTAATCAATGTTAAGCCATCCATGACTGGCATGTTGTGATCAGTGAGAACCAAATCGACAGTTTTCTCTTTTGCTTTTTCCAAACCGTCTTGCCCATCTACAGCCTGTACCACTTGATATCCTGCTTGCTCAAGGCTAAAAACCACCATTTTTCGTAGAGAGTCTGAATCATCAACTGCAAGAATTGTTTTAGTCATTTGAATACTCCTGTCTGAACACTATCTTATCTATTTAAATCTAGTTAAGCCTACGATTGAGATCACCTAAAACTCTTGCCAAGATTCGTCATGGCTAGATACTTGGGGCAACTTACCAAGTGTGTCATTTTTTGTTTTTTTAACTTGGTGCACTATTTGATCAAACGGCTTAATAGTTCTTAAGTTTGGTCTGCTTTTCATACTAGATCCACTATTCAATTTAAATGCACTCACTGTATCCATTAAACCAACCGCCTGATCAACTAGCGATTCAGCAGCAGCTGCGGCTTCTTCAACAAGTGCCGCATTTTGTTGTGTCACTTCGTCCATGCTTGTAATAGCTGTATTTACTTGACTAATACCAGAGCTTTGCTCAACAGAGGCTGCGGCAATCTCGCTCATGATGTCGGTGACGCGTTGAACCGAGGTCACGATTTCTTGCATGGTGGCGCCGGCATTCTGTACTTGCTTGGTGCCTTCTGCGGTTTTGTTGACGGAGTCAGTAATCAGCTCTTTGATTTCCTTTGCTGCGGAGGCTGAGCGTTGTGCTAGGTTACGAACTTCTCCGGCAACTACGGCAAAACCGCGACCTTGCTCGCCTGCCCTAGCTGCCTCTACCGCTGCGTTAAGAGCGAGAATATTCGTTTGGAAGGCAATGCCATCAATCACGCTGATGATGTCTTCAATCTTGTGTGCGCTTTGGTTAATGGCGCTCATGGTGTCGACAACTTGGCCAACCACTTCACCGCCTTTAACTGCAACGCCTGAGGCAGCTACAGCTAATTGATTGGCCTGTTTAGCATTCTCTGCGTTATTTTTAACTGTCGCGGCAAGTTGCTCCATACTAGCAGCCGTTTCCTCTAAACTAGAAGCTTGCTGCTCTGTGCGGCTTGAAAGATCCGTGTTACCTGATGAAATTTCACCTGCGGCAGTGTTGATGGTTTCACCGGCTTCTTTGACTTGGACAATAACTTCTGTCATTTTGTCCATCAATGCATTCACACCATCGCAGAGGCTGGCAATAGCACCAAATTTTCCGTCCAGTGGTACTCTATTGCTTAAATCACCGACTTTTGCCTGCTCAATTACGCTTTGTGTTTCATCTACTGCAGAGCGCAAGCTTAGGTCATTTTGGTGTTGCTCGGTGATATCAGTCGCATATTTCACCACTTTGAACGGCTTACCATTCATATCAAAAATAGGGTTGTAACTTGCTTGCAACCATATTTCATTACCTCCCTTACCTATGCGTTTATATTGGCCCTGATCCGCTTCGCCACGAGCCAATCTCTCCCAAAATTCTTTGTATTCAACGCTATTTTGGTCAGCCTTATCCACAAACATGCGATAGTGGTTACCAACAATTTCTTTTTCGCTATACCCTGTTACGCGACCAAAATTGTCATTTACACCAATAATTTTTCCAGTCAAATCAAACTCAACTACACCTTGAATTTTGTCAATGGCTGCTATTTGTCCTGCATTTTCAGCGGCTTGTAGTTTTTGATCCGTGATATCAATGGTGTAATTTGCAATTTTTTGCAAATCATTATTCACATCATAAATTGGGTTATAAGAAGCTTGAATCCAAACCTCCTTGCCACTTTTAGCAATACGTTTGTACTGGCCGGCGTCACTACCGCCCTGTATCAAGCTTGCCCATAAGCTACTATAAGCAGTACTTTTTGCATAAACAGGATCTAACACGATGCTAACATGACGCCCTATTAGCTCCTGTTCGATATATCCCAGCATATTTAAATACACTGCGTTTGCTTTTAAGATAGTGCCATCAAGCCCAATTTCAATGACACCTTGTGAGCGATTAATCGCATTGATTTGCCCTTCAAAATCAGCATATTTAATTTTCTGTGCAGTGACATCTGTTGCGTACTGCACTACTTTATAAGGTTTACCTGATGCATTTAAGATAGGATTGTACGAGGCTTGAATCCATACCTCTTTACCATTTTGACCAATACGTTTGAATTCACCTGTCACAGCCTCACCACGCAGTAGCATTTGCCATATTTGTTTATTAGCTTCACTATCACGTTGGGCCGGATCTACATAGACATCATGCCTCTGCCCAAGCACATCACTTCGGACACATTCTAATACTTTTAGATAGATATCATTCACAGCGATTACTTTTCCACTCATATCAAACTCGACGACACCAGTAGATTGACTGATTGCTGCTAACTGACCTTCATACAGGGTTGATTGCTCCTTCACTTTACCCGCTAGCTCTTTTGCCTCATTCACATTGACGCTTAGCATAGTTTGCGTCACCTTCAATGCCCTAAGCACGCGAGCTAGTTCATTATTGCCTCTAGCTTCAAATTGAGTATCCAATCTGTTAGATTTAAGGTTATCAAGCACTTTAAATATCACAGATAACGGATTAGAAATCGAACGCATAATAAAATATGCAAAACAAGCTAAAAATCCGACAACAACGAATAAACCTGCAATTGTCCAATTACGCATTAACTGATAATTTGCAACAGATGCCTCGTATTCAGCCTTAGCACGATTGCTTTGATATTTAATTAATGCTGTCACATTCGGATGTGCAATGTCATATAACGTCTTCGCTTTTGTTGAATATAACTTTGTCTTTTCGTAATCATTTTCACGTAATGATGCCACTGCTGGCAGCAATGCCTCTTTTACGAACGCACCGCGCGTTTCTGCAAACCTATCTGCTAGTATTTTTTCTTCACTAGTAATATATGTCGCCATATACTTTTTCCATAACTCAGTAATTGCACCTATATTTTCCTCGATAGATTCAGCAGCTTGAGTTGCAGTCTGTGGATCCATTTCCAACATAGCTGCTGCATCGTCATTACGTTTGAATGTAACTTCACTCAGAGCGATACGTAGAGACGTTCTGTTCTCGAGCATCAAGTTGGAAATACGACCAAGATCTTCAATCGGTTGCATACGGTCGTTGTAAATCGACATTGTGCGTTGATTAGCATGGTCCATCTCACTAAGAGACATCCAAGACTGCGCTATCAACAATATTGCAGCGATACTGACGATTGCCAACAGACGTTGAGATAGTTTTAAATTCAATAACTTGTATTGAACTTTGCCAAATAAGTTGTTACTCATGACTTTACCTTCATGAATAACTAAATGCTGCGCTTTACCTTCTTTAAACAAGCGATATGCGGCATCTGCTTCATTAATTTTCTGACGGCTTGGTTTTCTGCGCACAGAAAGATAACCAACCAATTGACCATTTTCTAGAATTGGCGCAACGTCCGCCATTACCCAATAATAATCACCTTGTTTAGTACGATTTTTCACTAATCCAGCCCAAGATCTACCTAGTTTTAGATTTTTCCAAAGGTCAGCAAAGGCCTCAATTGGCATATCTGGATGACGTACTATGTTGTGGCTAGCCCCAATTAACTCAACCTCTGTAAAGCCAGAAGTCTTAATAAAATCTTGGTTTGCATAAGTGATGACACCTTTAAGGTCGGTCTTGGTGAGCATAAAATCATCATCACCAAACAACACTTCATTATTTGTAACTGGCATATTGATTTTCATTATTACCCTCTTTTACTTAACTTAAAACATAATCTCAGCATATTTTTAGCCAGCGTCAATTTATAAAAGCCAAGCATTTAGTTATGTCATCTAAGATTAAAAATATAATGCGCTAACTTTTATTAAATACGGCCATTGCGCTCAATTTTTAAAGTTACTTAATAACACTCTGTTCAATCAAGGCCATTTCTTGACTAGTCATTAACTGCTCAATTGCTACAAGAATTAACATTCGTTCTTCATAAGTTGCCAAACCTATTATGTATTGCGTATCAATACCCGTCACCAATGAAGGCATGGGTTCAATTTGTGCTTGATTTAATGCAATGACATCTGAAACACCATCAACGACCACACCCACAATACGTCCGCTAAAACTCAAAACAATCACCACCGTGAATTCGGTATACTCAATATTTTCTAAATTAAACTTAATGCGTAAATCTACTATCGGTACAATTTTTCCTCGAAGATTAACAACACCTTTGATAAAAGTTGGAGTGTTAGGAATTTGCGTGACTGCGTCATAGCCACGAATTTCCTGAACTTTTAAAATTTCAATACCATACTCTTCATGACCTAACAAAAAGGTTAGATATTCACCGCTATCTGAAGGTAATTCATCTGACAATGGTACTAATAATGTAATGTCTGACTCTGTCATTTATTTAACTTAAATCCATAAAGGTAGGTATTTTCTTAACAATTAAATATTAAATTGATATACAAATGATACTTAATTAAATAACCATTGTCTATACATGGATAATTAAATAAATAAATAATATTCACCTATTTATTGACATAAATCATTACATTGTTAAATATTAAAAATGAGCAATATGAGTTTAAATTAATAATAATTAACACACTAAATATCAAATATGTATTAAAATTTTGTGAGAGTGGTAAATCACATACGATAAAATAACTAACGCTCTCTAATTAAACGGCAGGCAAACCGTTGTATAGAAAAGCATAAATAAATCAAGCTCGCCGTAGCTATATCATGAACGCTTAATTAACTTCTCAAAGTAGAAACATGTCTATAAAAAAATCAGCGCTTAAAACACTCGATTTAATGACAACGAGCGACGTAGCCAAGGCACTAGGTGTTACGGTAAGGTCTGTACAGCTATGGGTTGAGCAAGGCGCATTAGAGGGCTGGAAAACACCAGGTGGCCACCGTAGAATTACCCGTGCTTCATTTAATAAATTCAATTCAAATGTTGCATCTGATGAACATAAAGTAACAACGCGTCTCAATGTTGTCGTTGTTGAAGATAGCTTGGCTATGCAAAAGCTTTATCAAATGACCATTGCATCTTGGCAGCTACCGATTGATATTAAGTTTGTATCAAACGGGTGCGAAGGTATTATTTACGTCACCCAACACATGCCAGATCTGCTCATTACAGACTTAAAAATGCCTGAAATGGATGGTTTCGCAATGTTAAAATCTCTACGCGATGTAGATGCGTTCTCTAAGATGGCAATTGTTGTTGTGACAGGTATGCAACCCCAAGAGATTGAGGAAAAAGGTGGCTTACCAAGAGGCGTTAGACTATATGGCAAAAGCCCAGTGCCATTTTGGGAAATGCGTGAGTTAATGCAAGGTTTAATTGATAGAAAATTAGAAGCTTAGTCGCTTGAATACTGATAAAAAAATCCCCGCGGACGTTAATCAAATTATTGATGCTTGTCCTTTCGGTATTGTGACGGTTAACTCGGCCAGCATTGTAGATTATGCGAATACTGCATTTACTAAAATTACTGGCATTGAGATAGAGTCTATCCTCAATACACCTAACCATATCATGTGGAAAACTTTACTGAAGTATTATTCAGTAGACGGCAATATGAAAACATATATTGGTGGTGTGTTGACGCTTCGAGCTAACAACTCACTCAACGTGGTGAGATTAAGCTGTCAGTTACCAAAACAAAGTAACACAAAACAGATCCTTTATTTTCAAGACATTACTGCAGAGTCTGAAGTTGATCGAATGAAAAGTGAGTTTCTTTATTCAGCAACGCACGAACTGCGCAACCCGATTGCAATCATTTTTGGATTCTCTGAACTGCTCATCAATAACGAGTTTGATCGTACTGCTTCGCTTGATATTATTGAAACAATTCATCAACAGGCAAAAGATCTCAACCACCTGACAAATGAGCTATTGGACATTGCAAGAATAGAATCTCGCAAAGGTAAGGATTTTGCGATATCAGAGGAATCTGTCGGTAAAATACTGCTCACGATTGAAAAAGAATGGTGTGGCAGAGTTGGCAAGGAAAGAATCAGACTCACATTACCATCACAAATACCCAATGTATTAATAGATAAAGACAAAATAAAACAAGCAATTACGAACGTAATGAGTAATGCTTGTAAATATTCGCCTGAAGATAGCGTAGTTTCTATCGATATCGCTTTAGATAAAGTCATGTCTGACAGCATGATTGGTATTAGTATTCATGATGATGGTTTTGGTATGTCAACTGAAGATATCAGTCATTTATTTGAGCGATTTTGGCGTTCAGATCGATTTAGGCACATAGCAGGCACTGGCTTAGGCATGTCTATCGTAAAGGAAATTATTGAATATCATCAAGGTGTTATCGACATTGTCAGCGCAGTGAATCAAGGCACTACAGTGACAATATGGTTGCCCGTCTACATTGATTTAGCGTCTCTGGAATGATAAAGACTCTCCCGATTAAACCAACGATTAATTAAGTAAGACTAAGTATAGTCCATATGTGATAACACTTGATGCGTCCAAATTAACGCCTCATTTTGGCAAGCCATGATTACACCTTTACTCGTATGCAATTTTTCTGAATAGCTGGCTACACGCTCAAATTCAGCCGCCTCGAGTGCTTCAGCCAATGCTAACAAATCCCCAGCCAACCCAGTCCTATTCAGCAGTGCATCTTGTATTGTTTTGGCTAGGCTCATTTTGATCACAATGCTTTCCATCGTCTCATTAAGTAACATATCAGCCAAAGATAAAATGCCAGTAATAAAAACAGCATCATGATGCACGATTGATCCGTGATGATTACATTGCGTACTCATTAGCTCCATAAATTTTGCACGCCATATAACTGTGTAAAGCAACATTGTCGGCATTTTTACATGACTATCAATGACGTAGAGCATCACTTGCAACCAGCGCATGATTTGTCCACGCCCCAAAATCATAATGGCATGCCTAATCGAACTTATTTCTTTTCCAGCACCAATCGCTGCTGAATTCACCATTTTAAGCATTTGTAAACTTAACGCAGGATTTTCTCTAAAGAACCTTTCTAACCTTGCATCACAGCCATCTGAATTTAACTCTGCAATCACCTCTAAGATTATATGTACGCTCAAAGGCAACTCTTTATTTAAGTTTACTTTCATCCCCTGATAGTAACGGCCTCGAAGAAATTTGATACTTAATAAATCAGCACGACTTTTATCATTATCATCATTTACATCTGTAGCTAAAATATTGAGAGATGGGGAACGCAACGCTTGTATTAATCGATAGCTATCGTCATCATTAATATTAACTTTTACAAATGCCATATAAGGGATTAGCGTTGCTATCTGATCAGATGTAGCCTGAGTGCCTGTTGCTAAGCAATACCCAGAACTGGATAGCGCTGACAATCGATTCAATAACGCTGGTAATATAAACTCACACTCATCAAGCTCAAATACAATCCTATCCAAAGGCAATGTGGCATTGACCTCGTTCATCAGAAATAGCTGGTTAACTTTTATGAAAATCTTATAGTTAGTCATCAAAGCATTAGATTCAGGTCCTAAAAATTGACTTAGTGCTGACATAACATTTTGCGAATGATTGTTCACTTCCATTTGTGTTTCATCAATCACTAATGCTATCCCAACCATATTGCTGTGTTCATCAGTGATTGGCTGATAGGAAACCAATACATCTTGCATTACCAACTCCTAGCTTAAATTTAACATTCACAGTGATTGATTGACATCACGATTAAAACAATTTGAAATTTAGATCTTGTGTTATGCGTGCCAACAATATTTTTAGCAGCATAGGACTAAATGGCTTGATGAGATAGTTATCAGCACCCACATCAGCCCCTTGATGAATATCTCTAAGCTGTCCTTTTGCTGTTAATAATGCGATGTATGTTTGTTTAAGATGTGGATCGTTTTTCACTGCCTTACAAACCTGAAATCCATTCATTTCACCAGGCATCATAATATCCAATAAAACAATATTGGGACGCCACGCTTTAATCGCTTTTAAAGCATCCGCACCATTAGACACTTCTTTAAGCTCATAAGCGTCACCCGCAAGCGTAAGTTTCAGCAAGTTGCACACCTCTGGATTGTCATCCACAATTAATAACTTACAAGCCATTCTGATTAAGCCTTCATTGGTATCATATTTATAAAATAATGCTTAATTACAATCATCATTAACATCACATTTATTGGCTTATCTCACCATCTAAAAACCAGCTATACATTAGTTTTTACTATAAAAAACTGCTGCGAATAAGCTTTACTTCTGAAAAATCATCAAATATCGACACATACAACCGATTAATAAAAAAATTAATTGTCATAATATTACACTTTATTTGATAAATTTGATATTTAATGTAACAATTAAGTCGTGCACTAATTCAACTTTAAAGTGCGTTCATAACTAATATTAAATAGATGGGGTGAAAAATGGAGAGAATGTTAATTGTTGATGAAGGCTATGATTTACATAACAGCCTATTGCTCACATTTGGGTACGGGGAATATAAAATCACCCAAGCAATGAACGAAAACCAAGCAATCAAAGTAGCAGAAACTGAACATCCTGAAATCATCATCGTAAACTTAACGGGTGATAATGAAAGTGAGCTGGCAACTTGCAAAAAACTAAAGTCTATTCCTCAGCTTCATCATAGCCATATCATTTTGCTCACTTCGCAATATCAGCAAGATGAAACTTCAAAACACATTGAAAGTGTTGCGAACTATTGTCTACCTAAGCCATTTTGCCCCAATAACCTGACAACAGTACTCACTGGGATTAGAAGCAAGAAACGACTGAGTTAACCCAACAGTATTAAAAAATCCTGAGCACCTCAACAAACAATCCTTTTGATAACGCTCAAAAGGATTGTGATTGCTAGATTAAAATAAGCTAAACACCATCATCAAGGCGATAGATACGCTAATGAAACCGAAGGTAAGCTTAGACAGGTAAGTTGAAATTTTATGTGAGATTAATTTTCCGACTAAGCTACCAATCAGTGCAGCTGATACAAACGGAATCGCAATATGCAGATTAATGCTGGTGTAACTTGCATAAGAAATAACGCCTACTAATGAAACTAATGCGGTCATTGTTAAGGAGGTCGCCACTACCATTCTATGTTCTAGGTTACTAATTTTTAATAAGCTAGGCATTGCGACAAAACCACCACCAACCCCTAATAAACCAGAAATAAAACCAGCAGCAGACCCAGTCAATAATAATCGTTGGGTACAAGATGCGGTCCAAAACAACCTAGATGTTGCAGGATTCAATTCACAGGGTGTTGGACTAGTTTGAAACAAATTATCTTGTAAATAGCGGGGACTTTTAGCGCTGAATACAGCTTGCCACCCCACATAAAATAGTACTAAAGCAAATAAAATTTGTAGCCAAAGAGAAGGTATTTTCTGCGCAAGAAAAACACCTATTGGTGCCATGATAATGCCCATTAAGGCCAGAAGTGCAGCTGCCTTATATCGAACAACACCTTGCTTTAATCCAATCACCGCAGCTGTGCCTGCGGCTACGGACACTGCTAACAATGCTATTGGTGCAGCGTCTTTAACGCCTAGATGTAAAAAATACATCAACAATGGTAGTGACAGAATTGCACCACCCGCGCCAGTGATGGACATCAGAATGCCAATCAATACACCTAATATGATTGCGATTAGATTAGGATCAATCATGATTTTCTAATGCTAACTTACACATCGTTGATGCACGATTCCCTGTTTTGCAAAATCCTAATATTGGCTTTGGCGCTTTTGCATAAGCTTCTCTAAACTTATCCAGCTGGTGAGGTTGAATGTTATTGGGAATCACAGGAATATGCACATAAGTAATTCCATGGCTAAGTGCAATCGCTTCTAAAGCCTCACTTTTTGGTTGCTCAGCACCGCCCTCAAAATCAGGGCGGTTGTTAATAATTGTTTTAAAACCAAAACTGGCAATTTCTGAAATGTCATCCACTTCAATTTGGCTGGTATAACTAAAATAATTATTAAATTGATTGATGGTTAACGTCATTTTTTAATCTCCTGATTTCATACAAATTTCTTGGTATAGCACGTTCATAATTGCTAATGCCGATGTGCTGGATATCATGTAATAGATGCACTTGCCTTCTCGGCGTGTGCTGACCAACTTAGCATTTCTTAGCACGGTTAATTGTTGTGATAAGGTTGGTTGCTTTATTTCTAAAATTTCCTCTAACTCACTCACTGACTTCTCACCTTGTGATAACTGACATAAGAGCATTAGGCGATCACTATTTGCCATCACTTTTAATAAGCTCGTTGCTATTTCTGCAGAGGCCCTTAACTTTTCAAAATTAACTTCTTGTATTTGCATCTCTAATAAACTCTATTTTAAAATATTATATTTAATTATATAATATTAAGTTACAATGTATCAATACTTTTTGAAAGGAATATCATGTTTAAACAATTTTATGATAAATCCTCATCTACACTTACATACCTAATCGCTGACTTACCGAGTAAACAAGCGATTTTAATTGACCCTGTTACCGACAATATTGATGAGTACCTTCAAGTGATCAATAAGCATCAATTGACCTTAGTTTACTCATTAGAAACGCATGTGCATGCTGACCATATCACAGGTGGCGGAAAACTAAAATCGATCACAATGGCAAAAACAGCCGTTAGCAAAGACTGCGGTGCAGAAACTGCAGATATTCAACTAAAAGATAATGATGTGATTACTTTTGGTGATGAACAAATAAAAGTGATTGCGACACCTGGTCACACTGCTGGCAGCATGAGTTTTTTATGGAAAGATCGGCTGTTTACGGGGGATAGCTTGATGATTAATGGCTGCGGAAGAACCGACTTTCAAAGCGGAGATGCTGGTATCTTATATGACAGCATTACTGCTAGACTTTTTACTTTAGCAGATGAAACATTGGTCTACCCGGGCCATGATTACAATGGTAGGCGCGTTAGTTGTATCGCCCAAGAAAAACTCATTAATACACGTTTAGCCAATCAATCGAGAGAAGCGTTTATTGGGATTATGGAAAACTTAAACCTACCTAAACCTAAAATGATTGATGTTGCTGTGCCAGCAAACCGTCAATGTGGCGTACCTGAGCCACAGCAAGGATAAAACCATGGAAAATTTCACCCCGATACAATCTTTAGTTGGTGGCTTACTGATTGGACTGTCTGCCTCCATCCTAATCCTTTCAAGCGGTAAAATTGCAGGCATCAGCGGTATTGTTGCAGGTTTAATGCAATTTAAAAACACATCCAAAGAGCATTACATATGGAGAATACTATTTATAACAGGCTTAGTTATCTCAAGCTATCTCTATTCGTTATTGATGCCTTTACCGGCAACTGAGATTTCTGCCTCTTACTCTACACTAATGATTGCAGGGTTATTAGTAGGCTTTGGTACCAGAATGGGCTCTGGTTGCACAAGTGGTCACGGAATATGTGGGCTAAGTAGGCTGTCTTTACGCTCACTAATAGCAACCATGAGCTTTATGCTTTCAGGATTTATCGTTACCTATGTATTGGTACATGTAATTTAAAAATAGGAATAATCTAAATGACGAAACATATGATGACATTGATTGCAGGCATTATCTTTGGCATTGGCTTAATCCTTTCAGGGATGACTAATCCATCTAAAGTGATTGGTTTTTTAGACATTACAGGCAATTGGGATCCTAGCCTTGCCTTTGTAATGGTAGGCGCTATATTGGTTGGATTTTTTGGCTTTAGAAAAGCTGAACAAACAAATACAACGCTATTTTGTGAGCCTATCCACTTGCCAGGTAAAACGCACATTTCTAAAGAACTAATAATCGGCAGTTTATTATTTGGCGCAGGCTGGGCGCTTGCAGGGTTTTGTCCTGGCCCGGCAATTGTTGCACTTGGTGCTGGATATCAAGAAGCCATTACTTTTGTGATTGCGATGTTATTGGGAATGCTAATCCACGATAATTTATACGAAACACTAAAAAAATAATTGTGTGTGCTGATGACAATTGAATACTCTAGGCAGATCGACAGTTGATGCCTTTATTCATAAAGGCATCAACTGTCAATAAACACGGCAATCACTAAAACATCAGATTGGCATTAAAACAGACCGGCCTGTTTTTTGATGATAGGTTTACTGTCTAATACGGAAAAACCTTTTCTAGCTCGCTTAGATAAATACTTAGACATAACTTCACCATCAATTATCTTAGTTTTGTTTTTCACTACAATAGCGACTGACTGCCCATCACTCAACTCAATACGAGATAATGACACCTTGTCTGGAATATCCATGATTCGCACACCTTTACCGCCATTTGGATACTCATTTACTTCATTGATAGGGAAAACCAGCAGTTTATTCTCTGAAGAAGTCGCAGCAAGATGCGTACGCTCATCTAATTTAATCGGTTGCAAAATGGTTGATTTATCTTCAGGCTTCATGAAAGCCTTACCCGCTTTAGGTCTTGCCACCAAGCCTTTCAAAGGTGCAATAAATCCATAGCTATTGGATGTAACAAATAAATATCTGTCATCATCTTTACCTGAAAGTGCATGGACTAACTTAGCGCCATTCTGCACCTCGATGATTGAACTGATGGGTATACCATCTCCTTTACCGCCAGGTACGGTAGATGCATCAAATGCGTAGCATCGACCACTTGTATCAAGTAGTACAATGGGCAGCACTGTGCGCGTTTCTATTACTGCAAACTCGCCATCACCAGCCTTCCAAGCAATAGAATCACGCTCGACACCATGCCCTTGCCTTGCCCGAATCCAACCATTTTTAGAGATTAAAATAGTCACTGGCTCATCCACGACAAAAGCTTTTTGTCCACCCTGTGCACGTTCAACTGGCTCAATTAATGTACGTCGATCATCACCATATTTTTCTGCATCTTGCTTAATTTCTTTTGCGGTCAATCGACGTAACTTGGTATCGCTACCTAAAATCGTTTGTAAACCATCGGCTTCTTCGCGCAAGTCTTTCAATTCTTTTTCAATCTTAAAGCCTTCCAGTCTAGCTAGCTGGCGCAAGCGAATTTCTAAAATATCTTCCGCTTGTATCTCACTTAACTGAAATGCGGCAATCAAATCTGCTTTAGGCTCATCTGAATTACGAATGACCTTAATCACTTCATCAATATGCAGAAAGGCGATCATGCGCCCCTCTAAAATATGGATGCGCTTATTAATCTTATCTAAATCAAACTGGCAGCGCCTGCGCACCACGTTAAGACGAAATGCAATCCACTCTTTAAGAATAGCAATCATGCCTTTTTGTGCAGGACGCCCATCGGTACCAATCATCACCATATTAACTGGGCATGACACTTCCATGCTGGTATGCAGCAACAGAAAAGCCATCAACTCGTCACTAGACACCTTACTGGTCTTAGGCTCGATAATTAGCCGAACATCTTTTTTACCTTCACTTTTTACCGTATCAATCATGCTCAATGCAGATTGCTTCACCAGTAACTGGTCTTGATCAATCGTCTTTTTATCTTTTTTCGGCTTCGGGTTGGAGATAGCAAGAATCTCATCCTGTATCGTTTCTACAGAAACGCCGTGCGGAAGTTCATGAATAATAATACGCCACTGACCGCGTGCCATTGGCTCTACTATCCAACGCGCACGCAACCTTAATGAGCCCCGACCTGTTTCATACGTAGAAAGAATATCTGCCGTTTGCGTAATCAACTGGCCACCACCAGGGAAGTCAGGGCCAGGCACATGCTGCATGAAGTCCGCAGTGGTACAGTTCGGATTCTCCATCATATGCAACACAGCATTTGCAATCTCACGCATATTATGTGGCACCATTTCAGTCGCCATGCCCACAGCAATGCCGGATGCGCCATTTAATAGCATCATCGGCAAACGCGCTGGCAACAGCACTGGCTCTTGAAAAGCACCGTCGTAGTTATTCTGAAAATCTACCGTGCCTCGATCAATTTCAGACAGCAGTAAATCTGCAATGGGCGATAGTCGCATTTCGGTATATCGCATCGCGGCAGCGCCATCACCGTCTCGTGAGCCAAAATTACCCTGTCCATCAATCAGTGGGTAGCGCAACGTAAAGTCTTGCGCCAAACGAACCGCAGCTTCATAAGCAGAGCTGTCACCATGTGGATGGTACATACCCAACACGTTACCAACCACGCGAGCAGACTTCACAGGTTTGACGCCAGCGACTAAGCCCATTTCCTTCATCGCATATAAAATGCGGCGCTGTACTGGTTTCTGGCCGTCCTCTACAGAAGGTAATGCACGGCCTTTCACCACAGATACGGCATAAGCTAAATAAGCTTCCTCTGCATACTCGCCAATCGGTACTGCATTTTCTTCGTTATTATTTTCTAACATACCTGTATCCATTAAACATCCGCCTCCACATCATTACCGCGACGTTCCATCCACTCTTTCCGTGCAGCTGATTCATTTTTTGCCATCAGCATATCGAACATTTTAAGTGCACCACTAACCTCGCCCTCTGGCAAGCGCACTTGTATCAAACGTCGTGTATCAGGGCAAAGTGTGGTTTCCCACAACTGCTCAGGGTTCATTTCACCCAAACCTTTAAAACGTTGAATGCTCAGTCTTTCCTCAGCAACACCCTCACGTTTTAGCTTTTCTATCATCGACATTTTTTCAGCATCATCTGACACGTAGATTTTACGCAAAGGTTTATTTTTGCCATGCGCTGGCACGTCAATACGATACAACGGAGGTTGCGAGATATACACATGCCCACGCTCAATCAGCTTAGGTGCATGTCTTAACAGCATAGTAAGTAGCAACACCTGAATGTGCGAGCCATCTACATCCGCATCAGACAATATGCACAATTTACCGTAGCGTAAACCAGAAAAGTCAGGGTTGTCTTTTAGCGTATGCGGCTCAATACCTAGCGCGACAAAAATGTCATGTACTTCTGAGTTAGCAAATATGCGCCCTGCATCCACTTCCCATGTATTTAATACCTTACCGCGCAACGGCAATAAAGATTGAAACTCATTGTTTCTGCCCATCTTTGCGCTGCCGCCAGCTGAGTCACCCTCAACCAAAAACAACTCAGCTTCCATCGTGCCAGCCGCCTCACAGTCAGTGAGCTTTGCTGGCATCAGGTTAATACCCGTGGTTTTACGCTTCTCAATTTTCTGTGTGGATTTATTACGGGCAGCTGCCGTACGATTCACTAAGTCAGAAATACGTTTGGCATGATCTACATTCTGTGTCAGCCAATTTTCCATCATCGGCTTAATCGCAGAAGCCACCATTTTCATGGCATCTCGATTCGTCAGCTTTTCTTTAGTCTGCCCCTGAAATTGAGGATCTAACACTTTAGCTGCCAATACATAATAAACGTTATTCCAAACGTCTTCCGATGAGACCTTTACGCCACGTTGCATCATGCTGTGATGCTCCATGAACGATTTAACCGCCTCAAACACCCCGTTACGCATACCAGCCTCGTGCGTGCCGCCAGAGAGCGTAGGAATCAGGTTCACATAAGACTCACCTCGCCCGCCACCAGCACCGAAAGATAATGCCCATATCGCACCCTCACCTTTCGAGATGCCGTCTGTGTTGTCCTGATGATAGAACTCACCTGAGATAATGGGGATAGGCACTTCATCATCCACCACTTCACGCTCACCGATCAGCTCATCCAAATATTGTGGCAAGCCATCCGCATAAGTCCATGAGCGCTCTTCAAAGCCATCAGCGCCCTCAATCGAAAGTGTCACGCTAACACCGCGTAACAATACAGCTTTTGATTTAATCAGGTGCTCTAACTGTTGAATAGAAACTTTAGGCGAATCAAAGTATTTAGGATCAGGCCAACACTTTACCGTGGTACCTGTGTCGCGCTTGAGACACTTGCCAACCTCTTTTAATGGCTCAATACAATTGCCATTTTCAAAGATAAGGCCATGAATCTTGCCATCACGCTTAACTTTCACCTCTAATCGTGTAGACAATGCATTGGTGACAGAAACACCTACGCCGTGTAGCCCACCCGAAAAACGATACGAACTATTTTCATCCTCTTTATCAAACTTACCGCCTGCGTGCAGCTGCACAAACACAAGCTCAACCGCTGGCTGCGTTTCACCTTTAGGAACCTCGACTGGAATACCACGTCCATTATCAGATACCTCAACCGCACCATCCTTGAAAATGGTGACATCAATACTAGTTGCATGGCCACCCAACGCTTCATCAGCCGCGTTATCTATCACTTCTTGAACAATATGTGTAGGTGAGTCAGTTCGGGTGTACATACCAGGTCTGGCACGCACTGGCTCTAATCCTCTCAGTACCTTTACCGAATCTGCGTCGTATTCTTTTTCTGCCATCGATCTAACCTTTTGTATTGATATTTCAAGTGTAATTTATCTGACGTTATTTTATAAAACTAATTAACTTTTTTACGTGAGATTCTATTAAAAATTAACGACACCAGTAAATATTCATTCATGTTCAATTCAATCATCATTATTTTTATGCACGTATATGCCTAAATGGCTTGCCACTATCTAGCTTCGCTCCACAATTTCTGTGGATAACATTGTGGGGTGCATGGGGATACACGTGCTAAGTAACTGGTGTATATGGAAAACGCTAAAAAGAAGCATTTTTAAACAAAGTAACATTACTTAATCTTGTTTTAAATACAGCTTATTCGTGAGATTACCCATCTACAGCCATGAACAATGCACTAAAGTAGTTTTTCATTTTTCAACAAAGTGCGCCCTGCATAATCACGTGCAAACTGTGAAGCAATACGGCCAGATCTAGACCCGTGCTCAGTTGCCCAATGTAGTGCCTCATCCCGTACGCTGTCATTCATAGCGAAACCAAAGCTTTTCACCCATTGGCTCACCGCTGTTAAATATTCATCTTGGCTAAAACTGTAAAAATGCAAACGCAGGCCGAAACGGTCAGACAGTGAAATTTTCTCCTCCAAACTATCGCTTGGATGTATCTCACCTTGGTGATCTTTACGATGCTCTAAATTATCTACCATTTTTTCAGTCACTAGATGCCTACGATTCGAGGTCGCATAAATCAACACATTGGCAGCCGCACCTACAACAGAACCATCAAGTACAGTTTTTAAAGCTTTGTAGTGATGCTCGCCATCTTCAAAAGACAAATCATCGCAAAATACAATAAAACGTTCTGGGCGCTGACAAATCAGCTCGATGATAAGAGGTAAATCATCCAAATGCTGTTTTTCAACCTCTATTAGGCGTAGCCCTTGCTGATGAAACTCATGTAAACAGGCTCGCACTAAAGATGACTTGCCCGTACCTCTCGCTCCCGTCATTAAGGCATTATTCGCTGGGTAACCGTGCAAAAATTGCAATGTGTTCTGATAAAGTCGCTCTATTTGCAGCTCAATATTACATAACTGGTCAAACGCAATGAGTTGCGGCGCAGTGACTGGTATTAAATGCGGCGCATGATGAATGCCATGGCTACGTTGCCAGCGGTAAGCAAATGCCTGAGAAAAATCGGTTATTTGCTGATGTTGTGCTGATGGTGAGGCCTCAAGTGCTGAAGCAATACGATCTAACGAGTCAAACAAGCGTTCAATCTGCTCTGGGGGTAATAGTGGGTTTGTCATGATATTCGTGCGCATTAAATAGATAACATATTTATTATATGTTTATATCAAGCTATCCAATGCGTTGATTTAATCAACTGTGTGACAAATCAGCAGTATGTTTGCATCTACCCTGCCGATATCTATCAGCTAACAACACTCCACAATTTCTGTGGATAACATTGTGGGAGGCATGGGGATATAACTGCTAAGTCGCTGCAACACTTGGATATCTAGGAATAGAAACAATTTTAAGCAACTCTTATCATCACCTTAATATTCAATCAACCCACTCACATTCAAGCAAAGAGCTTCTTGCTATCCAACATGAACGTACATGTGCTTATGCGCACATTTATATTCCATTAAGTTATGAAAATATAAATATAGATTATTTTTAATTGTTATAAGAAAACGCTACAGTATTTCCATCGTGATTATTCTTAGTAAAGTTAATCATCGAAGGCATGCGAAAAATAAAAGCATTGACACATCATTCTAACTAGCAATATAGAGCCGTACCAGACAAAATTTAGTGCGGCTATCAAACAGGAGACTCTCATCATGAGTTCAGTATTAATTGTAGGTGGCGACCAAGTCGATGGTATTAAAGAGGTGCTTGGCAACTATGGAGTAAGCAACATTCACCATTGGTCAGGTAGAAACGGTGGTGATGCAAATAAAATGATTCCACAAGGCACCAAAGTGATTGTATTTGTGACAAAGTGGGTGAATCATTCCATCACTTATAAAGTGAAGAAACACGCCACAAAGCGTGGTATTAAAGTACTATATACCCCAAATGGATCTAGAGAAAGAATGTTTGATATCATCAAGAAAGATGAATTAAAGCCAACTATTGCGTCTGCATTTAAAGAAAAGAGATGGTGGCAGTTTAATTAGATATCGATTTTTGTTGAGCACTCATCTCCCTAAGCGAATCAGCAAAGTCGATGAGTACTCAACATCAAATACTGCAGACCGGCGAAACGATTCAAACTGCCTTATTTCTTTACAGCGCAATCCCCTTATCATCAAATAAACCATCAAACAGTATAGAGCTTAAATAACGCTCACCTGAGTCTGGTAATATTACAACGATAGTTTTGCCCGAGTTTTCTGGTACTTTTGCATAGCGGACAGCTGCCGCAACTGCTGCGCCACAAGAAATGCCCGCAAGAATCCCTTCCTCTTTCGCCAAACGCTGGGCGTAAAGCACAGCCTCTTCATTGGTCACTTGAGCGATTTCATCCACCAGTGTCATATCCAATATTTCGGGAACAAAGCCAGCGCCTATCCCTTGTATTTTGTGCGGCGCTGGTTTAAGTTCTTCACCTGCCCGTTTTTGACTGAGCACAGGGCTTGCTGCCGGCTCTACTGCTACAGAGGTAATCGCTTTACCTTGTGTATTTTTAATATAACGTGAAATACCAGTAATGGTACCGCCAGTTCCTACACCAGAAACTAAAATATCAATCTTTCCATCGGTGGCATTCCATATTTCAGGTCCTGTGGTTTTTTCATGAATGGCAGGATTCGCTGGATTTTTAAATTGCTGCAGTAACACATAGCGATTAGGATCTGACGCTGCAATTTCCTCAGCTTTGGCAATTGCACCACTCATCCCCTTTGCTCCCTCAGTAAGTACAAGTTTTGCACCATAAGCAACTAGTAACTTACGCCGCTCAATGCTCATGGTTTCAGGCATTGTCAGTGTTAGCGGAATCCCTCTCGCTGCGGCCACAAAGGCTAACGCAATGCCTGTATTGCCACTTGTGGGCTCTACAATCTCTTTACCCGAGCCGAGTAAACCACGCTCCTCTGCATCCCATATCATGGCGGCACCAATCCTACACTTTACAGAGTAAGCTGGATTACGCCCTTCTATCTTGGCAAGTACTGTTGCAGTAGCTCCATCTGTCACTCTATTTAATTTAACCAGCGGAGTATTGCCAATAGATTGGGCATTGTCTTCAAACCAATTCGCCATAATAATCCTTATCATGTTTAACTAGCATCTAAACCAATACATAGAGCTAGGTATAAATAGACAGTCTACCAAATTACTTTTACAACTAAAAATAATTGATGAGTATTTGATTACAACGAAAAAGAATAAAAGAATTGATTAAAAATCACAATCTAGGCTTGCAATAGCCTAAACACGATAGATTTAAAAGCTCTGCGGTGACGACGCTAGGTGTTGCGCATACATTTAAGATTAAAAACCGATAGTTTCTACCTACTAAAATAACTCAGCCTGGGCTGGAGGTGGTGCATTTAATAACGCATCAATATCTATCTCAAAAATTCCAAGTTTTCCGGAACATGGCATCAACGCTAAGGGCCTAGGCTGTTCAAATAAAAGTCCATAGTGCTTGCTATTAACACCTTGAAATTGGGCACGATGTTGAAGGCTAGTTGATTCAGGTAACTCTCCTGGGCGACTACAAAGTATCAAGTCTGCAACGCCAACTACACCACCAAACTCCAGCTTCTCTTTGGCTGGCAATGGGATGTCAGTATTTGCTTTCAGATAATCATAATAGACATCATACAAACCTTTACTCGCATGTATTAATATAGGGCCACGATAAGTCGTCCCCCATGTGCGATCGTCCACCATCAAATATCCGTTCGCAATCAACCATGCAAAAGGCTGCTTAAATGAAAGTGCTTGATAGCACCCCTTAGTTGCGCCTGCTTTTAATCTTTCAATCTCAGTCATTCTTTTGCTTTACTCACAATTTGCCACACTAAAGCCAGTTACCTATCCAGCACTGCTAACAAGATGCTACCAACCTTGTTTCCAAACGCTCACATCTTTTAGCGCTTCCCAGCACAATATTTGCACTCGCTTTGAGTGTACAGCCTCAAGCTCAACGTACTCAATATTAACCATAGGTGCTTCAGGCAACATCACTTTGGTGACTATAAAATGCTTTTCTTTATTAATAGGATGAACGGCTGTCCATTTACTATGTAGTAACTTTTTGGGATTTAACATCGTTGTGCAAGAAATATAAATGATAGAAGCAAACGTAAGTATATCGTTGAGGTGAAAAAAATAGCTAAACTAAATATGTGGCTAGCCCACCACCAGCGGACATAAAAAAACCCAGACTAGTCTGGGTTTTTTTAATTTTAATTACTGTACATCTGACAATAATTACTTGTTCATTACGTACATAGTAACTTCAAAGCCAAAACGCATTTCTGTCGCTGCTGGTGTTGTCCACATAATATATCTCCTAAGTATTCGTTTTGAACTGACATCATGTCTTGTTCGAGTAAATTTATTATGAACCTTCATCAAAAAATCACACTGTCACTGTTCATGAATGACAGCTACGTAAAATCATGAATAGATAGCTTCTTATGTAGAAAATTAAGTTTAGATATACTTAAAAAAATGACGCCGGACAACAAACTGATATTGGCGGAAGAGGCGAGATATTCTTCATAAAACTCATAACCCATTGTTTCCTTATGCACATTGATTTAAAGGCTATGAGATGTGGTAAAATGGTGTGGTAAAAAACAATTAAAACACATCTAAAAGAAGAACAAATGAGCAAGCATATTGAATTGAGAGCTAACACTTGGTACGCAGTTCTCGTCATACCTAAAGATGTTCGATCTATTCTAGATAAGTTTAAATTCTTCAAGTCCCTTGAGACCACTAGCAAGAAGGAGGCACGTCAACGTGCAGCACCATTAATAGCCCTGTGGAAGTCTCAAATAGATGAAGCAAGGGGCAATGTAGGTGCCGTCAATTCCGAGGCTCTCAGATGGAAAGGCTATCTTTCAACAGCAACAGATGTAGAGCTAGATGTACTAGAAGAGTCCCTATTAGATAAAGCTCAGTCACTAATCAACACCATAGGGAAAGATGAAGCTGTAGAGTTTTATCAAGTAGCTAAAGGTTACAAAACACCACTAGACTCTAATTATCAGAAGTGGAAAGAGCAGATAATCTTAGTACCAAAGACTAGAGACCAAACAGTTAAAGATGTTGACGTATTTATTAAGCGATTTAAAACCATTGAGAAGGTAACTAAGCAAGAAGTAAGGAAATGGACAGATGAAATCCTAGCCCAGGGTAGCAGTATTGGAACTGTTAATAGACTTCTGATATCAGCTAGGAACTACTGGAAATACTTACAGAAAATAGATGTAGCAAGTTTGGATAGCGAGCCTTTAAATCTAAAAGGACTAATCCCTACAGTTAAGAAAAAGAACAAGAAGGGCTACATCCCTTTTGAACCCTCAGCAGTAGTAAGGCTATGGAATGCAGCTCTAGCAAAAGGTGAGCAAGAACTTGCAGACTTAATTTATTTGGGTGCATACACTGGAGCAAGAATAGAGGAGATATGTGCGCTGCAACTGAAAGACGTCACAGATAGCTCTTTTAATATAATCGAATCCAAGACTAATGCAGGGGTACGTGAAGTGCCTATTCACAGTCAACTTACAGCCATAGTGAAGAGGCTTAAAGACAACTCCAAGGACGGCTACTTACTTACAGGACTGACTTTTAACAAATACGGAGATAGAAGCAATAATCTAGGTAAGAAGTTTGGTAAACTCAAGACCCATCTAGGGTTTTCGTCTAGACTGGAGGTGTTTCATTCTATAAGAAAAACTTTAGTAACTCAGCTAGAAAACGCTGGGGTATCTGAAGGAGTTACTGCCGACATCGTAGGTCATGAAAAGAAGACCATGACTTATGGACTCTATTCAGGAGGTAATTCATTAGCAATCAAGAAGGAAGCTCTCGAAAAAATTCAATACCCCTTTTAATTTCGATTAATTTATAAATTCAATCAAATCTATTTATATGGGCAAAATAGCTAGCTTCAAATTCAGCATGTGATTTATCTCTCACTTGACTAATACTATTCATTCTATCTTTTAAAGCATATTCTTCAAGTGAGACTAATTTGTGGAATTTAGGATTGGTCATCATATTATTTACTGTTGGCGACTTACCCACATCTGCCTGATGTTTACTTAACGAGGCTAACAAATGTGAATAAAGGGGTTGATTAACACTTCTAAAATCAAGCCTAATATAGTCAAATATTGCTTCAATCAATTCAGACTTTGGGTAAGGTAGGGTTTTCTCATCTCGAATCAAATTGTCATTACGAGGTAATTTTTCAACATATGAAATTAGTGTTTTTATTTTTGATAAGCTAGTAGGCATTCAATTAACCTTAGTTAAAAGTATTGATAATTACTTCTTTAGCGTACTTTTCTCAGAGACCTTAAACAATTGCTACTTAAAACCACTAGCACTATCCGCACCACTTTTATTAAAAGAAGCTCTATTCTGAGCGCAAGGAAGGTTCATCTGGTTGAGCGACCACACTTATTATCGTTGCTGATGTAATTTCTCCGCGAAGTTCTGTCGCGTTAATACTGAGATACACCACGCCCCTGCTCCACTCTTTTTCCTTAATAATTGCAAGCTCTGTAGGCTTCAAAGAGGTATCATTAAAAGAAGCTTTAAAAGAACGTTTAGTGCCTATATCTTCTAATGTCAAAAGTACTTCATCTGTTAACCACTTAATTTCACGAATGTAGTAATTACCATTAGCTTGAATTTGTGTTGAAGTTGCTCTAGGTGTAGATGCAATAGCTTTAGCACTTTCATTATCTAACTTCACACTATTGATAGTAACACTTGTAGCTTCGCCAATGCTTTTGACCATTTCGTGTCGAGCAACATCAAAATCTTCATTAGCTTTTTTAAGTAATGGGACTCTAGTCATAGCAGAGGCGAATATCTCTAGTCGCTTAGTTTCTTCCTGAGAAAGAGAAATTAATTTTTTTGCCTCTGTATCTGCGGCTATTTGTTCCGAACGATGCTTCACAAAAGCTCTAACAGCCAGTGTAGTTCCAGCAGCAACTGATACTCCAATTAGTGTTATCGCAAGCATTTCAGGTGTCATTTTATCTGTAATCGCCAATCCTAGTTTTTGAACATAATCACCAAGGTCAATGGTAACAAGACTACTTCCTTTTTCTACTTTGGCCTTAAATTGGATGTCTTTTTTTTCGTCAGCAGTCAAAGTCCTAGCCGTGGAAGTATTGTGTACAACTCTTGCGAACGTTCGATTAACTGCGTACTGCAACTCAACGATACTACTCGCCATTTCAGAAGTAATTGTTGAATCATAACCTTTACCTTCAAGCCTTAGTGTTATGAGAGGCCAATTGTCAAAAACAATCTCTATTGACTCATCACCAATTTGGTTATGAAGTACTTTCTCTAGATAGTCAAACGCTTGCTTTTCATTACTTATTTTTATTTGTGCCATAGCTATCGACTTTCATCTTTGTTATTTTTATTTGCAACAACGTTTAATTCTAATCTATAACTAGCCTTTAAGATTAATGTGAAATAGAGTAATAAAATAAAAATAATTTCACTGCAAAAATTCGTCTAGCTTTCCTATACGCTGAGCGCAGAAACTTCCCCCTCTGGTGTAGTCTTTAGCATACTCACACCAATCTTATTAACATTCTCCAGCAAACAATGAGTTTAATTATACAGTTGCAATTAGGAATTATTCCTTTACGACACACAGAGAAAAGCCCTCAAGTTTTATCTCAAGGGCTTCAAGGGCATAGCTTGAGAGATATGCTTAGTTAAATCTCTCAAACACCAATTTATTTGAGGATGATGCTGCCTTACTAATGAGCACTCTTACCTTCCCTAGCTGCAACTCGCGCTCTGCAGCTGACTCCTTGATATAGCTAAAGCTTGAGTTGCTAACAGGCTCAATCATAAACTCGAAGTTGAATAGTCTTAGGTAAGTAGGTCTCATTTGTTTTTATCCTTAGTTAATCTCTTAGGGAGTCTAAGAGGAACTAGAGAATATCAACTTTAAGTAAGCGTGTAAATATAATTATTGTTTATAATCATATAGTTAGTTACCTATAAGAGACTATCAGGAGGCTAACTATTATTTATATTTAGAACTGTTAAGTGAAGATGCAATTGAGGCATACGCTCTTAAACACACCCGAGATAACCAAGTGTATGGATTAGAAACCTTAAGAGATTGTAGGGTGCTTTGCAGAAGCTTTAAGGGGTTGCTAGGATGCGTTGCACTGTGCTGACACCTATCTTTAATTCTTTAGCTATCTTAAGCATACCCTTACCCTCAGCTCTTAGCTGTCTAACAAGTGGCTCAGGGTTCTCTATTGAAGCTGGACGACCATGAGGTCTTCCTGATTTAGTACCTGAAACCTTGCTTCTAGCAATACCTGACACCACCCGCTCTCTAATCATTGCTCTCTCGAACTCAGCAAAGACTCCGCACATTTGAAATAGAGCCTTCCCTGCTGGAGTCCCTGTATTAATTCCTTGTTGGTGCAGATATAGGTCTACTCCACTAGAGTGTATCTCACTTAAGAACTCTACGAGATGCTGAAGGCTACGCCCTAGCCTATCCACTGACCATGCTGCAACCATATCAAACTCTCTACGAGTTGCACCCTTAAGTAATAAATCAAATGCTGGTCTCTTGTCTCTACCCTTCGCTCCACTAATTGCTTGGTCTACGAACTCAGTTACAACGAGCCACCCCATCCTTTCAGCTACAGCCCTAAGCTCAATCAGTTGGTTATCTGTAGTTTGATTCTCGGTACTTACACGAGCATATAGAGCCACCCGCTTTGCTTTAACTGTAGTCATTAGTGCTACCTCTTTAGAGTTAATCTAAATACATACTAAATCATTTGTTTTGGTATAGTCAAGCATCCTTGTTAAGGGACTAGGTTTTACAGGGTTTCTGAGGGTGTGATTTTGTAGGATTTTAGTATGGATATAAAAAGCTCCTACAAACTAGCTACATCAGCAACTTATAAGCTCACATACACACCTTAGGAATTAAGACATTGCTTCATATATGTCATGGACTTAAGGGCTGACATACATACCTTAGTAATACCAGTTCCAAATCCATTAACTATCTGAATAAGGAAAACAATGCAGGATATAAACGATGTAAAGGTGTATAGGAGCTTCGCCTTACCTTTAGTCACCTTTGAGTATCTAAAGTTATTTCAAAGGCAATACCTAAAGAAGCACAAAGTATCTATTAACAATAATCAAGCCTTAGCTGTATTACTAGCTGAACATAAACAAGTATCAAATGTAGAGAATGAAGAATATGCAAGCAGAACCCAAAGAGACACTTAAGAACTTACACCTCTATAACATTCAATTAGAGCCAGCCTTACAAACTAGAGTGAAAATGCTCCCTACTAAGGTGGCTGACTACCAAAAGGCTTACAGTAACAATACTGAATTTCCGCCTTTGCTTGTAGCTATGTACTTAGACCCTAAGGGCGAACCCACCTATAAACTTATAGATGGGTGGCATAGATACCAAGCTTTGATGAACCTAGGTGGGCTTACTCAAAAAGTAAAAGTAAGAGTACTAGAAGTTCCCAGAGACACATCTATACATAAGCTAAGGTATTTAGGAGGGAGGGAAAACTTAAAGAATGGCTTAGCATTGACTCCACCCGACAGACGCGAGTTGTTCAGGAGCTACATACGAAGCAAGTCTAACAAGGAAGGTAATAGATACAAGTCATACCGAGAAATTGCGCATGAGCTATCTGTGATTCCACACCAGACAATAGCGAGATGGATGGTAAAAGACTTTAATGCAGTTGCCAGAGCGATGGGTAACAACCCTGAATACAAATCTGATATGGAACCGAGCATACATTCGGGAGTAAAGCTTACAACTATGCCCGATTTATCTAGCCGAGATAGAGACCTCTTTTATATAGACATTTTAGAAGTGGCTAAAGGCAGTTGTAAGGAGGAGAGAGAAAGCATTATCGAAGAGTTAAGGAATCTTCTAGAGACCCTTGAAACAATCCCTCTTAATGTCATACCTCTACCCTTCACAGACCCCTTCCCTGACGATCCTTTCTAGGTAATCTAGTTGATATCAATGATGTAATCTTAAGTGAGACTCTAGGGTAATCTCTAGGTGTCTCATTGAGACAACACATACGACAAACATAATGATTAACACAATGGCAATAAGGCTTACAGACAATTAGCCTCAATATAAATAATGTATTAATGAAAGGAATAAACAATGTGTTTAGAACCAACAACAGCTATGTTAATGGTATCAGCTGCCTCAGCAGGACTCTCCTATGTTGGAGGGCAGCAAAACGCTAAAAGTGTTACTAAGTCTCAGAATGAAGCTTTAGCAAACAATTACGAGGCCTTAAACAATCAGCAGCATCAGACCAATCAGAAAGCAGCCCAAGAGAAATCTATAAGAACTCAAGAAGGGATGAATGAAAGAGCTAAACTAGCTACTATTGCTGGTGAGTCAGGTGCGTTAGGTCTCTCTAGCGATAGGTTAATCAATAATTCCTTCATGCAGGAAGGCACTGATATATCGACTATTGAGCAGAATCGTTTGAATGACATCAATGGAATTAATACCAAGATGGCTAATAGCAACATTACAGCTCAATCCACTATTAATACAGCTCATCGTAAAGCCCCTACACTCATTGAGTCAGGCTTACAGATTGGTTCTGATTATCTTAAGGTTAAAACAGGCTCTACAAAAGCAGCAAAGACCAAAGCTAGTGTTTAGATAGGTGAAGTAACTACAGGTGTCTTAAGATAAACTTAGGGTGCCTGTGCTTGTTCATCTATTTTTTTAGTCAACAAACGTGTGTAAGGTAGCTCTATGCTCTGTGGAGTGAGTCACCACAGTGTAAGGCTATCGAGGCTCTAATTGTGAATAACAACGATGAGCAGTGTGTCTATGTGGTCACTGAAGACACCCCTAAGAGTATGCTTGGGCTCATTGCAACATATATTGAACATTAATTAGGTATCGAGCATGTCCCACTCGTAACCTATCACCCACCGTAAAGCTGACAACTTACCATTAAGCATACCCCACTCATAGTCTGACCACGGACCAAGGCCATCAGGATATTTCTGGCGAACCTCTTCGGCTGCCTTTAATGCACCATTCCATATGTAGTCTACTATTTCTGAACCATTCTGCTTATAATTTTCCTTAGGCACCACTTTTATTAAGCCTTTTGCGATTGAATTTGCACGCATTGAGTGCCTATCAAACCAAATTTTGTCAGTGAATTCGTCAATATGATTAAGTATTTCGCTCAAGGCTCTCGTTTCATCTGACCACTCATACTCAGCAATGTACTCTTGAAGAATTTCATTATCAATGTCTTGCAATGCACTTGCTAGGTTTAGACGGTAACATGAATTAACATCATCAAAGAACTCTTCAAAATCGCTATGAGGTTGTCGGTTATCTATCGGGTTGCTAAAATCATGAATGTTATGTGTGATGAAAAAAGCTCCTTCAATTCTAGGAGCTTCATTCTTTACTAGATCAGCATAAAGCTCAATCAATACAGCATCTGCCATAGAGTTCTTACTTTTGTGAAATGGAGCTTTTTTCTGTAATGCCCTATGTGCAGCTCTTAGCTTCACCTCATCACTCGCTTCAATTTGTGAAGACTGCTCAAATAAGCGCTCAACCCTATTAATAGTCCCGCAAACAACATCTGTAAGTATCGGTAACTTATGTTGCACCTCATCTAAGCTATCAATCACAGACTCACGTGTGATTACATCTCCATATCGTAGCATCACGTTTCTAATCTTTTGAAACTCCTGAGTGAGTCTTTGTCTGCTAGAAACTCCAACTCTATCCTTGTTTCTTGCAAACTCATCTATTACTAGATTAGGAACAATCAACGCAACTTTTCCAGAATCAACAAGAGCCTCTAACGCTGAGATGATTGGCTCATCTGCTGGATTCTTAGCAAGGTCTAACCAAACGCATGTATCAAGCAGTAATTGAAATTTCATAACTTTTAACCTATCGTATGTGTGGCAACTCTTTCCAGTCACCTGTGTAGTTCGGGCTCGTCATGCCTCGCTTCATAATCCATGCCTTGTGCACACCTTCAGAGGCAAGCTTAATTGTACCTTTACTGTACTTCTGATTGATACTATCTAAGGTGCCCATCAACTTAGCAGACCTAGAGTTGCCTAGAGCAAAACCAAAGAGGTCTGCTTGTTGTCCCAAAGAGGGACTAGCTCCATGGGCATTACTCCTGCCTTTTGGTAATAGATACCTTCCTTGTATAACTTCTTCAGTACCCATAGAGCAACCTTGTTTTTTGTTTTCTCAAAGTTGCCACTATAAGAATTAATATATAACATCAGGTATCAGATAGATACTAAGAACAAACTTGTTACACAATCTAATCAGTATTGAGTTGTTTCTTTACTAGACCACAATGCTAAAGACTACTGACGCATAAAAACAGAGGTAATAACAATGGTCACTGCAACCAAGACAATAAACCCACTTCCCTTTGAGCATCTCGAGCCACACAGGTTTGAGGACTTGGTGCGTCAACTTGCATACGATTTTAGAAACTGGAATAAGTTAGAAGCTACTGGGCGCGGTGGTGCAGACGATGGGTTTGATGCTAGAGGATGGGAAGTTGTAGTAGTTGAGACTGACACGAATCCACAAGAAGATTCTGAAGAGGATAATGAGAGCGAAAAACTTGAAAGTGACAGAATATGGCTAATTCAATGTAAGAGGGAGAAGAAAATAACCCCTGCAAAACTCACCACTTACTTGGACGATATACCAAAAGACGAATCTACTAGACCTCATGGGGTGCTATTTGTAGCTGCGTGTGATTTCTCAAAGAAAGCTAGAGACACATTCATCTCAAAATGCCGTGAGATAGGGATTAATGAATTTCATTTATGGGGTAAAGCTGAGTTGGAAGATATGCTCTATCAACCAAAGAATGACCATCTACTTTTTGCATACTTTGGCATATCTCTACAGATACGCAGAAGATCATTAAAAACCGAGTTAAGAACTAAGCTTGCTAACAAACGTAAAGCTTATAGATATTTATCAGATTGCACGTATTCATATGTTTTATTGAGAGACCCTGCTGCAACTCATTACCCATATACTAAACAAAAAGACAATCCCCCAGAATTAAGACCGTGGGAGCAATATCAATTCCATAAATTTAGTCACCAAGGTGTCCAGTTTGTATGTCGTAGACACTTTGCAATTCTTGCGGAAGATGGAATAAGATGGGACTACGCTAAAAAACACGATGATGCAAAAGTAAACCTTTATGACGACCCTTGGGCTGAAGATAATTCCTACAACCAAGATGAAAAGATTCGTGACAATATATTAGAGTTTTGGGATAAGCAACCTACTGCAAATAAAGCTTGGCTGGAAGTATATGGGATAGTGGCTTATGAAGACATTTTTGATATTGACAAGTTTGGAGATGATATTGTCAGTCAACCTCATCTATATGTACCATTTTGCTACCAAGGCGAGCCATTTATTGGCTACATACCCGAATTAAGAACTATAGAGACTTATAACCCACGAGAAATATACCCAAAATTAGAAGACCGAATTCAGATATTTCCTGAAAAATACCGCAACATATAATGTGGTAAATAGAGGTGGTAAAAATTAAATTAAAAATTATTTAACTTATTGATTTTAATACTCAAAATGATATTGGCGGAAGAGGCGAGATTCGAACTCGCGATAAGGTTACCCCTATGCCACCTTTCCAGGGTGGTGACTTAAACCGCTCATCCACTCTTCCGTTAGGGAGCGAATTATAGTGCAATTCAAGATAAAAGCCTACGTAGCTGTGCTTTTTTATTCCTAGATTACCTAGCTTGGTTCAGCAAAATATATGTATCTAGAATGCCTTTACCTTTCACATCTACGCCTGTGCGCAATGAAAACGGATAATCATGCGATAGCAGGTTTTTTGTCTCTGTAGACACTTGAATCGTATTTGGCAAACTAGTCTCCTCCATGCGGCTGGCCATATTGACAGTATCCCCCCATAAGTCATAGCTAAACTTACTGCTACCAATCACGCCAGCAACCACTGGGCCACTATTAATCCCAATTCGCATGCCTAAATCAATGTCAACTTTTTCCGACAGTTCTTTTAGCACAACTTGCATCTCCAGCGCCATGCGAATAATCCGGTGAGCATGGTCTGGGCATATTACAGGTGCGCCAGAAACCACCATATAAGCATCACCTATTGTCTTAATCTTTTCAACTTGATATTTATCGGCCAATTGATCAAACTTTAGAAATATTTCGGACAATAAATCAATTAACTGTGTAGGCGACATTTTGTCCGACATTTGCGTAAAGTTAATTAAGTCAGCAAACATCACGGTCACACTTTCATAGTGATCAGCGATACGCATATCATGCGCTTTTAGTCTTTGTGCGATAGGTGCTGGCAGTATATTGAGCAAAAGCTTCTCTGATCTGGCCTGCTCAATTTCAAGAGAATGCATAATGCGCTCTTTTTGCGCTTGGAAAAAACGTAAAACACCATACAAGATTGCGGCGGTTCCCGTAATATTCATCAAGAAAAAAGTATCTTTAACGTCACTCGGAATGGGCATTGCGTTCACAGCAAAGTAATTGTTCATTTTCCAAGAAAGAAATGCCAATCCGATAAAAAGCAAAAACCACGGTGTGGATTGACGGGTACCCAAAATCATTAATGCGCCTACTGGTGACAAGATTGCCCAGATTGCCACACCGCTAGACGCCTCAAACCCGCCAATCACCCATTGCATAAAGAAAGGCATCACCAACAGCATCACTAGTTGTGTAAAGGTGAAATACTCAAAGCGCTTAGAATGATAAAAGATGAATAAACTAAGATAGGAAATAACTAGGTAAAAATATGGAACTGCTGCAATAACGGCATAACCCTCACCAAGACCTGACAAGGTGTATATCCAAAAAAAACTGACCAGTGTCTCAGCAACAACTAATATTGATAAGATGGCCTTACCTAAACTCAAAGAAGTTGGATTAAATAAACCATCCCAAAATCCACGTGCAAATATTGGTGAGTTTGCTAAGTTAGCTGACATATTTGAACATTAAAATGCAGTTTTCTAAAATCGATAATTACACTATAACTTAAGCATCTGTGTTTTTCTATTTTTAAATCAATCAACATATCAAATTACTTTGAAACCAAAGATCAAATACTACGTCCTAGACATTCAGAGCAAAACACAAAAGTTTATAAAGATTGAATCATGGATTATTGTCTCAATAAATTCATTAATTTTATAATTGCTGTCGACTAATGCTTGATTTGCGCGCGCCTTAGGGTTATTGTTTTGAGGTGGCAGTGTTTACGAAACCCTTTTATTTACAAGCACTTTAAGCATTTATAAGAAGAATAAAGTTTATTGATAAATAATAGAGGCTTAACAACAGGAATCACTATATTAACGATAGAAAAACTATAGGAGTTGGCATGAGTTTAGATTTATTAAAAGGTCTTGGCGTAAAGATACCTTACAAAGCTAAATATGATAATTTTATTGGTGGTAAGTGGGTAGCTCCAGTTAAAGGTGAGTATTTTGATGTGATTACACCAATTACAGGCAAACCTTACACGCAAGCGGCTCGCTCTGGTGCTGAAGATATTGAATTAGCACTAGATGCAGCTCACGCAGCGGCAGACGGCTGGGCTCGTACAGCCCCAGCACAACGTGCTAACTTACTATTAAAAATTGCTGATCGTTTAGAAGCTAACTTAGAGCTATTAGCGACTGCTGAAACAATTGACAACGGCAAACCTATTCGTGAAACGCTAAATGCCGACATCCCATTAGCGATTGACCATTTCCGTTACTTTGCAGGCTGCCTCCGTGCGCAAGAGGGTAGCTTAAGTGAAATTGATGAGAATACAGTTGCTTACCACTTTCATGAACCATTAGGTGTTGTTGGCCAAATCATTCCTTGGAACTTCCCTATTCTGATGGCTGCATGGAAACTAGCGCCAGCAGTGGCTGCGGGTAACTGTGTAGTAATGAAGCCTGCTGAGTTCACGCCGATCAGTATTCTTATTTTAATGGAGTTGATTGCAGACATTCTACCGCCTGGTGTAATTAACATTGTCAATGGTTATGGCCGTGATGTAGGTGCACCACTTGCCAACAGCCGCCGTATCGCCAAAATTGCATTTACAGGCTCTACCGCAACAGGCCGTGTCATTGCACAAGCTGCTGCTGCTAATTTGATTCCTGCAACATTAGAGTTAGGTGGTAAATCACCTAATATCTTCTTTGAAGACATCGCGCTTGCTGATGATGACTTTTTTGATAAAGCGGTTGAAGGTTTAGTGCTATTTGCATTTAACCAAGGTGAGGTTTGTACCAGCCCGTCACGTGCTTTGATTCAAGAGTCGGTGTATGACAAGTTCATGGAGCGTGTACTTCCACGTGTTGCTGCAATTAAACAAGGCAACCCACTAGACCCTAATACGATGATTGGTGCGCAAGCGTCTCAAGACCAACTGAACAAAATCATGTCTTATATGGACATTGGTAAACAAGAAGGTGCACAAGTATTAATTGGCGGTGAGCGTAATGTATTAAGCGGTGCATTTGCTGACGGTTATTACATTCAGCCAACCTTACTTAAAGGCCATAACAAAATGCGCGTGTTCCAAGAAGAGATTTTTGGTCCAGTGCTAGCTGTGACTACTTTTAAAGATGAAGCTGAAGCATTAGCGATTGCTAACGACACAGTATTTGGCTTGGGTTCTGGCGTCTGGTCACGCGATGGTAGCCGTGCTTACCGTATGGGTCGTGGCATTAAAGCTGGTCGCGTTTGGACTAACTGCTATCATGCCTACCCTGCGCATGCCGCTTTTGGTGGGTATAAAGAATCTGGTATTGGCCGTGAAACACACAAAATGATGTTAGATCACTACCAACAAACTAAGAATCTTTTAGTAAGCTATAACGCTAAAAAATTAGGTTTCTTCTAATATTTAGGTTTATCGCTAATCTTTTTAGAATTCCCACCATGTTACATGCTGAGGTTCTAAATAGTTAACACAGAGAGGCGGCTAACCCCGCCTCTTTTTTTGAGGGTTATATCATGATAGAACGCGTCTCTGCTACACCTTCGGCAATTGCACTGATTCAACAGCTTACGCTTGCTCATGGCCCAATTATATTCTTTCAATCTGGTGGTTGCTGTGAAGGTAGCGGACCATTATGTATGCCTGCCAATGAGTTCAAACCTAGTCCGTCTGATGTTGTGCTAGGTGAAATATCAGGTGCTGTTTTTTATATGGGAGATAGCCATTTTTCGTTTTCAGAAAATACGCACACGATACTAGATGCAGTTCCCGGCTCTAGCGGTTCATTTTCTTTAGATTGTGGATCAGGCATGTCATTTATCACACGCGGCAGATTGTACAACGACGAAGAACTGAGAAACCTCCCTGCCGTTGTACGTTTTGGCTACTAACTAGTCATCAATCTTTAAAAGAACTAAACGATAACGTCAGGCAAGATGTCTGCACCTACGACTTGATTTCTTCCACTATGTTTCGCTTTATATAAGGCAGCATCTGCACGTGGTATCAAAGCTTCTGGCGCCTCGTTTAGCGCACGCTCTGCGACACCAGCACTAAATGTAATCAATACCCGCTCATTATTGTACATAAAAAAGTTTTTAGTGAGCTCACGTTGCACACGTGTGATCACTTTTACAGCTTCATCCTGCGGCGTGTCAGGTAAGATAATAATAAACTCTTCACCACCGTAACGTGCCAACACATCGGTTGTCCTTAATACATCTTTAAGCACTTTGACCAAATGTGTTAATGCTTCATCACCAGTTGCATGCCCTAGCGTATCATTAAGCTTCTTAAAGTGGTCAATATCAAGCATCGCAATACATAGTGCTGTGTTATGACGATCAGCACGATTAAATTCGCGCTCAATTGCCTCGTCCATCCCACGTCTATTCAATGCCCCAGTCAAATAATCTTGATGCGCCACTTGGCCAATATAATCCAGCTCAGCAGTAAGCTCCTGAATACGCTTTTCTGCGGCTATCGCTTGCTTCTGACTGTTCATGAACTCGTCTCGAGTTCGTTGTACAGTTAATCCAATCGAGCGCGTATCATCAAGAATGCTATTGAGTAAGACGTTCAATTCACCAATATTATCTGTCGTTGCTATTTTCTGTTGATACGCTTCAATCTTATCGTGGTAATCACTGGTACTTTCCGTCATTTCTACTAATCTATCGACAAACGTAGTCACCATCTTCTTTAAGGTGTCTTTTGCTTCCGTGAGTGCAGGTTTAATCTGAGATTGTTTATAAACCAGTTCTTTAAGGCTACTTTCAGCATCGTATAGTGTATTAAGACTCACTGGCTTAGACACAATGTCACTAATCACTGTTGTTTGTGCGTACAACCACTGATCTTCGGTTTGTACCATCTCCCCCATACTAGAAAGCACTAGGCGGAGAAGTTGTAATAATGACTCATGGATGCGGCTCTGCTGATCACGTTGCATCTCTAGCGACAATAAGATTGATTTTAAATCTGCCGCGCATATGATTAAACTTTGTTCATTACTTGCTTTTCGCATACGGCTCAGCAAATTCACCGCTTTTTGATGTATTTCGGGTACAGCCTCTAAATTAGGAATAATCACCAACTCAAATGCTCTTAAAAGCATGTCACGCCATTGCGTAGAGTTTAGAACAGAAGTAGAAGTATTGGATATGCTTTGCTGTAGGCTATCATTATTAGCTTGCGGTGGGTTACCCGCTGTTACCGCGGGTACTTCTATTGCAGCATCTAAAGATGTCACAGCATCTGCCGTGCCACTTAAGCCCCAAGAGCTAATTAATGACTGGATTTTTTGTGCTAAAACATCAGAGTCACTGGCGAAGTTGACTAAAACCTTGCTTAAGCCTTCTTTTTTTCGACTTAGCGTTACACCTTTATGACTAACTTCTAACTGCTTGAGTAGATTACGAATAACGACAGACCAATTTGCTTCCTCCACACCAGCTACAGCGGATGGAAACAACTTGGTTAACTGCTCTTCTACTTTTGGCCAATCCCCTTTTTCTATTAGCGGATTAATCGCTTGTGCAATTGCAATATATTTTGGCTTTTGCTTACCAGCTTGATTTAATACTTTTTCGAGTGTTTTACCAAGCTCTGCGGACTTATCAACGGACTGTACTCCCATAATTTCATCGTAGACACTGCGGAAATTATCAGGAGTAGGTGGCAACTTGCGTTGCATTAACTGTATTAAGGTCTGGCGAGCAGCTTCAATAGGAGAGTTTTTTTGTTCCATCTTTTCTTATCTATTCAATATATTCAAGCACTACTGCCAAAATATCAATCATTTAGCGTTTATATCTGGCACATTATTATATGCTGATAGTGTCATTTTATACGCGAGATATTTACCGCAATCTACTCAGCCCTCAAGGCGTTGATTGGATCTAACATTGAGGCTTTTCTGGCGGGCATAACGCCAGCTAACAATCCAATCATGCCAGAGACAAGTAATGCAATCAATGCAAAGCTCCATGGCGTATGCACAGGTAAACTAGGCAACAGCCATTGCATCAACTGAGCGGTGACAACCCCGAATAACAAACCAAATACTCCACCTAATGCAGATAACACAACAGATTCTCCCAAAAACAAAAACAATACGGTTATACGCTGTGCACCAAGCGCCATCATCAACCCTATCTCATTGGTACGTTCCGTCACTGCAATGGTCATGATGGTAACAATCCCAACACCCCCAACCAATAATGAAATTCCACCTAGCGCACCTACTGCGATAGTGAGGATATTGAGTACATTTGAAAGTGTTTTTAGCATATCTTCCTGCGTGGTCACCGTAAAGTCTTCTGCGCCATGACGCAGCTTCAATCTAGATTTAACAGCGGATGCGACTTCAGAAGACTCAGCTCCTTTTTTATAAATAACATGAATTTCCATTAGGCCTTCTCGGTTATACAACTCCAATGCACGCTCTGTAGGAATAAAAGCCGTATCATCGAGATCTATTCCAAGAAACTGCCCTTTAGGTGCCATTACCCCTATCACACGAAAATGTAAGCCACCAATTTTTACACGAGCACCTAACGGATTTTTTTGGCCAAAAAGCTCTATGCGTAATTTACTACCCAACACAATCAAAGCACGCGAGCCACCTATATTGTCTGCTGGCAAAAAACTGCCAATACGCACAGATGAGCTAAACACTTTGGTAAAGTCTGCATCAACACCATATATGGTTGAACGTCTCAGCCGGCCATTAGCGGATAGCTCTGAATTACCCCAGACGGTTGGGGTTGCACCAATAACATTCGGCAACTGCTTAAGTGAAGTAGCGTCTTCCATCGTTAGGAGGCGCGCTGTCGATGGAATCCCTGTTGGAGGTTGACCACCAGTTTTAACTTTTCCGGGTGAAATACCGATCACATTGGTGCCAAATTGAGTAAATTCAGCCAATACATATTGGTGCACGCCTTCACCTATCGAAGTGAGTAAAATCACCGACCAGATACCCACTGCGATACCTAGCATAGTCAAAAAACTACGTAAGCGATGCGCGATAATTGCCTGAATTGCAAACTGAACGGAGTCTCTGATTAACATCATTACTTTTTTAAAAAATCGCTGTTCAAACTATCAAGCTCAAATAATTGACTGAGTTCATCAATATCTTTTAGACAACGCTTGAATAGCATCTAATTTTGCGGCATTTCTAGCGGGCATCACACCGAATATTAAACCAGAAGCCAATGCTGTTCCCAAGCCAGCGAATACTGCCCACAATGGTGGATAAGCAGGAAATACAGGATACAAATAACGTAAAAATGCAGCGCCAAGATACCCTAAGCCCAAACCGACAATAGCACCAGCAGTCGAAAGCAGTAATGCCTCAACAATAAACAACTGCTGTACGGAGTTAGAGGTTGCTCCTAAAGCTTTTAACAAACCAATTTCAGCAGTACGTTGTGTCACCGACACGAGCATGACGTTCATCACCAAAATGCCTGCAACCGCTAAGCTGATTGCTGCGATACCGGCAATGCCAAGCGTTAACACATTTAATATATTGTCAAAAGTTTCTAGCACCGCATCTTGTGTAATAACGGTCACATCCTCCTCACCTTCATGCCGTGAAATGATAGTCTTTAATACTTGGGGCTTCACCGTATCAATCTGCTCACGACTTTGAGCTTCAATTAAAATACGAAATAATGTATTGGTATTTAACATGGTTTGAGCTATTGCAATAGGTACAATCAGTAATTCATCACTACTCATTCCCATGCCTCGCCCTCCCTCGGCTAAGACGCCCACAACTCTGAGTTTTTTATCGCCAATTCTGACAGTCTTACCAATAGGGTTCTCAGTGCCAAACAACTCTTTTCGTATCAAAGCTCCCAACACCACCTCAGGAGAACCACCTTTTGAACTAGTCTTTGATAAAAATCTGCCAAGCGATAACTTGAGTTTACGCAATTGCATGTAATCGGCATTAGTGCCAACCAGCATTGATTCACGAAGTTTTCCTGATGCATTAACTTCAGAAGTTGCAATCAATAGAGGAGAAACCAACTTAACGCCAGATAGCCGCAACAATGCTTCTGCATCATTGACGGTTAAATCTCTTGGTGTGCTGGTAACAAGGTTGGCTGGATTGAATCCACGTGTTTCTGATCGCCCGGGCAAGACAATCACTAAATTTGTACCGATAGAAGAAAACTCATCAACCACGTAACGTCTGGCACCATCACTTAGTGCGGTCAAGACAACCACAGAAGCCACGCCAATTGACATCGCAAGTACTAACAGCAGGGTTCTTACAAAAGACCCCATTGCAGCATAACTAGCAAAGCGCAAGGTATCTGTTAATTTCATCCGGTAATATTTAACTCAGAATTGGTGATCGTATCTGTGACTACTGCGCCATCATCCATCGTAATCTGTCTGTGCGCACGTGCGCCAATGGCTTGATCATGCGTCACAACAATTAGCGTAACGCCGTGTTGGTTTAATGTTTCGAGTAAATGAATCACTTCCTCACCCGTCACTTTATCTAAATTACCAGTAGGTTCATCTGCTAGCAATAAAGTTGGCCTCATCACTGTTGCTCGCGCAACGGCTACACGCTGACGTTGACCACCGGAAAGCTCGTTTGGTCGATGCTGCGCACGATCATCAAGCCCATATTCATGAATCGCCTGCTTCACACGTTGTACACGCTCATCAGGGTTAATACCTGCAAGTATCAACGGCAGCTCAATATTTGCCGCAGCAGTTAATCTAGGGACTAAATGAAAGCTCTGAAAAATAAAGCCTATGTGTTCACTACGAACTTGCGCCTGCTCATCAGGTGCAAGTGTAGTCACATCACGACCTGCCAGATGGTAAATACCACTATCTGGACGATCTAACAGCCCTAATAGGTTAAGCAATGTGGACTTACCAGAACCCGACGGGCCCATCACCGCAATGTATTCACCTTGATTAATCGTTAGATTAACATCACGCAAGGCATTTACTTTACTATCACCTAGATAGAAAGTACGGTGAATATGCATCAAACGGATGAGAGCCTCAGCGCTAGCCATGGACTTATGGCCTAGATGACGTGATGGTGACTAAAGTGCCGGACTTAATCCCCTCAAGCTCAACAGAAGAGACGATCTTATCGCCTTGTGCAAGCCCATCAATAATCTCGGTGTACTCCCAATTAGCTACCCCAGTCTTGACTAACCTCTCCTCAAGTTTTTTGGTTTTCGCTTGGTACAGCAACACTTTTCCACCTTCCAACAGTGCAGGTGTTGGTATCCTGAGCACATGTTCGCGACGATCCAAGACCACCTCTATATCTGCACTATACCCAACCAACAATTGCTTTATGTCATTCGGATCATCTAATGAAACATCAATATCTATCGTACGCGCCTGCTTCTCTACAGCCACTACGTAGGGTGCAACACGCTTCACATGACCCAATAAAGTTTTGTTTGGCAATGCATCCAACATAATTCTTACGGATTGCCCTACCTTGATCTTAGGGGCATCTACCTCATCCATAGGGGCCTGAACATACAAACATGTGTTATCAATCAAATCGATGGCAGGTGGTGTAGCAACACCTGGTGGTGATGGCGTTGTGTACTCACCTAACTCGCCAACAATGTCTGCCACGACCCCATCAAATGGAGCTATTAAAACAGTTCTACCCTGCTCAGCACTTGCCACATTAAGGCGAGCTTGAGCCTGCACAACTTCTGTATTGATAGATACGCAGGCTGCGCGACGAGACCGTGCTTCAAAACGTGATTTTTCTTCTGCAGCCTCTGAGATAAAACCACGCGCTCGCAGCTGTGCGGTACGAATGGCCTCACGCTCTGCATTTTCAGCCAAAATACAGGTCTCAGCAACACGTTTACGCGCACTTTCCACTTGTTTTTTCGCCAAAGCACTCTGCGCTTGCTGATCCTCATTCCATAACTGAATGAGTACCTGACCTTTTTTTACATGATCACCTTTTTTAACGCCTAAATATGCAATCCGCCCACCAATAATTGGAGACAAACGAGTACGTAGGCATGCTTCAATTGAACCAGCACGTGTATTAGAAACACTGGACTCTACAAGACCAGGTTGCACATCAAAAAGACTCACTGGGATAGGAACAGGCTTTGTAAAATACCAAAAACCTACTGCTATCAGCAAAATGAAACAAACAGATATAAGAATACGCCGCATCAATCCTCTTATCATCAAAAAAACAGGAAAAGCGTTATCAATAGAAAATACTGAGTGAGGCTTACTCAAAGTACAAACTCAATAAATCAATTTTATTCTAGGCTTAGCTGTGCGACTAAGCAACCTTAATAGCTAATATCAATCTGGAACCACAGTGAAATACAAAGCAGCGAATATGAGTGAAATTGTTTAAGAAAGTACTTAAAGCTTGAAGTAAAATTTTGGTGCCGGGGCCTGAACCGAAAAGTTACTTACAAGCCTTTATTTAAAACCACTTTTAAATATTAATAATTTTAGTTATACATATAGTTATACACTTTTTTAAAAGTGATTACGGATTAAGCTCTTCATTAATATTCTATAACTCACCACAACCCAAACATTGGTATACCCTTTGAGGTTAGGTATTCTATCTCAAGCTTTATCAAGTTAGGCTGATTAACCATATTAGTTCTTTATAACGATTGTATTTAAGTGGGTTAAAGTTCATTGTATCAATCAACCTTATTGCGCATAAGTTGATTATGGTTTGTGTGTTCTCTGTTGGATGATTTAGTAATTAGATTTACCTCTAATCATGTATAGAGTCAATTTTCTATCAGGATTCAACAGCAACCAGTTTTAGACTTTGCTTTAGGCTTCCATAGTTTCAGAAACTCTTCTTTATTCATTGGTTTTACATTTAGCTCTTTTTGCAATTCGCTATCAACAACATTATTTTGATAATGTTTGAAGTGAGCCAAATATTTAGCATAAGCCCTATCTGCTCCCAGCAGTTCAGTAATCTTCGTCCATATCCATTTTTTTAGTTTAAACATATTTTGTGAAGCCTTGTCCCTTTATAGCATTATTTAATTTAACTGATATAGTTTTAAGCTGTTTACCAACAGCCAAATAATGTTCATACCTTAGATTTTAGTAATCCCATATTTGATATTTTCTTCTTCTAAGCTAGCAATTGTAAGCTCACACGACTTTACCGCCCACCACTTTAAACTTCTTTATGTAAACATCTGCATTTTCTGTGGCAACCATCGTAGCAACTAAGGTGGTTTCAGTGGATACCATATCAATTTATAATTAAAAACGGCTCATTTCTATGGTAACCAAGTGGTAACCAGTAAGCATTTTCACTGGAAACAATACTTAAAACAACACTGAAAAGAGTTATCGAGTAAATGAGTTTACACTGTCAGACATGGTTATTAGAAACTATGACCGTCTCGCGCGCACTTACTGCCCCGCTATCTATTGCATTTAAAGATGACTTCAACTATCCCATTAGCCTCACCATGGCCGCGCCAAAATAAAAACGCTTTAGGGCCTTTACTGTCGTAGTCCGAAACACAATAAGCAACAATAGAACTTCAAGATGATGGGGTTTTCATGAATTTAGCTTTTTTCTGTGTTGTTTCAGCAAAATCAATATTTTACGACATTCGCTTATACACAAAACTGAGGGTAATTAATTTAGAAGATTTAAATATCATTATGAGTGGCCAGGAAATTGTTTTTAACCCAAAAGAAACGCATGCCTCTGACCGGCGATAAGCCCAATCAAATCGGTCTACAGTGCAGCATATACGCCAACCCAACCGTGCAGCAAGGAGTCATCCAGCAGTTACGTACTGCATATAGCATGATCATATTGATTTCACTTCGGAATAAATGGCTTTTAATCCATCCATTGCACCCATTGGCAAACTTACGCCTTGAGATGAGCCTAATTCAGAATCACGAGGATTAATGCGAATTAGCGGCCAACCCAATATCTCTCCGTAGTGTCGCACCGTAGGAATATCTAACCCAGCGCCCAACTCAATGATGACCACATTCTTAGCGCGAGAAAGCCACTCAGATAGTGCCTGACGCTGTATTTTGTGACGACCGTCTTCCCATCTAAAATCATTGAACATTAAGATATTTGGCCGTGCAATGTTGTCGGCGGAAGCATAACCTTGTCCCAAAGGCAGCTTTATGCTTCCAAATCAAAAAGCCAAGTCTATGCTTCCAGTTACAATTTACGGAAATTAAGAGTCTATTAAAATGTATGACTCTATTGCTAAATTAAGATTACTAAACTTTAAGCTTGAAGATGTGATTAGAAGACAATGCTCTGATAAATGGTGGCGATTCAAATACCCAATTTTTATTAATTCCATAATACTTACTTACAGTCTATGAAGCTAATAATTAACGCTTAGAAAGAACAATGGTCGCATAAGCGGCCATTGCATGCGAGATTCTCTCAGTGCTTTCACACCTAGCCACTCCTGGTGACATCCAGTTTCCCAGACGGCGCTACGTTTTTTCACTCGCTTTAACGTAGCTTTATGCCAACAACAATAGCACTTTATCAAAATATGTAAATATTTATTTAGCCCTAAACTGAGTATTCCTGTGAAAAGAGTCAATTGGAATTATTTTAAAAGAGCCACTAATAACTTTCTTAACTGTGCCAATTGGTTGTTGGTCTGCAAAGCCGGACAAAGCTGCCGTTCATTTATTCAAATGAATTCAATAATTGCTCAAATTAAATTACAATCAATTCAGACATGCTGCGTCTCTATATTAATATTTCAAAATTAGTGGCGATTCAAAACGTCAGATCGATAAAAGTTAGGAAATCTATCTATCACTATACCAAGCAGCTGCAGTCCAGCATTGGTTTTACATCGTGCACGTCATCCTATAACATGCAAATATGAAGTCACTACTTCCTAACATCCTTCATCGCTTTGTTGGCCTTCTTGTATTGATTGTGTCTTTGACTGCGTGGGGGGGGGATTTTGTTGTCTCACGCGCTGTGTTAGAAGACTCCTCTGGAGCGCTAAACATCCAAGATGTCGTCAATGCTGATTTTCAACCGATGGGCGAGTTATTATCTAAAGGCTACACTAAGTCTGTGCATTGGATTCGCGTCGAAGTGAATGCAAAGCATGCGCCCTCATCTATAGAGTTACGTGTTCGCCCAACATTCTTGGACGAAGTTAAGCTCTATGAACTTGACCCTCTACACCCAGGCCGCTGGAAAGAATATGTTACGGGCGACACACGGCCATATGTTGAACGTGAGCGCAAGGCTTTGACGCTTGGCTTTTTAGTTAATATGCCCGCACAAAAGGCCATATATTATTTACGCCTTAACACGACGAGTTCTTCTATATTCAAAATTGAGGCGTTAACGCCAAGTGAAGCCAGAGTTAGCGATATCAGGCTTGGTCTATTTCAGGCCCTATATCTTAGCGTGATCTTATGGTTACTGTTCTGGGCAGCCAATGATTACGTTTTGAACAGACAACGTTTAGTCGGATTATTTCTGATCTATCAAATCATTTATATCCTATACGCCCTAGCGGTGATGGGGTACTTTGCTTTGCTTCTTCATGATGGTCTGTCCGCTTATGTTGATAAACTCACAAGTTTTCTTGTTTGCCTGACACCTCTTGTAAGTTTAATCTTTCATCGAAGTCTTTTAAGTCAGTTTGCACCACCGCGCATTGCGCTTCATATGCTAGATATATTAGTGCTGAGTGGCTTGATTGTATTAACGATGCTCTTCTTAGGATATAGCCACAACGCACTAAAGTTGAACGCATTTATCATATTGTTGGCTGCCCCGGTTTTTGTGGGTTTGGCTTTTATGTCAAAACTAAACGTACCTCCAGGGCTACATGTCATTCGAGTCGTTCATAGCTTACAAGCGATTTCCTTACTCATTTCAATACTGCCGCTTTTAGGTTTTGTCAGTGCTACTGAGTGGAATCTGCAGGCCACCCTCATTCATGGACTGATCTCAGCATTTCTAATGTTTTTATTACTCCACATTCGGTCTAGAGAGTTAAGCCAAAAGGCTAGGCATGCAACGTTAGAGGTGGAGTTGATGCAGCAAAAATTGATCACTGAGCAAACGCAAAAGCAACAACAAGAGCGTTTTGTTGCGATGCTAACGCATGAACTTAAAACACCAATATCCGTGATTAGGCTTGAACTTTCGGCGCCAAAACCGACCGCATCAGCAAGACATAGAAGCTTAGAGGCACTCAACGATTTGAACGCAATTGTTGAGCATTGCCAGCAAGTAGACCAATTGGAGCAGCAGCAAGTGATGACGAGCTTTTCGCCCTGTAATATCGAAGAATTACTCGATGAACTCGTGGCTGCAAGCGGTGAAGCAACACGTTTTTCTATTAGTACAGAAGTATTACACCCTATCAGCACTGATAGACACTTATTGCGCGTAACGCTTAATAATTTAATTGCCAATGCCCTTAAATATGCGGCCAAAGACAGTCTGATTAAAATGAGAGCGCAACTTCATCTGCAATCTGGAAAACCAGGCTTGCTGGTCGTGATTAGTAATCCACCTGGTTTTGCAGGGCTGCCAGATGCTGAAAAGGTTTTCAATAAATATTACCGAAGCCCTGGTGCACATCGTAAAACGGGTTCTGGTTTAGGTTTATTTTTGGTAAAAAGTTACATGGATTTGCTTGGTGGTGAGGTCTTCTATCAAGTAACTAACAATCATGTGGAGTTTTCAATTTGGTTACCCTATTAAATATTGTCGTCGTGGAAGATCATGATTCCTTTAGAGAGTCTATCGTCGAGACATTGTCGGCTCAAGGGCATCTTGTAGTTGGCGTGGATTGTGCTGAAGCGCTGCCTGAATTAGATAATATTCATATGGATTTGATGATTATTGATCTTAATTTACCAGGTGAGGATGGTGTTAGTCTTGCTAGGCGAATGCGAGTGGCTCAGCCTGGCATTGGTATTGTCATGCTCACGGCCAGGATGCGGTTGATTGATAAAGTCACCGGATATGAGAATGGTGCAGATATTTACTTGACTAAGCCAATCTCGCTTGATGAATTGTCGGCTGCAATTCAATCTTTGGCGCGCCGAATAAAGTCTGCGTATATCGTGTCTTCAACACTCTCTTTGGATACATTGCATTTAAGGTTAATAGGGCCATTGAGCGCCATAAATCTTACCAAGCAGGAGTCGATGTTACTGTCTGCATTCGTACTTGCGCAAGATAGAAAACTCGAAACTTGGCAATTGATACAAGTATTGGGAAAGTCTGAGGAGGATTATCATAAATCTGCGCTTGAGTTGATTATTGTGAGACTTCGTAAAAAAATGATTGAAGCTGGTTCAAGTCCCAAGCCCATTCAGGCGATTCGAGAGTTCGGCTATCAACTTTGTGAGCATGTGCAATTACTTTAAGTCTTAGCTTGAGCTATTTCTCATACTGGCGTAGCGCAAACTTTAATAGGCCAATTTTTAGCACGGATAGTAAGACAGATCTCACTAACTTTTGATAAAACGCGAGTATTTTTGCAGACTTGATGCTAGATCTTCATTGCGCTGAAGGCTTTTGAAGGGAAGCTGCAATTGACTATGATTTAATCAACCATAAACAATAAATCAAGGAAACATGTCATGCATCGCGCTTCACTTAACCATACTTATCGCCTAGTTTGGAGTGATATTGCCAACGCTTTTGTTGCTGTAGCTGAAATTACCAAAGCGAATGGTAAGAAGAGTCGAGCGGGTAAAGCATTAGCCACTTCATTGGGCATGCTTTGGGTTACTTCATCAATTTATGCTGCTGATCTTCCCACAGGGGGGCAGATTGTTGGTGGTGCGGGCACGATTAGCCAAAGCGGTAACGTGATGACGATTAACCAGACTACTGCAAATATGGCAACAGATTGGCAGAGCTTTAGTATTGGGTCTGGGCATACCGTTAACTTTGTTCAGCCTAGTGCCAGTAGTGTGGCGCTTAACCGTGTGTTGGGCTCTGACGTGTCTGTGATCCAGGGCGCGCTCAATGCGAATGGGCAAGTTTTTCTTATCAATCCGAATGGTGTGCTATTTAGCCCAAGCGCTCAAGTAAATGTTGGTGGGATTGTTGCATCTACACTTAGCATGAGTACCTCCGATTTTATGGCCGGTAATTACAAATTTGCGGGCGCCAGCAGTAACGCGATTGTTAACCAAGGCAACATTACAGCTGCCAATGGCGGCACCATTGCGCTGATTGCTGCCAAAGTGAGCAACGAAGGCATGCTCGCAGCTAGCCAAGGAAATGTCTTGCTGGCTGCGGGTAGCCAAGTAACGCTGGATATGGGTGGTCCAGTGAAGCTACAGGTCACACAAGGTGCTATTGATGCGCTCGTTCAGCAAGGCGGTGCGATAAAAGCGGATGGTGGATTGGTTTATCTTACTGCTAAAGCTGCCGGTGATTTGACCAGCGCAGTCATCAACCATACCGGGGTGTTGGAGGCGAGTAGTCTAATGACTAAAGGAGGTAGCGTTATTCTTGAGGCTGATGACATTACATTAGCTAGTGGTTCTGTGATTGCCGCAAATGGTGCTGAAGGCGGTGGCACTGTGCTGGTTGGCGGTAATTGGCAGGGGGCGGGCAGTTTACGTCAGGCTACCCATGTGACGATGGATGCAGACGCGCGTATCTCTGCTGACGCTACGCAGTTGGGTGACGGCGGTACAGTAGTGCTTTGGAGCGACATACACAACGCAAATAGTACAACCCGTGCTTATGGGGAAATATCTGCTAATGGTGGCATTGAAGGTGGTAATGGTGGACGTATAGAAACGTCAGGGCATTGGTTGGATGTAGAGGGTGTTTCAGGAAGTGCTGCGGCGCGCAGTGTTGATGGCAAGGCTGGCGAGTGGCTATTTGACCCTTATAACGTCACGATAACTAGTGCTACCGGAAATAATAGTGAATCAGGTGGTAGTTGGACACCATCTGCAGATAACTCCACTATTGATGTTGCCAGTATCAATAGTTTGCTGAATGGAGGCACGAGTGTCACTGTAACAACAGGTAGCAGCGGGTCGCAGATAGGTGATATTACAGTGGCAAGTGCAATTACTAAATCCAGTGGTGCAACAGATGTCTCGCTGACGTTGCGCGCAGCAAACTCTATCGTGGTAGATCAATCGATTACTCACGGAGGTGGCGCTGGTAAGTTGAATATTACGCTGGATGCCGATAACGATAATGGTACTCGAAATGGCGGGGGTATCGTTATCCTGAATAACGACATCAGTACAGGAGGTGGTAATCTGAATTTTGGCACAGGTGCTACGCTCAATATTAATGGAGTCAACACCAAGGTTGGCGGAGATGTTTACGTCGCAGGGAGTGGTGCACGTAGTATCAATACCAGTGGTGGAGATGTGAATGTCAATGGCGAAATGATTATTGCTAATGGCAGCGGATTAAGCATCAGTACCAATAATGGAAACGTCAACTTTGGGGGGCTGATTAACTCTGGTAATCAGTATACCTTCGTTGATAAGGCAACCTCCTTTTCTGGCACGGGGTCGTGGGATGAGGCTCGTACTGAAGCTTCTAATGTTGCCGACAGTTACTTGGTTACGATTACTTCACGTCTGGAAAACTCGTTAGCCTCACGTAGTACCAACTACGTAGGTGCTTGGATTGGCGCCTATCGCCCTGATCAGACAACGGGTGCATGGACGTGGGCTGACGGCCCTGAAAGTGGACAAACATTTTTTAACCAGAGCTCTGGCGGCGGCGGCAGCACTGTCGGTGGTTTTTATTCCAATTTTGATGGTGGCGAACCAAATGGCAGCTTTGTTGCTTCACCAGCTGGGACAGAGACACGCGGACAGTTTTTTGGCTCGCAAGGTTTATGGAACGACCTGAGTAACGACACCACCTATTCTGCGGGTGGGCAATACAGTGTTTATGGTTTTGTAAGAGAAACAAATCTTGTAGCATCACCACTTAGTGTGAATGCCGGTACTGGCTCAGTTACGTTTGGTGGAGCGGTGGGTGGTAGTAAGGCATTGGCATCACTCAGCGTTACGGCGGGTACTATTGCAATGAATGGTGGTGCGGTCACAACGACAGGGGTGCAAACTTATAACGGCAATGTTACTTTAGGTGCTGCCAGCACCACACTAACCCAGACTAATGCTGATACTGATTTTACCCTGCAAACGGGCAAGAGTATTACCAATGCCACTAACGCTAATGCAAGCCTGCTGATTAAAACCACTCGTGATATCAATATGGCTTCTGGCAGTGCAATCAGTTCTAGCGTAGGCGCTTTAGCCGTAACACTTAATAGCGATAGTGATGCAACAAATGGAGGGATGATTTGGTTGCAAACGGCAGGAGGCACCGCTGCTGGTGCTAGCATCAGCTCAAATGGTGGCAATATCACGCTCTCTGGCGGTACTGATGTCACTACCGGTTATGCTCAGGGTCGCACTAGCACCAATGGTAATGGCATCACGTTAGATGAAGCTACATTGAATTCGTCAGGCGGTAATATTCTGTTACGTGGTAAAGGGACCACTGGGGCGCCCACTGCCATAGCCTCTAAGGATGCAACTTCGTCTACCAATACTAATGGCGTTCGCTTGCATGGTAGCAATACAATTAATACAGGCGCAGGTGCGCTAAGTGTTTATGGCGTAGCGCAAGGTACAGGGGCGAGCAACGGTATTGAGTTAAGTCAGACCGGTACAACAACCATCCAGTCCACCAATGCGACTGCCAATGCTATTTTACTGGATGGTAGCTCCTCTAATGCGGCGGCTTCTAATGGCTTTGGTGTCTACACCTGGGGTAACTCTTCAATATTAGCCACTAATGGCGGTGGCATTACGCTAAATGGCACTGGCACTATGAATGCCGGCGTTGTCGTTGCTAGTGGCGGTAATGTCCTTGCTAATAGCGGTAAGATTACACTCAATGGTACAGGCGCAGGTACCGGCGGAAATGCGGGGGTGGTGGTGGATGGAACGGTAGGGCAAAAGGCTTCTACTGCCGTTACTAGCTCCACTAGTGCTATTGATGTTGTTGCAGATACGGTCAATATCAGTGGTACATTGCAAAGTGGTGGCATGCTGACAATTAAACCTAAGTCTGTCGGAACCACGATTGGTATCGCTGGTGCTGCTGGGACGCTGGCATTGACAGCAACTAATTTCAGTACAAATTTTGTCAATGGTTTTTCTGGTATCACCGTAGGCCGAAATGATGGTACGAGTAAAATCACTACTGGTGCTTTCGTTGTGAATGACCATCTGACACTACTCAATACCACTGGCGGTATCGAACTGACAGGTGTGCTGAATGCTGGTAACAATACGTTGACTATGAATAGCTCTGGTACGGTAACAGATACAGGGGCGGGTGCAGTTATCGCTGGAAGCTTAGCTTTGCTTGGTACGGGTGGAAGTTACACATTAAATAGTACGAGTAATAATGTTAGTACACTTGTAGCCAACACAGGGAGTGTCAGTTTCTATGAGTCTGATGGTCTGACTATTGGCTCGGTCGGTGCGACTAACGGTATAAATGCAACTGCTGGCAGTATTTTGGTAGAAACTGGCACAGGTGACATTAACATTACACAAAACCTTAGTGCTTCTAGCGCAGGTGTATCCGCAATTGTTGTGAATGCGGGCAAGACAGCTAGTGCTGGTACGGCTAGCGGCGGTAATATTGTGCTCAGTGGCACACGTACCTTCACTACTGGCGCAGGTGGCCGAGCAGTTTTATATTCAGGTAGCCCAAGTGGTAGTACTGGACTTACTAGCTTAGTCAATAACGCTTCTGGCACGCTTACTTATAAGGCAGATGAAGCGACCACCCCTACGCCTAATAATGGTGTACATGCTATTTACCGTGGATTAGACCCTGCAGCACCTATCACCAGTGATGCTAATCCTGCTCAAGAGTCAGCAATCAGCAACTCACAAAATACCGCCAGCCAGTCTAATAGCGTAATTACCAACCAATCTAATCTTGGTGGGCAAGTCGAGCTTCAAAGCTCGAACGGGTTGGAGTTAGTAAGTCTTACGCAGAACGGAGATGATCAGTTGCCTGAGCAGTTAGGTAATGATGGACAAAACGGATTGATGAAAGTGTTTGTAGTGAACGGCGGCATCCACTTGCCTAAGTTACCATATCGTTTGATAGAAGATGAAAATAGACAAGATTTGAATTAGCTAAATTTGCTTGATCGTGAGCACCTTAAACTGACTGTGTTTGACTGTAACAAAAGAGAATATTAATGAAATCAGATTTTAATTTATACATTTCTGCGCTAACGCTAGCATTGGCAAGCTCACAGGCCTTCGCAGCAGAGGCACCAGATGCCGGCCGAACATTGCAAGAAACTAAGCCGACAATTGCGCCACCGCGGGTATCGCCCAGTATTGATATAGAGGTGCCAGCCCTAAGTGAGGCGATGCCTGGTGGCGATAGCGTCTTATTGCAGAGCGTGACATTTAGCGGCAATACAATTTATGACACAAACGTTTTAAATAACGCGCTAGGTGACAATACAGGGAAATCATACGATCTTGCTGGACTGAAAGGGCTAGCTAACATCATTACCAGCTACTACCGAGAACACGGATATCCATTTGCCAGAGCCTTTGTCCCTGCTCAGCCTATGAAAGATGGTAATTTGAGAATTGAGATTATCGAAGGCAAATATGGAAAAGTCACCGCAAATGGCGATGAAAAACTCGCCACAAGTGCGCAACAGTTTTTGACCCAGCTTCAATCGGAAAGCGTTATTGATAGTAAGCTGTTAGAGCGTACTACACTGCTTTTAGATGACTTACCTGGTATCAAAACCACTCCGATTATTCGCCCAGGACAGATGATTGGTACTGGTGACCTTGATGTTAAGGTCGAGCGTGATAGTCGATTCGGTGGAGAGGTGGGCTTTGATAACTACGGAAATCGCTATACCGGACGCAACCGCGCAAGGGCCAGTTTGCACATAGATAGCCCGTTCATACTGGGTGATCAAATCACAGTCAGCGGCTTATACACTGAAGAAGATATGTGGCTTGGTAATTTAGGATATAGTCTGCCAGTTGGTCACTCTGGTCTGCGTGCTAATGTTGGCTATGCGCATACCTATTACGAACTTGGTCAGGAGTTTGCCAATCTCAAAGCAAATGGTACCGCTAAAATTAGCAATCTTGGCCTGACTTATCCGATTGTCCGCTCGCAGCAGACCAACCTTAGCGTTGCAGCAAATTACCAATATAAAAGGCTTAACGATCAACAGGATGTAGCTGGTACAGATAACAGCAAAAGTAGTCATAGCTTACCAATTACACTCAACTTTGACCATCGAGACACTTGGGCAGGTGGGGGTGTTACCTATGGTGGTATTAGTTGGACGCACGGCGACTTGAGTCTGGACAGTGGCCTCAGAGCCACTGACCGCACTACAGCTAAAACTGCAGGTAGTTACGATAAAATTAATCTGGATTTAGCGCGTTTACAAATGTTACCTGCTAATTTCACCTTATATGGACGTGTGTCTGCACAATGGAGCAATGAAAATTTAGATTCTTCAGAAAGCTTTGGCCTAGGCGGTGCTAATGGGGTGCGAGCTTATCCAAGTGGTGAAGGTTATGGTGATGAGGGTTGGTTAACCCAATTAGAACTGCGTTACAACACTGTAGTAAAAGATGCGACACTGACCCCATATGCATTTTATGATAGCGGTCGTGTGCGCATAAATCATCATACATGGGATACTGCTGACAACTATCGGAGCGTTAGTGGAGCAGGGCTAGGGTTACGCGGCAGTTATTCAAGAGTTACAGCGGATGCCAGCCTCGCTTGGCGTTTGTATGGAGGCGACCCAAAATCGGATACTAAAGATTACAGTCCAATGGCATGGTTTAACTTGGTTTATAGATTTTAAAATCTGAAGGGTATCAAGTTGAAAGAAATAATACTTATTAAACAAAACTGAAATCTGTTAGTGCAACAATCACTACACACATTATAAATACCATGATGGCAGACATGTAAAACGCAAATACAATTGGCGCATATTTTTTTGGGGAGTTTGAATTTCACAATCAATTCTTTAATAAGAATGTTCGTGATTAACTTTTGATACCTTTGTTCCATGGCTCTCATTTGCACGATTTGTTAAGTTATTCTATGATAAATTCATCCAATAAAGGTGGTGGATAACAGCTTGCGCTTTCAGTATAAAAAGACACGGAAATAATTTTGGGTGCTAGTAACGTTCTGATGAACGTCCGCTATGCGCATGCACTTGTAAATCAGCGCAGCTAATTTTGATAGCTGCGCTGAATTCCATTTATTAAACCTCAGTCTGTTCAGCTAACTCTAATGCATCATCTACTTCTATTCCAAGATAACGCACAGTGCTATCAAGTTTTGTGTGTCCCAAGAGTAATTGAATAGCACGTAGATTCTTTGTGCGCTTGTAGATCAGGGACGCTTTAGTTCTTCTCATTGTATGTGTACCGTAATTCGCCGAATCTAAACCAATTTCCTCTACCCATGCATTAACGATACGGGCATATTGTCTGGTAGATAAGTGCGGTGAATCGTGAATGCGACTAGGAAATAGAAAGTCTTCCGATCTCAGATGTGCGTATTCTATCCATGCATATAAGGAATTGCGTGTTTGTTCAGTAATTTCAAAATGCACAGGAATACCAGTTTTTTGTTGCATCACAATAGCGCGAGCCGTTATTTGATTACCATGAGAAATATCCCGCACTTTCAGTTTAACCAAATCACAACCACGAAGTTTGCAGTCTATAGCTAGATTAAATAATGCAAGATCACGAACGCGCTGAAACAACTCCAAACGAATTCGTATTGCCCAGATTTCCTTTAGCTTAAGAGGCGACTTTTGGCCAACGAGTTTATTTTTGTTCCATGGTTCACGGTTACCAATTGAATAGGATTGAGTTGCCATGATATTAATCTCCTATGAACAGGGAGTAATAGTTTGCGCTTTTATAGGCTAATATTGCAGTGAAAAATGGGAAGGTTAATGTCAGCTTTGCGGATGTTGCAGTCGTTAGCGAATAAAAAACAGTGGCTTATTTAAAATAATTTTAGATGGCGCATTAGAGTTGTAATATGTGGCACATATCCTGCAATATTGGATGGCTCTTTGGGGTAAGAATACTCACTAAACAGAACAAAACGACCATTGAAATTAATAGAACAGCTTTAAATCTTGATTAGTTTATGCTTCCAGAATTAACTGAGGCCTATTTTTGATTCTTTAAAATAAATCTACTAAGGACATCTTAATAAAAAACCAGCCCTAGAAATATAAATTTATGTTTCAAGAATTAGGAGAAATAAGGTCACTCCTACAAATGTCACCACAACAACTACATTTAGGTGGCGCATTCAAAAGTTTGCAATGCTGTTCATCCACTTCAGGTTTGAACTCACCCGCATCCCAAATATGATTCAGGCATCCATTAATACATTGCAAATGATGGATAGATCCGTGACATTCACAGATACGTTTGTGACCAAACCCTGCCTTCTGGAATTGGCCGTCTACATTGCTAGTAAACACAAAATATCCATACTTTTTGCATGTCGCCATTTCGAGCAACATACGAAACCCATCGTGCGGACTGGTGTTGCGATAAAGATTAAGTCGATGCCCATAAAAGCCCCATGCCAATTTAGGGTCATGCTCAAAATTATCTGGTGAAGCTATCTCATAGAATTTAGTTTTAGCTTTAGCTAATGATGGGTAAGCGTTCCAGAAACCCTCGTCTCCCCGAAAATCTGGCAAGCCTGAATCCACACCCATGCCTGCACCCGCAGTAATTAGAATTGCGTCAGCTTCTTTAATCAGCTGAACAGATTGTGCAATCTGCTTGGCTAACTTGTTGTAGGTGTTATTGTCTGATGATCCTGCGCCAGCTGACTTAGCACGGTAGAGCACCCAACAGTCACCTATTTCACGCTGGAAACCTGTTATTTCACCTTCATCTTTAATGCAAATTATGTAGGGAGAACGCACTCCGCGACTACCTTCAATCAAATCTTTTAAAGGAGTGCCGTAATCTTTTTCCTGCTGAATGAATAAATCACCACCGGCCAAACCTTCATCATAAAATGACACTTTAGCGCCCCAAGACTCGACATCCACTTTCATATTGCCTATTGCACAAATCTTGTAATCATCAACAGATTGTCCATATGCATATGCGCGTCTAATCTGCTCATTGCAACAAAGGCGTATAGTCTGAAAATCATTACCATCCCTGTAAGCAACTGAGCTTATTTCTGGTAGGGCTAACACTTCTTGTAGCTTGCGGTAATACTTTTCACTATGGCGATGTAGAGCATTCATCTCAACATCATTCCTGCTACGGTAAAAAGGGATCGTAGGGGCATAGTCGTAATGATGCTTGCCTGCATCTAGCAGTTTTATGGCATTCTGCACCAAGAGATCATCAGTGGCTCTTAGTGCAAGCTGTGCTTGCTGAACTCGCGCATAGCAGGATTCTACAAACGCCTGAAGCTCATCCCCCTCGCGAGCGTATAACCATGCCTTATCATCGTCTTCAATGTCGTAGTGCCAAAAAAACCAGTCATCAAACGTCAAAAAAGGAATTTGATCATGAGGCCATGGATGCACACTCTCATAAGAGGTTTTTGCCTCCTCGCGGGCACGCTGATATGTTTCCTGAATCCTTGGGGGTAATTCCAGTGGGCGTAGCCAAAGATACTTCCATATATCACCTACTCTGCGCACTGAAAATAACTCATATATACTCACAGCATCTTGAGCAGCTTTAATCAGGCTATCAATTGCATAGGTGAGAATTTCAACCTTAAAGGTAACCTGATTACCCCTATACAATTTAAAACTTAAATCAATAGGATAGTTAGTCATACGCCTTGCCTTATCTTGTTGTCACTCTTCAAAATAAAGATAATTCTTCGTTAGATATGTGTCACGTTATTTTTATTGACTAAACAAGTCATTAGATTTGCCCCGTCTTTCCAATACCGCAGTCTGCTCAACAGTCCAATTATCTCCACCAAGACGTTTCATAACGTGAGGGGGAACATTTTTTTTAATCAAATTAAAAAACTCAGGATCTTTTGTTTGTTGAAACGTAATATCTTTTAACAAGTAATGAACGCTAGGTTTTTCATCTTTAATTGAATTGATATTTTCTAAAATTTGATCTTTTAACAAATTAAAATTTATTTTGGGTGTTTTATCAGATTTTAGGCTTCTTTGTTCTATGAGCTTGATAACTTGGTTAGCCAATTTTTCAGCTTCAGCAGTTACATGCGCTTTAATTCCCTCAGCGTATTTTTCTAATTGAATCCTATAAGCATCAATAATATTTTTAAATTTAACAACACTATCTTTTTCAATAATCCATCCATATTTAGGCAGATTATAAATGTAACGTTTTTCTAATGTTTTACGCTTACGTTCAAGGCTAGCTTCACTTTCCATGCAATCCTTCTGCTTGCCATCTTGGTCGAAAGTGGGGCTTCCATCATCACTAAATTCTGGCACTTTAATTTCAACTGTTCGTAAATCTGCCAATCCCTTTATTTTTGTGTTTAGCAATTCACCAAGCTCTGGGTCTACATCTGCATTCAGTAAATAGGTTGGTATTTTTATCTGACGTTTTGAAAGAACAACATTCTTCATTTCAATCTCAATAAACTGAAGCTTAGAGTTAAATACTTTTGTTGCTCTTGCCAAATCAACAGGTACAGGTGGATTTTTTTCAATTCTCTCCCTGGTGTCTGCAACATCTTGATCTGTTATAACTTCAACCGCCACTTCTGACATATCAAAACTTGTTTCTGTGCCCTCTGCCGCTATTGCCATAGCAATTTGATCGCTAGGATTCTTACCCAGAAATACGCCGTTTGCCATATTGTTTTTATGTGGATGATCTTCAATTGAAAGTGGTGTGGGTGACCATACCAAAACCAACTCATCCACTATTAATATTCCAGAGCGAATGCCTTCTTGCTTACGTAGTGCAAAGTGCCTTTTTTTAGAATGCTCGTGTAATAAACTTAGCCCCTCAAAATCTCCATATCCTATTCTGCATACCTCATCGCTTGCATCAAGAATGACCGTGATATTTATTTTTTCAACATGATCAATCACTCCACACAACTCTTTTGCAAGTAATTTACTAATACCAGGAGCGATATAGACGATACGTTCTTTTGCTTGATTGATTCGTTTGATTAATACTTCATCATTTACAGCTATAAAAGTAGACATCTAAATATATCCAGTTAATTGATCAATTTAATCTGTAAACAATTGTCCCGAGTAAATATCGGTAATTTGCACTTAAATTCCTATTATTGTAGGAAGACATAACGGTAGCATAAAGCGGAAATTCCTCCTATTGGAGGAGATCTGTTTGGACGTTGCTAAAGTATTTGGAAAGGTTATACGTGATATGCGTATAGAAGCTGGGATGACCCAAGAGCAGCTTGGGCTTGAAGCTGATTTACGCAGAACATTTATTAGCATTTTAGAGCTTGGTCAACAGCAACCAACATTAACTACACTGATCAAACTTGCCCGTGCGCTTAAATGTCCTGCGCATGAAATTGTTGAGATGACATGGTGTACGTTCCAGATAGACTGAATATTCTTTTGGCTCCCACTCTCCGAATCTATTTTTAGTTTTGTAGCTGAGTACAACTCGATCAATTTCGGCCAGGATTCGGATCGAGGCAGCTTCAACGTCGTTGCGGTACCAAGACCAGCCAGAGAATTTTCCTGTTGTCAATAACCCTGCATGCTTTAATCGCCGAATATCTAATGCTCGCAAGTCACTAGTTGTTTTCTTTCCACTATGGTATCGCCGTCCGCTTCCTAAACCGCCCATATATTCTCCACAAAATTTAACCGAAATCATTTGGAAATTTAAAGTTTTGTAAACCCTATACACAGGATAGGGTTTGTTATTTTTTACCTAAATTCCCTATAGGGTTTTATTTCTCAAAAATGCCATGCCCTTTGCTCCGTTTGCAATCAACAAAGTGCTTATACTTTGGCTGGCTTTGCTCAATTGAAATACCTAACAATTGTGCACAACCTATCGGGCTTGCAAACAAGGCGTCTCTAACCCATGGATAAATCTTGGACTGCATGACAGGATCGTTTTTTAAGTTTCGCATAACCTCAGTTGCCAATTGTCTCTTATCCTCCTTGGATAACTTAATTAAAGCTGGATTTTTAAATCCATACTTGGCACTTACTTGCTCATAAAACGATTGTTGTCGTGCTTTAACACGTGATCTATCGCCTTTAATTTTGTCTCCTTGCAACTTTCCGTCCAGCAAAGGTAAAAATAATGCATGCGCATGCGGAGCGCTTTCGTCTAGATGAACATCAAAACTAAGCAACATCCCCTCAAAATGCACTAATACCCACGACAAACAATCCTTAAAAAAAGCCATGCTATCAATGTCATGCCGATTGACTGGCAAACTAAACATGCATTCAATCGCTAAAACAGCATTTTTTCTTATGCTATGTATGCCTACTAAAGCCATTTGTGACATGGCATAGTTATAGGTTTGCTGGGCATCGCCAAGACTATGCAAAAAGTAATTCAGGTGCATTTTGCTTGCGTCAATATTTCTGCTCGCGCCATGCTCATGTTGCAACTCACGCTTATTATGCTTTAAAGCCAATAAAAGCTTTTTTTGCTGAACACTGCCGTATTTGAACATGTGCTCTTGTACTAGCATTTTACTGGCCTGCTTTATTAGTAATAAATTCGCGTAAATCCCCTGCTCGTACAGTTGTTGTTCTTTCTGTTAGCTTATAGGTTCTAAGCTTACCGCTTGCTACCAATCTCCAAAAAGTAGCAATGCTAATGCGCATGAGCTGTGCGCAATCGCTTGGGCGTATAAAGCTATCGTCAGACATCTCTGTAAAGTTTGCGATAATCGGATTGATTGATTTGTTTGAATGAATCGCCATGTTAGTGTCCTCCGTTATTTTGGTGAACACAAATAATATGACTGATTTCGTGCGTTGTATGACCATAAAGTTGCATGATGTTTTACTCCTTATCGTTAAATGACAGGACGTATCATGCAGGTAGGAGTTAATTCAAAATAGATTTTGTTCTAGTTTAAATATCACGCTTGCTCGAAGCCGTTATACGTTTACTGGCAAACCCATATCTTTTAGCCAGTTTGTTATGGTTATTATTGCCTGATCCTCACTGATTGGTGTGTTTAACCTCTTCCCTTCAGCAATTACTTTGGGTGCAATTGACATTGCTAGATTGCGCCTACTTGGCCATTTCTTTTCGTTTGCTAATTGAAAAACCAAGTCTTTTAGTGGTTGATATTTTTCAGCCTTAGCCTTTCCGCCTTTTGATGCTTGGTGAGCCAATATAGACTTGGTATTTTGATTTGCTTCTTTTTTATACTGCTCAATTAGCAATCTCTGCTCATTTTTTACTCTTTTCAACTCTTCGTTACTTTCATGCAGCGCATCGAAAACTAAAGCCTCGCTCATTCGTAAATTCTCTGCATGGCACAATGCATCCATTGCATCACATAAATAACTACAAGCAATTCCATCAGAAGTATGATCACTTATTGCATCAACAACAAACCATAAAGCCATAACAGCAAACAACTCATAATCCTTACCTTCTTTGTACTCGTTTGGCTTGGGTGTTGGCTTACCTTCTGGTAAAAAAAAGTGGCTATTTCTCCATTCAATTACATCTTTTAAAACGTCAACCTCGCTACAATTGTTTTCTGTCGGTATGTCTAATTCGCTTTCCATACCATGTTTAAATAACCAATGCCCATTGTCTATGGTGCCGCCATCCCATTCAAAAAAATATTCAATTTCTTCGCTACTCAATTCACCTTGTAGCATTTTTGATTTTAATTTATCAATCGCAATCGTTTTTTCATCATCATAATAACTTTCTATCTCTCTACTTGCGCGGTTTGCTATTAACTCCAATCTTTCTAGACTAACTGAGTTAAGTAAAGCCCTTGCACGCCATACAATTTTTGAAGCATGAGAAAATTTACTGATAACTACGTCATCGAGCGGATTAAATCGCTTAAACTGATTGTAATAAAGCATGGTTTTACCTTACATGATTCACCCAAACGAGTGTGGATTGGCGTCATTCCCTTAGGTCTAGGTGTATTTAAACTGTTTCAGCCGTTTTAAATGGAACTATCTTTGCGCCCGCTTTTAATTCGTCTAAGTAATCGGCCCATTTTTGCATCATTACTTTACGGGCTTTCAAGAACTGCGCGCGCTCGTAAGCAGTACCTAGTGGGTTTGCGACTGCGTGCGCAAGTTGGCGCTCAATGTGTTTGGCATCTAATTCTAACTCTTGCATACCCAATGTTTGCGCGATGGCTCTAAAGCCATGGCCTGTGATTTCAGTTTGAGTGTCATACCCCATACTTCGTAAAGCCGCGTTAATAGCGTTTTCACTCATTGGGCGTTCGTGCGTTCTGCCTCCCGGAAACACATACAAGCCATGTGATGAGTATTGGCGCATACTTTCAATAATCGCAAGCGCTTGCCGTGACAATGGCACTATGTGTTGGGTTTTGGTTTTAGTTACCAGGTAGCGCCACTCGTTGTTTTCAAAATCTAAGTCTGCCCAACGCATATGGCGCAATTCACCAATACGCTGAAACAACAAAGGCGCAAGTTTTAAAGCACATTGCACAGTCAGGGTGCCTTGATAGCTATCTATGCTTCGCAATAATTGAGCGAAATCTTTGGGTTCTATAATGGCAGCCATGTTTTTAACCACTGGTGGTGGTAAAGCGCCTTTAAGGTCGGGTGCGGGGTTGTAGCTTGCAAAGCCTTTTTGTATAGCATAGCGAAACACTTGCCCAGTGGTTTGAATAATGCGGTGTGCGGTTTCTAGCTTGCCTTGCTTTTGTAGAGTAGCAGTTGTTTCTAGCACCATAGGTGCAGTTATGGTGGATATTGGCTTATTGCCTAGGCTTGGGTATAAGTAGAACTCCAACCAGCGCTTAACACGCTGTTGATGACGTTCTGACTTATTTTTATTGTGCAAGGCATGCCAATCATCGGCTACGGCTTTAAATGTATTTGAAGCTTCAAACTTGGCCTTTTGCTTTTCTTCTTGTTTGTGCTGATTAGGATCTATGCCTTCGGCCACCAACGCACGAGCTTGGTCACGCCGTGCCCTTGCTTGTAAAAGTGAAACTTCAGGATAAGTGCCAAGTGAGATTAGCTTAGGCTTACCTAGGTAACGATAACGAAAGCGCCACCATTTTCCACCCTTGCTCGAAATGAGTATGGATAAGCCTTGCCCATCAGTGATTGTGTAATCTGACTCTTTAGGCTTTGCATTTCGTAAAGCAGTATCGGTAAGCGCCATGTGTATAACACCCTCGCATGTATAACTGAGTTATACACAAAGTTATACGCATTGTGTGTATATGTCAAGATGACCTGTGATACGTGGTGATATTAAAAAACTAGTCAATCACATTGATTTTATTGGCTTTTGAGGCTTACTGAAATCGCTTGAGATTATTTCTTGGTGCCCGGGGCCGGAGTCGAACCGGCACACGCTTACGCGCGAGAGATTTTAAGTCTCTTGTGTCTACCAATTTCACCACCCGGGCGGATGGAAGGTGTAGAACAAACAACGGTGCGTATTCTATAACAATTACTGAAAATTTTGCAGAAATATTTCATCATTTTTTAATTATTTTTATACATTTGCATTTTAAATAGCATTTTTGTAGGTTGAGCACCAATAAATCATGTTTAGTACGCTCAGATACTCATAAAAAACGCGCCTCTAATCTCATTAGGGCGCGTTTTGTTTGAACTAGACTTAACTATTAACTTACTTATTTAAGCTACTTTACTAACTCGCGAGTAATTTTCCAATCACTACTTTCATTTTGGAACTGCAATTCTTTATTTGTATTATCTTGATAAGCAATGGTTGGAATACGTTGCATATTACAAACCTCACAAGAAGTATCTGCCACTTTTTTAATTTTAAACGTAGTTAAGGTGTACACCTGTTTAAAGGTAGCTTTTCCAGTGTCACCTTCACAGCTAACTTGTAAATCCTCAATTTTTAAACCAATTTTACCATTTGAACTCAGACGTTGACGACGTTGCTTTTCCCATGCCGCTTTGTCTAATGGTGGCTCAGGTGAGAACTTATCTGCATAAAATCGCAAATAACGATCTGCATCTTTTTGACGCCAAGCACTAGCCCAATCGTTTACTCGATCGGTAATGGCTTGAACATTACAAGCTTGCGCTGCAGCGGGCACTACCGTAGGCACTGCAACTGGGGTGATTGGTTTAGCCATTGACGGATAGATATTAGCCAATGGTTTAGCATCCGCCACTAAAGCAGCTTTATCTATTTGGATTTGGACTGGTGCTACTGCGTGACAAACGCTTTCATTATCTAAATATTCTTCACGCGCATATTCAGGTAAGTTCCCACGTCTTGCTCCAATTTTGTTTAATAATTCACCTTGGCCAGCATAAGTTCTTGCATAAGCTAGCTGTAAATCATATTCAGTATTTGTCAAACTACGCTTTGCTTGAAAGTATTCATTCTCTGCATCAAGTAAGTCTAGCAAAGTTCGTTGACCAATATCATATTGCTTACGGTATGCCTCACGTGCATTTTCAATGGAAGTTTTATGCTGAGCCCTGTAAATGCGTTGCTCAGTCAATTGTTTAATATCGTTATAGGCAATAGAAACCAGTTGGCGTGTATCAATACATGCTTTATCGCGCATATCTTGTGCACCATTGAGCTTTTGAGCCGCGGTATTAATCGAGTTTTTGTCAGAAAAACCATTAAACAGATTAAAATTCATGGTTAGTTCGAGCAAGTCAGCAGCACTATTACTATAGCGACCATCAGAGCTTGTCCCTAGGTTTTTACGTGCTTGCAAATCAAGCCTTGGAAAGTAACGAGATTCATTCGTTTTAATTTCATTCTTTTTAGCTTGTATATCCTCTATCGTTGATAGCAAGTCAGGGTTTTGTTTATACGCTACCTTCAGCGCCTCTTCTGAGCTTGGCTCTACACCAGCACTAGAAATAGTAGGTACTTCTAAAGTTTCGGGAGGAAGCTCGCCGTATAACCTCTGCAACCTAGCGGTTACATCATGCATATTAGTGGTTTCTGTCAGCAAATTAGCTTCAGCCAACGCTAAACGACCACTCGCTTGCTCCAAGTCAACTTTACGAGCAACCCCTGCATTAACGCGCTCTTGAATTCTGTCGAACATTTGCTTATGTATGACGTAGTTATCTTTTGCAAACTGCATTAACTCTCGATACCGCAGTGTGTCTAGATACGCACGCATAAACTCTAATGTTGTGGTTTGCATCGTGCTTTGCAACTCAAAGTAGCGAACGCGACTAGCGTGACCCAAGCGTTTTACTTCACTGCTGGTTGCAAAACCATCAAAAATCATTTGCCTTAAAACCAACTCGTTGTTCATTCGAGGTATTTGCGTATTGCCAGTATTTCTTACGAGTTCTTCTTGCTTACGATATGTTGACACTACGTCAGCTTGTGGTAAAAAACCACCACGTACAGTTTCTTGCTCGTAACCTGCCTCTAAAAACTTATGATATCTGGCTTGAACCTCAGGATTTGAAGTAATTGTTTTTTCAACCATCTCTTTTAAGCTAATTAATGGCTCTGCTGCATTAACTATACCTGCTGTCATTACACTCAGGCTAATCAACAACAAATGACTTAATTTATACTTAAACTTCTGATTCAAAACATTCCCCCAATTCTAAAATACTGCTTTCGTCAGGCACGCTTAAATGCCATGTTTTAAACTTATGATTTTAAACATGTCAATGAAAAGCAAAAAACATACCAGAATAAAAAATAGGAAACTAAAGCCAGGTTAACTCTTACCACTTTGGCTATTGAGAACTATTAAGAAGGCAGATATTACATAAAAGAATGATTATTATCAATTATTTACACATCGCCACCAGAGCACATTACAAAAATTTACAATTCATAATCGTCAATAAAATTACTTTGAGATAACTAAAACATAACGTTAAATCATTAAAAATCAATCGATAAGCAGTGCCGCATCTATGCAAAAACGTCTATTTCTCGACACATTAAAAAATAACAAGCTTTATTTTTAATGATCAATACTTACTCATAATGATGACATTTCGACGAATCATCATAAAAAAACCTTTGGCAACATAGTGTCGCCAAAGGTTTAAGAGTGAAGCTAACTACTAAATAAGTAACGGTCTAATCGTATCTTTAATCTGTAATCAACTTTTGATTATCCAAAAGATTTTGGATAATCTGCTGATCATTAGTATAAGAGCCGACTAAATCAACATTTTGCAATGTGATCGTTTGTACTTCAGCTGCAGGGTTGTAGCCATTATTGAAGCTACCATTGCTACTGATATGCACTACAGTATCAGTACCCACTTTCTCAAAGTGGAGGTAGTCTTCCAAATTGGCACCCACGCCCACTGCAGTTTCACCCTGCAACAAATCGCGTAAGTCCAACTTATCTACATTAGCTGCTGTATTGAAGTCAGTAATGGTATCGCTAGCCGGTACACCCACTGTGCCGCTATCAGCTAAGTACCAAACAAAAGTGTCGCTACCTAGACCACCGGTCAGAACATCATTACCAGCACCACCGATTAAGATGTCGTTACCAGCACCGCCGTCTAACACATCATTGCCCTGCCCCCCATCTAGACGGTCAGCGCCATCACCACCATAAATGGTGTCATTGCCTGCGCCTCCAGAGATTGCATCGTTACCACCATTACCATACAAGGTGTCGTTTGTGTTACCGCCAATAATGACTTCATCGATATCACCGCCGCGGATAGTGGTACCAGATACTGAGTAAATATCAGCAGTAGCACCAGCTGTACCGCTACCAGAACTTAGCGTGTAGTCAAATTGGCCATGCTCGTCGGTTGCACCGCTGATCTGATCCAGCGTAATCAATAGATTGTAATTTGTGCTGGCCGACGTGCCGGAAGCAGAAGACTCTACGCGGATATAGTATTCACCATCGGTAGGCGCTGTGAAGTAAGCATTTGGAGCACCACCAGTTGTTGCTAAAGCTGTGCTAACCAATATGCCTGTGCTATCAAAATACTCCACGGCGCCGATCATATTTTGCGATTGGTTATCGACGTCTATGAAGATGCGCTCGCCCGCAAACAGTTTCACTTTCACATAATCCACATCTTTTATCGTAGAGGTGTTGGCAATACGGCCATTGAAGACTTGGGTCTTGCCTGCCATATCTACCGCCCATGCTTGACCACCTGGCAACACTGTGCCGTAGCGCGTTCTATCGGTTAGGTCTACTGCGTTTTCACGTACGTTATTCATGGCATATGAGGTATTGTCATACACGTCACCACTCAACAACGCCTCGGTTTCTACCTGTATGGTTTTAGCCGTAGTTGTACTTGGGTTAAACACGATATCGCTAGTACCACTAACAGTACCATTCACCGCACTGCTAGTCCCAGTAATCGTGCCTGTGCCATTAACCAATGTATCGTTGTGAAGCAGCATGGCTGAACTGATGTTAATCGGAGTACCAGCAGTCACGTTGGTCAGAATAGTGTCACGGTTAGCATCTAAGTTAGCAATATAATCTAAGTTAATCACCAGATTAAGATTGGCTAAATCGCCATCACCGTCTACGGCTGTTACGACAAATACCTCTTGTTGGTTTTGGATAGTTGCATTCACCACCAAGCTATATGTGTAGGTACTTGTAATCCAATCGACCTCCAACTGACCACCTTTATTAGTGTTAATGGTGATATTGGTTGGTCCACCGGAGACGTAACTATAGGTAACGCCATCCACCAAGATGCTTTGGACGTTACCACCATCAGCACCCAATAAGAAGCCACTAGTGCCTCCAACGTTAGAAACCACTGAAATAGTACCTGCCACCAAACCACCATCTACAGTAGCTAATAATGAGGCTGCCAAGTCAGATGGATTGACTACTCGAATTGCGTAATCCTCCTGACCATCTGCCGGATCAGTATCGTTATTTGGATACGCAATCGGCAATAGGTTAGTCAGGCTCACTGATGGGCCAACCCCCACACCAAAGGCAATAGAAGGTGATGTATTACCAGCTGCGGAGGTGTTTTCTACAAAGTTTTCCCACTGCGCAATGGTTGGCGTAGAGCTTGTCGTGAGCGCAAAACCACCACTTGGGTCGCCATCAGTCACAAAGTAAATCAAGGTTTTATCAGCAGGAGGCTGAGTGTAACCCGTCATCAGCTCATTTAATGCCGTGGTGTACTGTGTACCACCAGTAGGTTGAATGTTATTAATATAGTTAATTGCTCCGGTCGTATCATCGATATACCAATTGGTCTCGGTAGCATCAGAAGAGAAATCTACAATCTTGACGTTAACGTTGCCCAAGCCATCAAATTTATTCACCAACTCTGCTAATGCATTTTTCGCAATCAGCATGCGTGCACTAGCTGCGTCAAACTGCGGGTCATTAGAAGCGCGCCCTGCCGCATCAAATGCCATACTACCTGAACGGTCGATCACCAATACCAAGTTGTAGGTAGTGAGTGACGGTGAGGTCAGCGTTTGTGAGATATCACCAATACGGACTGGTGCATCGTCTACAATATTGATATTTAATGTTGAGTTAGTGGTTTGACCGTTAAAGGTATTAGTCAATACATAGTTAAAGCTTGGCGCGTCGTTCACTCCTTGATTGGTTGCAGAGTTTAAGGTGTAAACATAGTCCCCTTTAGCAAATCCACCAGTGGCCTGAGTATAAACCGTTAAAGTACCGATCGAGTTGCTGATAGTAATGACTCCACCGACTGGTAAAGCGCCATTAACACTTGTAATTTGGGTTGTGGCACTGACACCAGTATCGTTAGCAAGCAAGTTACCAGTGACTGCTTCTGACGTCAATGTTGGCTGTGTACCTGTAGCTAATGCTGCCTCGAATACGGTGGCATTGTCAGCAACTGCTGTCACGGTTGAGTCTGTGGTTACAGTTAGCGTGGTTGTAGATGTACTGCCATCCGCATCCGCAATTGTGTAGGTGAAGACATCCGGCGTTACGCTGCTTAAATCTTGAGATGCCGTTAAACCATCTATACGGTAAGTTGCCCCTCCAGAAGTAAACTGCAAGTAACGGAATGCCGTGCTTGTAGAAATCGTGCCAGTTTGAATATTATTGTTACCGGTGGTGCCAACAATGGTACCTGTTGCAATAAAATTACCACTTGCATCGTAAGCACGCCATGTTGCTGTATCGCCATTACTTAAATCAGTCAGAGTCACGCTCGCTGAAGTGGTGCCGAATCCAGCACCAAGGTCTAATACTAAGTATTCACCGCTTTGTAATCTACTTGAGGTGGTAGTTCCTGATGAGTTTTCAACACCAAGACCGTCATCATCAGTAACTCCGCCGTCATTATTACGATATCTCACAAGACCTGCTGCCGTACCTCCTAAACTTAAAACATTTAGGTTAGCCCCGGACTGTGGAGTTGCGCCATTATCAAAACCATAAGTGCTGATGCCAGCATCACTCCATACCTGTTGAGTATTATTATTTGTACCCGCTACCACTTGGCGATTAGATAATGATGACGTGTAAGTATAACTACCATCATCTTGATCAATCACCAAAGTACCGTTATTGGTGACAATAGTGCGGACATTACCTGCACCCAGTGTATTCGACAAGGCACCGGCAATCGTCACATTGGTAACCGTCACAGGAGCGTCTGCACCGAGAGTGTCAGCTGTCGAACCACCTGCCCCAGTTATTACATTACCGTTTGTGCTACCACCAATACCAACGCTGTCGCCATCACTGTTAGCAGCTGGCACAGTATCAGTTACATTGACAGTCACTGTCGTCCAATTAGAATTGAGGCTACCATCAGACGTGCGATATACAAAGCTATCAACATCAGAAACACCATCACCATGATTACGTACTGGTGCTGTGTAGCTGAACGTACCATCTGCATTCATTACGACAGTACCGCCTAAAGCTGTGGTAATTGAATTTGTGCCATTAACACTGATTGCCGTCGCGCCACTATTGGTTGCAAACTGAGCTACTGTGAGTGTAGAAGAATCAACATCAGTATCGTTCGCTAGGATGTTACCGCGAACAACTGTTGTGCCTTCAACTACGCTACCAGTGCCATTAAATACATCAGCAACACCAACTGGGGCATCATTAATAGCGATAACGTTTATAGTTGCCGTGACTACGTTAGAGTTTGCATTACCATCATTGACTACAATAGTAATATTTCTAGGTGCGGTACTTGGATTTTCACTTGTACTACTGAATGTGATAGCACGTATTGCATTTTGATAAGCAGACAAACTGGCATTACCAGTAAGTGTCACCACATTACCAACAACATTCGCAGATATTCCAGCAGGCAACGAGCCAACGGCTAATACATCGCCTAATTGAGCATTAGTGAGTGTGATGATAGCGCTTTGTAAGTTCACGTTATCGACATCAGTGATACTAATATCAGCATCAGCAATTGAAACAGGTGTGCCATTTTCAAAGAACGTAGATGAGTAAGCAACACCATCAACGGTAACATTGATATTACCAGCGATACCATCTAAATTAACATCATTCAAATTAGAGAATGTAATGTTATTGATGCCAGTTACAAAATTAGGAAGAGTGAAACTGCCATCAGCCGGGAACACCTCTTCAAGTGTTGTTGAAGTCGTGTCACGAGATGCATAAAAATGAATACCTGTTTCAGTAATCACAACTTGTAAACGCGGCAAACCGTTATCGTTTCCGACCCAAGGAGAGTTAACAAAACTATTATCAGCAAAACGTAAGAATGTTTCACCTGCACCCAATGCACTTGATTGTAATTCAAATGCGGTAGAAGAATGTATCGGTGAACCGTTCACTTGCAATGTGAATGAATTATCAATAGTTGTCAGATTAGCAACTGCACGAACTGTATCTGGCAACTGATTTGTTCCCACATTAAAGCTCAAAGTATGGGTACTGCCACCATCACCTCCAACAAAACCTGTGCCAGCATTGCTATTACCACCAGTTACAGTAAGTGCAGTAATGTTATTAGCATCAAGGTCTATTACTGGTGCATCATTTGTGCCTGTAATATTGATTGTTAGATTCGTAGTGCTTGTCGAGCCAGCAGCATCTCTCATGGTATAACTTACTACGTCTGCAACATTTTGCCCTTGTGATAAAGCTTGTGTCACTGGTCTAGTGTTATCCAATGTATATGTGTATGTACCATCAGCAGCGATGGTTACGGTACCATAAGTCGTAGTAATCGACGTACCAACATTGCCAGATATACCATTAACAGCAGTCACTGTTTTAGTATCGCCTGCATCAACATCAGTATCATTCGTTAACACATTTCCTGAAGCTGTTGGCGTGCCGGCAAACGCTGTATTACCAGATACAACGCCAGACTCAGATACGTTATTAGAATCACTAACTGCAGTTGGCGCATCGTTAACAGCAACGACATTAATTGTTGTGATAGCTGTATTTGAATTAGCATAACCATCATTAACAACTATGCTAATACTTCTAGGTGTTGTGCTTGGTGTTTCACTAGCGTTAGCAAACGTAATAGCACGAATAGCCGTTTGATAATTAGCTAAAGTAGCATTACCACTTAGCGTTATAACATTACCTACAATATTGCTGGTAATTCCTGAAGGTAAAGCACCTGTAGAAAGGAAATCGCCTGCTTGCATGTTAGTTAAGGTAATCACCGCACTCACTAAATTGGTTGAGTCAACATCCGTGATTGCAATATCAGTATCAGCAATAGAGATACCAGCACCATTTTCAGTATATGTAGTAACAAAATTCACACCAGTTGATGTGGAGTTATTTGCATCAAGGTCTATTACAGGGGCATCATTTGTGCCGTTAATGGTGATGTTGAGCACGGCTGTCGTTGTCGTGCCGTCGCCATCGGTCAGCGTGTAGGTGTGGCTGTCGATCAAGGTTTGACCGTTGTTGAGCGCGTTCACCGCTGGGTTGGCGTTGTTCAGTGTGTAGCTGTAAGTGCCGTCGCTGTTCAACACCAGGCTGCCGTACGTTAGGTTGCCACTGTAGGCGCTGATCGGGGTCGCGTTGCTGTCTGCACCGACCGTGTCGTTGCTGAGCACTGTGCCGCTCACCGTGTTCGGGGCAGCGTCTTCTGTGATGCTGGCGCTGTCGTTCACCGCCACTGGGCTGCTGTCGGTGATCACGATGTCGAGGTTATTGATCGGACTGGTGGCGCCTAGGTCGTCGGTCACGCTAATCGCGATGCTGTCGGTGACATTGCCGTTGACGCTTTGTACGTTCGGGTCGTAGGTGTAGCTGACGACGCCTGTGCCGGCATTGTAGCCAGTCAGGATCAGGGTGCCTTCGCCAGTGTTGATGCTGACTGGGCTGCTGCCAAGATTGCCGAGTTGTGCTTCGGTCACGGTGGTGCCGCCTACGCTAATGCTGGCGAGGCCGGCCGGGGTGCTGACACTGAAGCTACCTGCCGTCGCGCCTGCGGTCTCAGGCAAGGTGCTGTCGCCAGCCGCAAGGCCGTTGGTGTCAGGGATGCTGACGCTAGGCGCGCCATCGGTGTTGCCGTTAATGGTGATGTTGAGCACGGCTGTCGTTGTCGTGCCGTCGCCATCGGTCAGCGTGTAGGTGTGGCTGTCGATCAAGGTTTGACCGTTGTTGAGCGCGTTCACCGCTGGGTTGGCGTTGTTCAGTGTGTAGCTGTAAGTGCCGTCGCTGTTCAACACCAGGCTGCCGTACGTTAGGTTGCCACTGTAGGCGCTGATCGGGGTCGCGTTGCTGTCTGCACCGACCGTGTCGTTGCTGAGCACTGTGCCGCTCACCGTGTTCGGGGCAGCGTCTTCTGTGATGCTGGCGCTGTCGTTCACCGCCACTGGGCTGCTGTCGGTAGCTATTTCAGCAGCATCTTCCTGATTAATCACATCTGCAAAACTATTACCCGACAGGGCTGTATCGCCTGGAGTAACAGAACCAAACTCATAAGCAAATCTAAAATTGTTAAGGTCATCGTTAATTCTGACGAGGTCAACAAAGCTAAAACCATAACTATTAGAAGATCCACCAGGACCTGCGGCAGTCTCCTCTAACACCTCACTAATATCTTTACCGTCTTCTATCGCTTTAACAACAGTATCTATCGTCGCAACATCCACCGAAGCATCTAACGAAGCAGGAATAAATGCATCTACAAGTTCATCAGCAAAAGCAATTAACTGCTCAGCGCCAATGTGGATCACCTGACCATTGGCTAACTGCAAATCAACCTCAACACCAGCACCTGTTTTGATCGTGTCTGCAGTCTGAATGTTGTCACCTAGTTTCAAATCACGTTGATTACCATTATTTGAAATCAATGACGCTGTACCTGTCATTGCGATGATTTTGCCGATTAATGCCATGTTAATATCCTAAGAAATATTAGATGTTACGGTTAAACTTTTATGAATTACTTAGCATTAAATACCCTAATATAATTAAAGCATATTGTACTGATGGCCAATAAAACGTTAATCGGACTAGAACAGTATTAATCCACCTATAAATTTTCAAAAATCGAGTTTAGTTAAGGTATGATATTTCAGGGCATTAATGTCAATATGACATTAAATTTTGGAGCATGAGTGGCAACTATCCTTAACAAAACATTGAACACACAAAAGTTGCGATTATGCACCCTTGTGATCATGATGTTTTTGTCATTATTTTTTAGCTATCTCGCAGCAGAAGGCTATGACGCTAACAAACTAGCAACATTAGCCAAACAGAAATATGGGGATGAAGCACATAATGACTTCATCGAGCTTCAACAACTCATCACAAATCTAAAAAACTCAACTGACTCAGAGAAGCTGTCGCAAATTAATAGTTTCTTCAACCAAAAAGTCATGTTTGCAGACGACATTCATGTTTGGGGCCAATCAGACTACTGGGCAACACCACTTGAACTGATAGGCTTACACGCCGGAGACTGTGAAGACTTTAGTATTGCTAAATATGTATTTTTGAAGGCAGTTAATATTCCCAATGATAAGTTAAGACTCACCTATGTAAGGGCAGAGCTTTTAGAAAACAATAGAAAAGTCATTAAAGCGCACATGGTGCTGAGCTATTATGCGACACCTCAATCAGAACCACTTATTTTGGATAACCTGATACCTCAGATATCACCAGCATCTAGCAGAAGAGATTTGTCACCGGTATTTAGCTTTAACGATAAGGGGCTTTGGGTTGGTAATAGCACTAAACCAAAATCTGACTCACTATCAAACCTATCAAGATGGCGTGATGTATTGGCACGTATGCGTGCGGATGGAATTGAATAAATGAAAGTAAGGATGAATTTATGTCACTAATTAAGCAATTATGGTTAGCTATTATTCTAATTCTAGCGTTGGCTTCTAGCGGTAGTTTTATTTTAAGTACCTTGTCTGGCAAGCAATATCTAGAAAAACAATTGCAGATGAAAAACAATGATAATGCAGTGACGCTTGCTTTATCGATGACTCAATTAGCTAAAGACCCAGTGACATTAGACTTATTGCTCTCAGCGCAATTTGATTCTGGTTATTACCAACACATCGCACTAACAGACACCAATGGAAAAGTACTCAGTGAGCGTATTAACAAATCCAACAAAACCTATGCACCTCAATGGTTTGTCAATGCAATCCCTTTACAAGTAGATGCTGGTGTTGCTGAAATACAGGAAGGCTGGTCACAATTTGGTACCTTAAAAGTTGAAAGCAACACTTCATTTGCCTATAACAAACTCTGGGATGCCACCATACAAATTGCATTATGGGTGTTATTGATTGGCCTCATCAGTTGCTATTTAGCTGGGCAATTATTGAAAAAAATACTCAAACCACTTGATGAGGTGGTAGACCAAGCAAAGGCGATTGGTGACAGTAAGTTCATTATGATTAAAGTACCAAAAACTAAAGAGTTTAAGGCTGTCGTCAATGCAATGAACACACTCTCAAACAGAGTTAAAAAAACAGTCAGTGAAGAGTCTGCAAGACTTGATCAGCTCAGGTTTGATAATAACTTTGATCATGTCACAGGCCTAATGAACCATGATTACTTTGTTAAAAAAGTGAATGCTAGCATCAGCCATGAGGAGTATTTTAATGAAGGTGTGATGGTCATCACCAGAATTCTTAACATTGCAGAAATCGATCAAAAACTAGGCTACAAAGAAACCAATCAACTTCTAAAAACGATAGGTGACATGCTACAACACCTTTGCAATCAAGGCCCAGCGCTTTCTGCTGGCCGACTGAGTGGCGCTGACTTTTCAGTATTTTCTAACCAGCCAGCAGACTGCTACAGCCTAGGCACCACCATTAACAGCGCATTTGAAAAAGTAAGCAACATCACTGGACAAGATATTTTAGTCAATTTTCTTACTATATCAACGCGCTTAACCAAGTCAGACACTGCCGAAAACATCATCAACTCAGTACACCACGTACTAGACGACATCGGCAATGAAAGTAGCAACAGTTTACATGTCATTAACTCTGGCGAACTTCATCAATATCAAGACCACAATCTACAAGAGTGGAAGAACTTACTCACTTCAGCTTTAGATCACAATAGAATCAAGCTTGAAAGCTACCCAGTCATTAATCAAGTCGGTGAATTAATCCACTACGAATCGCCAGTAAGGTTACAACTTGCAACTGATGGAAAATGGTTTTGTGCAGGTGAGTTCATTACATGGGCAGATAAGCTAAATTTAATTAATCGTGTCGATGAACTCGTATTACAAACTGCTATCAACTCACTCGCTAATGGTGCAATGCCGATTGGGCTAAACATATCAGCCAGTGCAATTTGCAACCCTGCATTTATTGACATAGCAATGGCAAGTATTAAGAATCAAGCGCAAGTCGCTAATAAACTTTATTTTGAAGTTCCGGAACAAAGTGCTTTTGATCATTTTTCAGAGTTCCGTCAATTCTGCATTGCAGTTAAAGCATTGGGATGCAAAGTGGGTATCGAGCACGTGGGCACACGTATCTCACGCTTAGGCGAGTTACATGATATTGGCTTAGACTATATTAAAATTGACGCTTCAGTTATTCGCGACATCAATAAGAACGAAGCTAATAAAACACTACTCAGAGGCTTATGCATGATTGCACATTCGATAGGTGTGATTGCAATTGCCGAAGGCGTGCAAAATGATGATGAGATTAGTACACTAAAATTAATTGGAATTGATGGAATGACTGGACCAGGTATTTCACTTTAGTCCCATAAAACCTAGACTATCTGACAATAAAACCATTAGCGCTAATTTGTCCAAGAGTATTTAAAGCCCTTAAAAATACGAATTTGAGCAATTAGCGCTTATTGAGCATCAATGCCAACTGCAACCGATCTTTAGCGCCTAAACGCTCAAAGGTTGCAGCTAAATGCGCCTTCACTGTACGTTCTGTAATATTAAGTACTCTTGCCACCTCTTTGTTGCTCAACCCCTTGGCTACCTCGACAGCCACATCTCTTTCTCGGCTCGTTAATTGGGCAAGTAATCCATCCACATAGTCTGGCTGATTACCCGCTAACTTAGTGGATGTTTCTATTAATCGCTGAAGCAACTCTTGCCCCAACCATAAACCACCGTGCCCGATCACTGTTTTAATTTCGTTCAACATTGCAGCTGGTGAATACGCGTGTGCATATCCAACAGCACCCGCGCTTAATGCAGCAAAACAGTCGGCCTGGTTAGGTGTATTGGCAAGCACAACAATTTTTGCGAATTTAAACTGATTAATAATATTGGTCACCGTAGCACTTAATCGGCTGGGCTTTTCTCCATTAACATGTAACCAAAATACCAACTCGTCATTGTCAGCAGTAGCGCTATCAAGTTTCTTAGGAATATTTGAAAGGTCTGTGACTATTTTTGATTCTGGAAAAGCATCAACCCAATGACTGAGACGTTCAGGTAAGGTACTAACAAATATATCCTGCATCTATCTCTCACTGAAAGCGTAAGACTTCGCTTTTAAAACTGGTTTTAATAAATAAGAAAGTATGGTTTTTTTACCAGTCATAATATCAACCTGTGCCACCATGCCAGGAATAATCGGCAGCCCTGTACCTAAGCTAGATTTAAGCGTGCGCACACGTACAATATAATAAGCATTACCTTTTTCATCGACAATAGAATCTGGCGCAATATTTTCTACGATGGCATCCAATGCACCATAGACCGTGTAGTCATATGCAGTCAACTTAACAACGGCAGGCTGTAATAAACTAATAAAAGCAATATCTCTAATTTGGATTTTGGTTTCCAATATTAAAGCATCATCAGTCGGCACAACCTCAAGCACCTCTTTACCAGGCTGAATTACGCCACCAACCGTGTTGTAGAAAAGACGGCTTACCTTACCATTGACAGGCGACTTCAACGTGGACTGATTCACTTTGTCTTTCAATGAAACACTCACTTCAGAGACACTATTCAAACGTGCAGTAATGTCGTTTAATTCAGTACGCACTTTACTCTGAAAGGTTTGCTGTACCTCTGAAACTTTACGCCTTGCCTCACCAATAGAGCTCTCGATTCGACTAATCTGAGCACGCGCTTGATCAATATCACCTTTAGCTTTATTAGTTTCTCGCTCTAATTTCAGTATATCAATCTCAGAGACAGCACCACTGGATAACAAAGGTTTATTAGCAGCCAGCTCTTTCTTTGCTGATTCATAATTTTTTTCGGCAATTTCTTTTCGAAACTGCACTTCAAGCAACTCTTTCTCACGCTGAACCACCTGATCACGCGCAATCTCAATTGCAGACTGCAACTCTTCCTTGCTTGAATTATAAAGTGCGTATTCTTGATCGTATGTCTCTGGCACCTCTTTACGCACCTCGTCAGGCGGATTAAAGCTTGTCCCTTCAGCTAAAGCCCTGAGCCGATATTGTTTAGCTAAGTAAGCTAAATATTGTGACTGATTCTCTCTCAATGAAGATATTGCACGTGTCTCATCAATGCGAATCAGCGGGGTTCCCACAGCGACAGACTCACCCTCGCTCACTAGAATCTCTGAAACGATCCCGCCGTCGAGTGATTGAATCACTTGTACCTGTTTAGATGGAATAACACGCCCATCACCACGCACAACTTCATCAACCTTAGCAAAGAAAGCCCATAAGACTAACAACAACATTGTCACTGCAATTGTATACAGCAACAACCTAGCCCTCACTGGCGTTTGCTCAAGAATGACTAAGTCGGACTCTTCATGCCACGGCAAATCTTCTTTAGTTTCAGTTGGCGTCCATTTATCCAAAAAGTAATAAATAGGCTTAGTTAACCACGACTGACTTTTAAGAAATTGGTTGATTGTCTCTAGCTTTTTGAACAGATTTTCACTCATAGCGCTTTACCAATCTTGCCATTTCTCAATGCATCTGTCACTTGCTCTTTCGGGCCATCTGCAACAATTCTGCCTGAATCAATCACGATAATTCTATTCACTAAAGCATAAAGAGATGATCTGTGTGAAATTAACAACAATGTTTTGTTTTGGGTATTCTCAACCAAACGAGTCCTAATTGCATCCTCGCCAGAGTGATCCATCGCACTGGTAGGCTCATCTAATAACAATATGGTAGGTTTGTTAATGAAAGCACGCGCGACACCAACGCCTTGACGCTGTCCTCCAGACAATGTTTCACCACGCTCGCCAATCAGCATATCAAAACCTTTGGGGTGTGAGTTTACGAATTCATCAATACCACCAACCCGTGCAGCTGCAATCACAGCAGCATCATCCACATGTGGGGCAGAAATCGTTAAATTATCGCGCATCGAGCCATAAAATAACTGTGTATCTTGCTGCACATAGCCAACACTGCGACGTAATTCTGCTGGGTCAATTTGTCGCGCATCGATACCATCAATCAGTACTGCACCTTCTGTCGGTTGATAAAGGCCAAGAATCAATTTATGTATCGTTGACTTACCTGAACCCATGCGTCCAAGTATCGCAACATGTTCCCCTGCTTTAATTTTAAAAGACACTTTAGTGAGCGCATTGGTCTCAGCGCCAGGGTAACTGAAAGATACTTCTCTAAACTCAATATCTCCGTTAAAAATGGGCCTAGATAGAAACGTACTATCTGCCGGACGCTCCACTGGCCTTTGCATAATTTCATCAAGAGAATTGAGAGACGTTGCTGCATTATGGTACTGCGTCAGTAATCCAGCGGTTTGTGCAATAGGCACTAATGCGCGCGAAGCAAGCATCGTACAAGCAATTAAACCACCCATGGTCAATTCACCGTTAATCACCAGATAAACACCAAGAATCACCAAACTGACAGCAATTAACTGCTGCATCGTGGTTGCACCATTATTAATGGATGACGATAACAAACGTAACTTACTAGAAACCTCTGTCAGAAAATGTGCACTATGCTCCCACTTGCGTTGCATTTGCCCCTCAATACCTAACGCCTTCACCGTTTCTAATCCGACTAAACTCTCAATCAATGTAGCATTTCTGATTGCACTGGCGCGATACATGGTTTCTGACAAATCATGCATTTTGGTTTGCACGCTAAATGAATAGATAAGAATAACTACCGCCCCTAACAACACCGGAATAATCATCGGCCAAGCAATCCATGCAATCACACCAATAAAAATCAGTGCAAACGGAATGTCTATCAGGGTAGTAATGGTTGCTGAAGTAATAAAATCGCGTACCGTTTCAAACGAACGCAAATTGGAAGCAAAAGACCCGACGGAGTTTGGTCGTTGCTCTAAACGAATGCCCAATACCTGCTCCATGATACGAGCGGTGAGCTTAATGTCAATTCTAGTACTCGCCCAATCAAGAAAGTAACCACGCATCGTACGCAGGATTAGATCACCAATAAATATCAAAGACACACCTAGTGATAATACCCACAAGGTTTCTGTTGCCTGATTAGGTAACACGCGATCATAAACATTCATGGTGAACAAAGGCATCGCTAATGCAAACACATTCACAACAAATGCTGCCACCATAATATCTCGGTAAATACGGCTATTTTCGGCTAAAGAACCCCAAAACCAATGCCGCACGGAAACCTCACCAACACTAGGCGCACGCTGGTCAAAAGTAAACCTGAGCTTAGCAACAATAAAGTAGCCCGCACTTCTCGCCATTAAGTCTTCTAATGGCACTGAAACTTCGGCATCACCTAACTCAGGATAAATGACACCAACTAATTTAGCTTCAAGATTAATGTTGGTAATGACGCAAGCTTCATCGTCTTTTAGTAACAAAATCGCCGGTAAGAACTCTTGCCTAGTTTTATCTAGTGATTTTTTTAAAATGGTGGTTGCTAAATGCACACGACTAGCTGACCGTTTGACTAATGCTGGCGTCATTTTTCCATCACGCAATGGCAATCCAGCGACAAGTGCATCACGAGATGTCGCTACGCCATGCAGACGACAAACCAAAAGCAAACTCTCTAATAGAGTATCAACAACATCTTCATTAGCTAACTGGCTCACATCATCCTGACGCATCAATTTACCTTCTTAGAATCAACTTTGACTATATTATGCTATGAATATGCATACGGTACTAAGTATAAGTCGACTACTACAATATAAACAATGTTAAATACTATTAACTTTTGAGGAAATTAGCACCTAGCCATTTGGATGATTGACATTACTATAATATTTATATGATAGAAGTCATAAGTAAAACACACAAGCTACAAAATCTACGTTATCAGCCCACTAACGGCATATTCTCCGACTTTTTCCCTTACAGCCCTCAAATAACCAAGCCTCATCTTTTTCTATGTAATAGGCATCCGCATTAAGCATGACATATCGACTATTATGAATAATTGAGGTTGAAACTAGTAACTCAACACCAGTTTCCCCTGGATTAACTGCTTTATATCCATCATACGCACCAGCTAATGCAACTGAACCAACAGCAAATGCTGTGCTAGTACCATATTTTAAAGCATCACGTAGCACCCAGAATCCCGTAACGCCGCCTGTCGCCATTCCCGGTTGATAGCCTAATGTTTTAGGGTCAAAAGATGATCCATGGCGAATCACCTGTGCCTCATAGTCAACTTCAATTGCACCCTCCTTTGTTGCAGACACAGCATAACCAGCGTCAATCAACCCAGCAATCATGTACTTTCGAAATGCGCGACCAAAGTCACTATTGCTATTATCAGAAACGTATAAAGGGCTACCAGCTAAAGGTGCTTGTTTCGCCAATGCTAACTTAGTCCTCTCAACAGCATCGGTAGCAATCATGCCCCAATGTTGCACCGCCATTGCTTTTCTTTGTGCTGTAGATTCAAAGTTTTTTGCTTGCGGAATATTTGTAGCACAAGCTGTTAAAAAAACTGATAAAACGATCAAAAACAAACCAGATAATTTCATATTCTGTCTTTCAAATTTTGTGTTAATTTCATCATTACCACTCTTGCTCAGTCATTGGCTCCACGACATCTCGGGTAATATCATCAGACTCAGCAGCAGTGCTAATGATATGTGGCGTAATCAGTAGCACCATTTCCGTACGGCTACTCACATCTTTTTTACCTTTAAATAGCTCTCCTAACAAAGGGATACTGCTAAATACAGGCACTCTTGTATCAACCTTACTATCACTGTTTTTAATTAACCCACCAATCGCAACAGTCAGTCCATCTTTAGCTGTGACAATCCCATTAATCGTTGCAACATTTAAACCATCAACAAACTGCTGTGTAAGGTTACCTGTCGCATCGGGCACGAGAACCTGAGATAAGTCACGAATGATACTTGTCACAGCTTGATCAATTTCTATTGTTACTGTTTTATCTGCGTTAATCTTTGGTGTAATGGTCAACTTAGGCCCTACATCCTGTAATTCAGTAATAGGAGTAGGTGCGACGGTTACTGGTGAACCATTCGCTGGTGTTACCACTGTGCCTGGATTAAAACCAGTTGTGATTAAGTTCTGTGTACCTACAAACAACTCTGACTTACGGTTATTCGATGCCAACAGAACAGGAGAACTAATTGTTTTTACTTTATTCTTTGTTTCAAGTAACTGTATTTTTGCGCTGATTTTGTCGCTCAAGAATTGGTAAACAAGTGAACCCGCACCAAGCGTTAAATTATTTTGATTGCTTAGCGTACCTATAGGCAAAGTTGGTGTCGCTGTTGAAAAAACACCTGGTCCTTTTGTTGTAGTACCAGCTTGATAATTTAAGTCGAACAACTGCTCAAAACTATCCCCCATTGTTAATTCTAGTATTTTCATTTCCAATAACACTTGGGGTACAGGCCTATCCATTTCCTTAATCAGATGCTCTATATCTTTAATCGCAGCATTATCACTAGTGCGTAAGATAATTAAATTATGCTCACAATTTACACTCAAATAAATTAAAGGATCACTACTACCAACTTTATTTAAATCCTCTGACCTAACAAAATTGGTGCTCCCATTCTCGGTAACCTCCTCAAGCGCTTGCAATTGATCAGGTGTCAACTGTTCATTTACACGGCTAGAAAATTGATTATTTATTCCTTGGTTACGATTATTCTGACCTAAGTTGTTACGGTTAATCTGATTGCCTACACCCCGATTGATTCCACCATTAAATCCCCCTGTAGCGCCTCTATTCCCAACACCAGAAATACCACCCTGGCCGCCAGCAATGCCTGTATTACTGCCGCCTAATTTCCTTACCGCTCCAGCATCACATAACTGTGAAACAATAACGCGTTGGTTATAAATATCACGAATAACAGTTGCAACCTCTGTTGGGTTCGGATGCAATAGATTAAAGATTCTTGTTGTATCCTCTCTATATACAACAACATCCCGCTGATACTCATCAGTAGTCATAATTCTAAATGTCTTGCTAACTTTATCTTGCCTGTACCAAAGGCCACTATTTTTAGTAATAGTATCTAGTGCATCTTTAACTGAGATATTTTGCAAAAACACGGTGACTACTTTTTTTGTCGCAGCTTCAGTAGCCACAATATTCAAACCCGACATATCTGCAAGCGCACGAACTACATCAACAATATTAGCTTGCTTAAATTCAAGCTTACTGATGATGGCATCCTCCCCTGAAGAAGAGCTTTTCTTAGTTGTAGCAACCTTATTGCTAGATTGCACAAGTGAATTAAGTGCTGAAGAGTTCACTGGAACAACTTTCTCAGAATCAGTTAAGGCTAACCCAGTATCATCAGCAGCATACAAATACGACATGTACATCATGCCTAACAACATTGCATTTAAGAGCAAGCTTAAACACCTAATCATCGCAGCCTCTAAAGTTTTATATAGCATTATTTGATTCATACTTATTTTGTCCAAAATTTGGTACATCACTAACGTGCTCATCGAACCAGAATCACTTGATTCACCCGACCGGCTTGGACTCTAACGCCATTAATATCAATTTTAACGACCTTAATGACTGAATTCTGACCAAGTGCCTGTAAACCGATTTCATCACCTTCACTAACTAAGTAGACGCCCGCGCCCTCTACTTCTAGTAATGCAACCATTTTTTTTGCACCTCTATTCATAAAGCCTTTAAGGCGCATTTTGGGTGCAGTCTGTGGACCATATCCAGGCACAAACCCTTGTGCACCGCCTGCACGTTGAGGGTTGCCTACCTCTGAATACATCAAGTCACTAGTGGTAAATGGATCTCGTAGCGGTAATGCACCTGACTGAGTACTTTCAGGATAATTACTTGTAGCCGCATAAGAAAACGTTATATTCATGGCAGTAAGTAGCGCCACTGCTGCAAAAACACATGGTTTGTATAAGTTGTATAAATATGCTCTTAATCGAGATAAGTTATTGTTACCAATTTTCAAAATAAGCTTAGCCTTTCGCCAATGAAAACATTGCTTGAAAAAATGCATAATAGACAAAACCAACAATCCCACCGATAACCAAAATTAGGGCTGGTTCGATCATCGCACTTAAACGTTTAATACCTACCTGCAGCTGCGCCTCGTAAAAAACGCCTAACTCCATTAACACATGATCTAAAGTACCGGTGCGCTCACCAATTGAGACCATTTGCGTGACAAGCTCGGGAATGGCAGGGTTACGGATACTAGATGCCATATCTTTACCCGTTAAAATCATTTCGGAGGCGGATTTTAGTTTCGTAGAAATCAAGCGGTTTGCAATTACATTTGCACTGATTTTTAGGGCATCAAACACTGTTAAACCACTTCGTAGCATCATAGAAAGTGACCAAGTCAATTCAGCAATTGCGCCGCAGGTTAACAACTTACCTATGATGGGAATTCGCAATAAAAACCCGTCAATTTTCAGGCGCCCATTGGGGGTGTTGTAGGTAATAACAATTGCAACCACTAGTGCAACCAATACTCCAATGATGTGTAGACCATATTTCAATGCGAAATTTGAAGCATCGATTAAGAACTGTGTAGATGGTGGCAAAGCGTTACCCTTACCAGCTAAGAATTTTGCAAATGTTGGGATAATTTTAACGACCAAGAATGTCACAACACCCAACGCCACTAGCACTACCACGCCTGGGTAAATTAATGCGTTAATCGTTTGAGATTTTAGTGCCACACGCTTTTCAAGATGGGTTGCTAAACGGTCTGCAATTGCATCGATATCTCCGGTAAATTCTCCAGCCACCATTAAATTGACAGCAATAAGCGGGAACACACCAGGATGCTTACCCATCGCCTGCGATAGCTGACTACCTGTTTCAATATCTGTAATCATTCGGCCAATCACGTTACGTAAGCGCCCAGCAGACACTTGCGTATGCGAAAGTTGCAAGGCTTGCAAAACAGGCAAACCCGCACGTAACATAAAGGATAACTGCTTAAAAAAGAACACCAAATCACGTGTTGGCACAGAACGCAAATCACTTAAACCAGCAAAACTTATTTCCTTAGATAACCCACCAGAGCCAGCAGATGCTTCTGATACGCTTTCATCAATCTTTACTACAAATAAATTTTGTTGCCGTAATTGTGCAATAGCAGAACGAGAGTCAGCCGCTTGAACAGCCCCTTTACTCTCTTTACCTTTTGCATCCACCGCAATATATTTAAACGTAGGCATCGTTAATCTCGTTTAATCGCTACGGTTTGTATTTCAGCTAATGTGGTGGCGCCACTTAAAACCTTAGTACAGCCATCGTTCCACATTGATCTCAAGCGACTTCCTGCGCACGACACCAACTCCTCCTCAGTGCAATTGCGTGAAACCAACTTACTTAACTCTTCGTCAAACCATAAAGTCTCAAATAGACCTAGACGTCCACGATAACCAGTCCCTTGGCAATAAGCACAACCCTTTGGCTCATAGACATTGACCTTTTTCTCCGTCACGCATAATAAATGGCGCTCCTCTTCAGTTGCTGTCCGCTCTAACCTACAATGTGGACATAAGCGACGCACCAAACGTTGGGCAATTACTGCATTCATGGTTGAACCAATCAAAAATGGCTCGCAACCAATATCAATCAAACGCGCTACCGTGCCAGCAGCAGTATTGGTATGCAATGTTGAAAACACTAAATGTCCTGTCATCGCTGCTTTTAGCGCAACATCAGCAGTTTCTTCATCTCTAATCTCACCTACCATTAATACATCTGGGTCATGACGCAACAGCGAACGCAATGCCCCTGCAAAACTAATCTTAGGTCCCGTTTGTATTTGCGAAACGCCCTCCATGACATACTCGATGGGGTTTTCCACCGTCATAATATTCAGGTCTGGGGAGTTAATTTCTTGCAGTGCTGCAAATAGTGTTGTGGACTTACCGCTACCTGTAGGCCCTGTTAGCAATATCATGCCAAAAGGCTTACGGATTGCTTGGCGAAACATCACCAAGTCATCCGCAGACATTCCTAATTTTTCTAAGGTTAAATTCTGTGCTTCTTGCCCTAAAATACGCATGGTAACGCGCTCACCCAAGCGCGTAGGTGCAGTTGCAACACGTATATTAAACTCACTGTCTATAGGTGGAGGTAAGTAATACGACATGCCGCCATCTTGTGGCTCACGCTGTTCAGCAATATCTAAGTTAGAAAGTACTTTAATCCGTGAAATCAAACCATTCGCCACGGTATTATTGCCATCAGTATTTAAGTTATAGTCTTGAAGTGCGCCATCTACACGCAAACGCACACGCAGCCCAAACTCTTCTTGAACGATGTGTACATCAGAGGCACGTCGCAAAAATGCTTCTTTTAACACATCATTCAACAAAGCTACTAAATCCACCTCAGCAGCCTGAGATACTGCAGTGGCTGCTTGACCCTGACTAGTAGCAGCTAAGCTACGGCTAATCATCGCGTTAAGTGTATTAGGATCCGCCACAGCTAAACGTACGTTCCGCCCTAATAAACGTTGGATGCTATCGATGGTTGCTCGATCGTCTGGGTCAGCAACAGCAAGCAATATGCCCTCAGTATTTTCTGATAATGGGAGGATTGCTTTACGTCTCAACAATGCTTGCGGGATTTTTTTTAGTAAATCAGGAGGAGGCGTTGTGCCAGTTGGGTCAACAAATGGCAAACCTCTTAGCTCAGCAACTGCCCTATAAAACGCAGAAACTGGCAGCCGGTAATGTGCAGTGACTGCATCCAGCAAGTCAACACGCTTGCGGCGTGCCTCTGTACGCAAATGCGCCAAAATTTCCGCGTCAATAAGACGCTGCCTAACAGCAGCATCAATCAGTTGTTCAATCGCAATCGACATTTATAATTTCAAAGCGCTAAAATCATGGTAACTAATAGGGGCTGGGGATAACCAGCAGGCGGGGTTTGTGCTGAGAGCTCTACTTGAATTTGTGTCACAGTCACCATTGAAGGCAACTTACCAAGCTCATCAATAAAGCGTTGTAGCTGATAAAAATTCCCCTCCAAACTAACTCTTTGAAATGGTCTTGGTGAATCCAAGTCATTCACTAATCTATAGCTCAATTCTCCTGGCAAAGGTGCAGTGCCCATGACAGCATCAGCACCTACTCCACCAAGCCTTCCACCAGCGGCTTTTCTTGCTGCCTTTTGTGCACGTCTGGTTAAATTAGCCTTTGGTGCAGCTTGGCTTTTTACACCAGCAGCACTAGGGATTACGTAAGGAATATTTTCGCGGATTCTCACGCCAACATTATTGGCTAAATTAGAAATACTTAGCCTGAGCTCTTGAGACTCTTCAGGTGCTAAGCGCTGTTCTAATTGAGTAAACCTTGCGTTCATGGTCTCTAATGTTTTATCTGCATAGGCAATGTCAGCCTCTAATTCCTCTGGGTTATCATTTGGCTCATCTGGAATCACAGCCTTTTTAGTACGTTCTGCCGTTTCTACATTAGTAGCTTGCAATTTGGCAAGCTCTGCTAACGCTGGACGATAACGTAACAACCCATAACCACCGCCAATAAAAACGAGTGCCACCACAAAAATCAGGATTTGTTCGCGTGTTGAAATGTTGCGTAAATTCATTATTTATACCAGTATCTTTATACTTAAGTTATTTTGAGCGACTACACACTATGTCTTACCAACAGCCACATCAGTTGCTGTTGGTGCTGGTTGTTTATCTAACCTTAATCTCAAAATATATCCAGTCAGACCAAGCCTACCTACCTGACTGCCAACGCTAACCTCTACTACTTTTAATCCATATGGATCCATTGCAGACTGAAAGCTTTTTACAAACTGTTGTGCAGACTTTTCACTCAATGACCAAGCTGTAAACCTAAATCCATCTCTAGGCGTTTCTTCAATGCGTTCAAGCACCATGTCATCTGGCGTGACACTACTTAGTTCGATTAATAACGCCTGCAAAAAGGCAGAACGCTTAGGTGCATCTACAGCCAATAAATCAGTGCGTGTTTTTAATAAATCTATCTCATCATTTTTAGCTTTTAAAGACTCTTTTAATTTATTAATTGCATCAATTTGTACCTGTACACGGCCAACTGCCTCATCCATCACTGCAGCCTGCGCTGTTATTTCTTCATGTGCTTGCTCGGCTAAGTTTTGGCGTAATTGCAGTATTGTTTCCGCTGCTCCAACACCTAGCAACAATAACAGCGCGGCTGCAATGGCACGCGCTTCTACACTTTGCCAAATTGGCACTGAAGGACCTAACACAGAAACACCACAACAACGTGCTGCACCTTCCATCTCTAGTAAATGACGCGCAGCCCCTAACATGCCTGGGGTCACTTGACTACTAATCGAACTTAGTTGGTTCACTGGGCGACCCAGCATGCTAGTTAAGCTAATCTCAAGGCCATCAGATTCGCCAATCGCACTACCTAACCAAATCGCTTTGACATCTGGCGGTGTTAATACATGAAAAGCCTCTAAACATGCATCTAAGGTATTTTTTAACGTACTTTGTTGTAGATTAATAGCAGAAACTGAACCCGATACAACCCTAATCGCAGCAACCAATCGAGCATGCGCCTCTATTAACAATTGATCACCTGCTTCACTCGCTGATAGCTCAAATGACGTTGCAGCACACCCAACCAATGGGTAAACACGCTGCAATATAACGCGACTCTCTGCAAAGGCAGCAGACCACTGTTGCATCATGCCTTGATTAATGCCGCACACCAGCCAAGGGTATTGGCCTTCATCAGTAGTTTGTCCTTTTGCAACAGGCTGTGCAGACCAGCCACACGCAATTTCATCTCCACTACCTTGTAGCCATGCCTGACGTGTTAAACACTCTTCCATTTGGCGATGCGTGATGTACCCCATTTCAATCGCCATTTCGCCATAGCTTTTAAAAGAATATACATCTAATGCAGAAGCATCTTCTACGCCTTTACGACCTTGCTGGCGGTCAAGCACCTCTGTTGCTTGTGCTTCAGTGAGATACCCTAACCCCACTAAAATCCTACCAACAGACCATAAGGTCGTATGTTGCATTAGCAGTGGCTCAAGCTCCCAACGCACCAGCTCCAGCATTTGCTCAGGTGGTCGCTTACTATTTGGCGCAACGGGAAGATCAACCAATGTAGAAAGTGCGCCCGGGGTGAGTAAAATGGCTGTTTTTCCCTGCCATCCCTGTGCTTTTACATTAGTCACAATTTCAGCAACAGCATCTTTAAACTCGAGCGCTTCCGAGCGTGACGAATACGACACCACCAAACCATCACCGCTACGGCTGACAATAGCCCCTCGCAACGTAAATCCATCGGTCTCACAGACGAGAACAGAAGATATGCGCCGAGAAAAAGGGAGTAATTGAGCAATACTTTTCAAACTCATTGGATATTCCATTGAATATTAATTGGCGGTGCAAACGCACGTGGTAACAAAGGAAAGTAGAACGGTGAAATATCAACATCACTATCACAGTTACCATCGAAAATATGGCCATCTTCACACACAAGAACGGCAGCCAACTTACCGATAGGTAGTACGCTGGTACCACTCTCATGAGCCACATCAAACACTTGTGCAGGCACGCCTGAAACAGCAGTCATTGCATTACTCACAAACGCTTCAGAGTAACTAGAGGCCGCGTTGCTTTTCATAAAGAAAACATATAAACGCAAGTTAGGAAAGTTTTGGTTGAGCAGTCCGTTAATCGTGACTCTAAAAGCAGGATCTATCGCAGAAAAATCAACTTGCCAGTCTTTAGGCTCCACTAAATTTCCAGAAGCTGGGTAATCTTCCTCATACACACTAGTACCTGTCCCGGTAGGACCATCTGATCCATAACTTTTAATACTAAGCGCACTATGGTTGGGTGATGTACCACTGATAGCGACAGCCCAACCAAAATTATCAGTGCCATCGTCATTAGCCCATCCATCACGAAAAGCACGCACAGCGGATGCACCAGCACTTGGCATCACATCAAGGTAAGGGCCACGCCACCCAGCATATACTTCACCAACTGCCGATGCTGAAGAGGTGGCGATAGGGAAACCCTGCCAAACATTAGCACCAGCGGGCAGTTCAACCAACTCGTTAATATTGGCTGGTAAGCGCCCCATATCTATGGCAAACCCGCTTAACACAGGCTCACCATTGAATGTGCGTGATGTATCACCAATAATCGCCGTTCTTATTTGCTGCAAACGTGTGCGTGTTAACTCAAAGCGCTGTTGGTCATCAGTGTTATCTACCATCACCGTTGTAGCAAGTGCCAACATGCCAAGCAGAGAGACCACCACCAAAAGTTCTAGCAGTGAAAATCCAGTACCAAAAGTTCTGGATTGATTAAACTTAGCTCCAATCAGAGCTCTAGTGTGAGCAAGCAATCCAGCGTCACCCATTGATGACATTAGATTTACATAAGTAGACATAGCACCAAATCATCCTTGCCTAAAGCCGAAGCATCGTTCGCTTTACAAATGTCTACAGGGTCAACAACCGCATGGTCTCCGCCATACGCGCCATCGGCACCATAACTGATGATGCGAATATCACTAGCAGAGCCTCTTAACACATAGGGGTTACCCCAAGGGTCGTTCACAAACATCGTGTGACCATCACGTGATAAATATGGTCCATGCCAACCACGCGCAGTGTCTATATTCCAATCTTTACAACCCACATCATAAGTAGGCTCAGCGAGCGTGACTTTGCCAGTATCTGCTGCTTGGCAAGTTCTTAATAAATTTAACTTAGCCGCCTCGAATTTCATTTCTTCAATTGGGTCTGGCGCGCCAACATATTTGATTTCATCAGCAGCATCAGGGAAATGTCCAACATGATGTTTAAACAGCTTTAATGCCTTGCTCATTTCCACCATTTCACTACGCGCCACTTGAATAGCTGCAGTGTCATCTACGTTGTCTAGCGACATCACTGCAGCAACCGCCACCACAGACATCAATGCGACCACCACAAGCAACTCCAGCAAAGTAAAACCCTCATTACGTTGACTCGCATGAATGAGTTGCCTACAGTTAAAACTGAATCTACCGCAAGCACTAGATAAAAACAGACGTAATACCTTAGAAAAAACACACCCAACCCGATGCGCAAAGCGAAAGGCAGCTACTAACATCATGTGTTTTTTCTGAGAAATCACCAACATAAAATCAATCATTAGGCCTAATGTTGAATACACAAAAAGGCAGGGTTCTTAGAACCCTGCCATGCTTTATTGCATTAAGACAGTTTTAAAATCTTATTGTGCAGCAGCGATAGCATCATCAATCACTCTGCCATCTGGTGTGATTACAGCAACTAAACGAGCTTTGTCTAAGAACTGTTCTGTTGCATCACCATCTTCATTTGAAGTAGCAACTTGGAATAAGCCAATGTAGCGAGCATAGTGTCTAGCTGGATTAATACTATTATCTGGATTTGCTGCATCAGTTCTTGTATATGTAGGCGCTTGTGAAATAGCCACTTTTGAGCTTGTTGTACTTGCCGCTGCATCGCTACCAAAACCTAATGCAACTACTAAGTGACACTCATCAGCTTCCATAGAATCATTAAATCTATTTTGAATAGCATTGGCGCCCAAAGTACCAGAAGCTGCTAAAGTTGAACCATTAAACACAGTATTTAAGCTAACTGCTGTACCGCCCACCACACAAGTGCCTGCATCACCACCTGATGGAACGATTGATATAAATGGAACGTCTGCTTGCGTATCCACATCACGCTCAACAGCCGTTGGGTTAACACTCTCGTTGTGAGCTCTGTTTGGGTTAACGCCTGCTGGTAAAACAGCTGTCATGTATTGAAGTTCATCAATACCAGCAGCCAGCAATGCATTACTAACACCAGCATATACTGTAGCGTCAGCTAGTGATAACGCACCAAAAATTGCAGAGGCTGGGCTTGGTAATGTTGAAATTTGAGAACCAGCTGTTGTTGCAAGCACATCCCATTGGTTTGGATATTTCTTCTCAACTGCACGGTAAGTACGAATCGCGCTATCTAAAGTAACGTTTGCATTAGCTGCTGCTGCAGCTTCTGCATTATCACCCACATCTTCATACGCCACTAAAGCGCCAACAGCTAACACAGCCAGTAAAGTAATCACCACCAGCAACTCAAGCAAGGTGAAACCTTGTTGTTTTGATTTCAACATAAACATTTAAAACTCCTTGGTTTTGAAATTTAATTTTAAAAAATTTTTATTTACTTAATTTAATTAAAAACTTCACGTTACTCCCCATGCTGTATTCAAGTGATCACTTAAACCTAGCTTTTTAACTAACGCTTTTTTCAACTAAACAAAACCTGACTCAATCAATAGCTGCTTTGTATATACAGCAACCAATGATTAAGGGCGGGAGGAACAGGTAGTCCCGACACACGGCTGGCCTGGCTCCCAGCGCATACCCATTGTGTGCGGGTCTATATAAGCAACGAATATGCCAACAAATTGAAACAAATTGTAACTATATGTAAATTATGAGTAATTCCTGAAATATATCCAGAAAACATCACAACGATTATTAGGATAATTGGTGGTTATTATGAATAGTGGTGGTTGTTAACAACCACCACCTTACTTATTTACACCCAATTATTTTCTACACCACCACTAAGCTAATAGATTTACTTACGTACATACTTAAATAAGAATTTATTATTAGTTGATGGCTGTTAGCTGGATTTCTTGTCGGCTAGCGCCTGTCTTTTTAGTTTGCCAGCGTTTTGCAGGACCGAGGCAATTAAAGGCATGGTACGTGCATCACCCTGCCTTAATAATTGCACAGCATATTGATTGGCATATTGAGGATATCTGATTAACGCAAGCTTCAGCTGATGCTGCGCTGCAGGTAATTGCCCGCTCATGGCTAGCAAAGTGGCATGCTGGTAAACTTCTTTATCGCCTGGAATAAACTTAACCACTTGCGAACTTATGGCAAGCTTGTGTGGCAGTATTTCGCTCACATTAGGGAGTATTCTTAGCACGACAAAATCGATATGCGGCGCCAACAGCGATTTGTTGCGAATCACCAGCATTTCATCCAGCATACGATCTACCTCGGCAGGCTTCACCTGCTTAGCCTGACCACGGGTAAACCAATCTTCTAGTTTGTAATAATGCATGCCAATATTCACCAAACTAATTGCACCAAACAAAATGAGCGCACCCATGGCAATTGGCCCAAGCTCCATCTTCCACTCAATAAACTTTTCATCTCCCAAGCCTAAGGCAATTGCAGCAATACCAAGAAAATAAGCATACCAAAGTGGATACTCTAACGAGCTATGAATGGCTAATACTGCAAGCAACGCATATACCCAAAATCGCTCTGGCGTGAGTGAATTACGCCATGCATTCACCACAAAATAGATGAATCCAGCCAGTATTAATAAAGCACCAACCACACCAGCTTCAACCATTAAATTCATCACGATGTTATGGGTATGATGATACCAACCCATATGTTGGTCAAAAGACTCTGCTAAGAGAAAGTCTTGCCAGCCAAATTGCGAGAAGCCGATACCTAACCATGGCTGCTGCAAGAATACTTGCCAAGCCTCAGTAATTAATTCCAAACGAATAGAGGAGCCTTGCATACCAACCACTACTTTTTCGGTAGGCATGGCAGGCAGCCCTGAAATAGGCAACATGGGGATAATTAATTGCACAACAACAAAAGCCGGCACCAGTAAAAGCAATACCCACGGACGCAGATATTCTGAATTTTTACTAAACTTTCTAACGGCCCACCAACCGCCAATAGAAAGGATAATGATATAAAGCCACCCCATACGCTGGCCAGTCATCGCAATTGGGAATAACAATAATATTGCGAATGTCAGCGCAAGCTTTGGTTTAATTTTTGCTGTGACATATAAATAAATAAGTGAGCCAAGCGCCAATGCAAGATAATTTGCTAGGTGATTTACTTGGCTAAGATTAGCGCCATTTCTAGCCTGGTTATGTGGAACAATTACATTAGCTAACTCAACGCCAGAAATCTGTAAAACGACTATCAGTATATTAAGCAAACCGCCGATAAAAACCGCCCAAGCCATTACAGAGACAACTTTTGGCATACCAAACTCATGCTTAAGCTCCGCGCCAAGCGAAATCAACAGCACAGCCCAAAGTAAGTACAAACCTAGTAAAAAATTCTGTTGCCAATAGTTCACCAAACCCAAGGGCACCTGTATTGCAAATATAGCGATTAAACCCAACGGCACTAAAGCCACTACAGGCAACCTAAATGATTGCCAAGTGATTGGGCGTAACAACAACATTGAAGCTAACAAACCCAATACGGCAGCCGACCATTCACCATAGAAAGTAGTGAGTGGGAATCGATGATGTGGGATTAAAAACGGCACTACGCACATGAGCGCAATCAATAACAAACTAAGATCAGGAAGCCTATAAGACTGAAAATACTTATTTATCATAAAAATCCGAAAGAATATCGAGTGATTTAAGTTGCAAGTAATATAGAAATACTACCCACATGCTTTACTATCAAATTGATAAAAGCTAATGCAAAAAAGATAGGGTGATTAAGTCAAACCATGCTAACCAGTTAGTGTTACGCAAACACAATTTGACCATCACCCATCAGTAAAAGATTAAAGTTGTGCTGTACAACGCTCAATTAAATTGAAGCAAATCTAGACAGCACATTTTTATATATTTCTTTTATTAAGCATCAACCAAAAATTGATTTGCTTATTTGCCAGCACTATTTATGCCACAGATATATATATAATGAATAACCATTTAAAAACAATAAGATAAAAATTATTAGCATTAACTTTTTCAGTTCATTCATATAAAATTGGCTGTAATCAACCAGAAATAAGGCTGATTTAAACCAAAGCAACGCTAAGTTCTTTACTCACAAATTTATAATCGTTTTGAAGAATGCTATAATGCGCCCGCCTGTGCCTAGGCAGGTGGCTAAACTGGTTGCCAAAATCAGTGGTCATCTTAGAAAGGAAGTAAAATGAAAAAACTCGCAATGTTATCTATTATTGTTGGCGCATTTGCTGCAACTAACGCTCAAGCGGCACAGACCGTTTTCCCTAAATCAAAAGCTGGTGTTGAAAAGTGCTTAAGCGCTGCGCTTGCTGCAAAACCTGGCAATGTCGTTAAAGTAGAATACAAACTTGAAGACAAAGTACCTGTTTATGAGTTTGATATTGAAACAGCAGACGGTAAAGCATGGGATGTTGAGTGCAACAGCAAAACCGGAAAAATCACTGAAATTGAAGAAGAAGTTGCTAATGCAGATGCTGCAGCATTTAAGGCTAAAGTGAAAGTTTCAGAAGCAGATGCTAAGAAAACAGCCCTTGCTGCTTTCCCAGGTGAAGTCGTTGAAACAGAATTTGAAATTGAGCCAGATGGTGCAGCTTCATATGAATTCGACATCAAAACCAAAGATGGTGAAATGAAGGTTGAAGTGGATGCAACCAGCGGTAAAATCGTTGAAAGCAGCAAAGAGCTATATCAAATCGGTAAAGAGTAATTAACGCGCTTTACCTGTTAATGCAATGCAAAAGCCCTCTGTGATGAGGGCTTTTTTACATCTTAATCAAGCCTAGCCAGCACTCAAAGTTAGCACATTCATAATACAAATATAGAACTAATCAAACAAAGTCCCTTGCCTACATAAACCTAATGATAGTGTGCATTTCTGCAGCACTATCTGCTCCCCCATTGCGGCTAAGCCAATACTAGGCATTACCAAAGAAATAATCAGCCTAATCAAATGATGATGGTGAGAGCCTTACCTATATATGTTCGACACCCAAACAACATGTTATTTCGTTAATTGTTTGACAAAATCAGGAGCATCAGTGGCTGTGAATGTTCTCACACACCATTATTGAAGCTATTCAGGGATTATCTGAGCGCCATCTTAAAAATTGGCTGTAAACAACCAAGTGGTTCTTTAAAAGCAACCAAATCCACTTTCAAACAAACCATACAGATAAAAATTAAATAATAATCAATGGGTTAATCATATATTTTGCTTTGGCATAGCTTTTGCTATATTAATTTAGCGCAACTATGCGTTATGGGAGGGTGCTGGACCTAGGCCATGCAAAGTATTGTAAAGATATCAGCATGTTCAGTTGCCCTCCCGCCCAACCATAGGGCTAAAGTGTTTCTTGTCACGTTGCTTTAGTAATGGCAATTTCAAGTAATACGAATTTAGGTAATACCAATTCAGGTTGAAGTTTGATATGTTGATTGCGAGTTAGCCCGAGGTGTTTTACGCCTCGGGCTTTTTTTATCATGATCAATATAGTGGTTGGCAATATTCAAGAACAATCATTACAAATTGACTGATTGATTAACTACATTAAAACCGAGTTCAGTTTAGTGAGCATAAAGCTACCTAATAGAAAGTCGATGGTTAATGAATCACTACCCCCCAAGGTAATTGCCCAACAGGAATGTCTTTAATCAGTTTGTTTTTATCGGTATCAATCACAGAAACACTGTTGCTGCGTCCATTAGCGACATAAAGCTTTTTACCGTCAGGTGTAATTGCCATATTCCACGGACGCTTACCTACAGGAATTGTTGCAATCACTTTTTGTGTTTTTGCATCAATGACACTCACATTACCATCGCCACCGTTACTCACATAAACACGGCTTCCATCAGCGCTAACTTTTACGCCATTTGAACGCAAACCTACCGGTATTTTTTTAATCACTTTCCAGTCAGCCACACTCACAACCTCTAAGATATTGGCAGCCTCGTTAGCAATGTATGCTAGTTTACTATCTGGTGAGAAGCCGATACCACGAGGGTGTTTGGTAGATTTAATCAGTGCGATTGATGCATGTTTAGCGGTATCAATCACATCCACATCACCGCTTTCTTCATTGCTTGCTAACAGCCATTTACCGTCTGGTGAATAGACACAGTGCTCTGGGTTTTTACCTTGTGTTTTTGCCGTGTGCGTTAATTTAAACGTGGTTAAATCTACAAAAGAAACTGCGTTTTCTTCCTCTAGGCATGCAGCTAATGTTTTGCCATCTGGCGATACGCTAATACCTTCAGGTTCATCACCAACTTGAATACGAAACTGCTCTTTCTTAGAGATTAAATCTATCATAGCGACAGCATTATCATCACGCACGACGACATATAGTTTTTGTCCTGCTGGATCCATGGCAACCGCCTGAATTTTATTACCTAACTTCCCTTTTGCGGGTAAGTTGTATAACACTTTATCTGACTGAGTGTCTATCACAGATACATTGCCGTCCTTCTCGTTTGGTACGTAGGCTAAGGGAGAAGCAATTGCCATTTGGGCAATGCTGCTTAATGTAACGAGCAAAAGACTTGGTGCTGAGATTAACTTAATCATAATTTACCTTTAATAAATTGGGCTTGTAATCGCGTGAACACACGTATTACAGTAATTACGATTTTAGTTTGCACTGGACATATGCCCTATTCCTAAACTCCCGAATAGTATCGGGAGTTATTCCCGTTCATGGCTTTAAGTTAATCGTATAACTAAAAGATTTACGCTCATTATCTAATAACTGAATGTGCACTTGATTCACATTGGTTTGATGATGTGTTGCTGGTAAATCAAAATTAAATGTTAAATGCGGGTTCTCAGCTGTACCCACGTTAAAATCCACCTGCATGACGCTAGACTCTTCAAACATGATGTTAGCGTGCTGTATATAAAATGCTGGCTTTAATTGCTTGGTTTTAGCATCGATTTGCAAGCCTGTGTACATCGGATGCTTGATTTGTAAGGTGGCAGAGGCTGTTTTTTGTGGTTTATAAGGCGGGTTTAGTTGAAATTTAATTTTGCCTGCATTTTCCCTGACAATGGCTTCATCTTCATCTTCATCTTCATCTTCATCTTCATCTTCATCTTCATCTTCATCTTCATCTTCATCTTCATCTTCATCTTCATCTTCAGCAACAGTGCCAGCACAACCACCACCAGCATTCACTATTGTACTTGCCATCAAAAGTGCACCGCTCTCGGTTTCTGCAATGGCACGAATGTGCGAATCATTCTCCATACGGATTCTGGTACTAAGTGCTAATGTATTAAAACTGAGTGGAAATTGATAGTGAGCAACTATTGGCACTGGGTTAGCATCAACCAGTAAATAAATGCTTTTGATAGGGTCTTGCTGCTGATTGCTAACTTTAAGCGTTACTGGCACCTGTGCTGCATTTTCAGCGCCTAATGGTGCAATCACTTGTATTAAATTGGTTGGGTTAATTGGCCGATGATTAAAAAAACGTTCTTTAATCATCGGCCAATTTTGCGCTGATAGCTCAGCATTGACAGTACCAGATAGCAGCACAAGGCTACATAGCAGAACTTTTAAAATCAATGCTTTGATACGCGTAACCATCACGTTGGTAAATAGTCTCTTAAAAAATTGATGTTCTTCACCTAATTTTCTAGGAATTTTTTCAAACTTACCATGGCTGCGTCATAAAGTTCGTTAATTGCTTTGTTTGCTGTTGGGTTGTCTAGCCCTGGTGGCGCTTCCATACTGTTCGCTTTGTTATAAAAGCGCGCGGTAATGGTAAGTATAGATTCTTGTGGCGTTGCACCAGCTTTAACTTGCATCACGGTACGATAGTTACTAACAGGAATCGTGCTTTCTTTGGACTCTAGCATTTTGTAATCAACCTTCATGTTGGCATCATTTACCTCACGTAGTTTTTCTAGGAAACCATTTCCGTTTTTTAGTATTACCTCACGGTGCAATAGCTCTGCTCCTGTTTCTGCATCTGGTCTAGTATCTGTTTTCACACTGACAACATCAGGATGCCATTTTCCAATCGCAGCAAAGTCTTTCACTAAGCTCCAAACCTTTGCAGGCTCTGCTTTAATGACGATTTCTTTTACTACTTTTTGCGGGCTTGGTCCATGTGCAAAAGCACTCATTGGAATGAAGCAAACCCCTGCAAGCAACAACAAAAACTTTTTCATTGATATATCCTTAACAATCTACAACGTTCAGTTAGCGACTACTGAGCCTCAAGTACTTTTTTTAGATTATGTAGGCCCGTGTCATAAACCCCTCGATAGCTTTCACAGCGGTAGCGTTATCTTCACCTGCTGGCGCATCCACTTTATTGGCTTTGTTATAAAAACGACCGGTCCATGTGACTGTGGCTTCATCAGCATTAGGGCCCGCTTTGACTTGCATAATTGCACGATAACCACTGACAGGCAGCACACCTTCTACAATTCGGTATTCAATTTTCATCGTGCTATCAGTCACACCAATTAGTTTTTCAAGTAATGTACCGCCACCATTTAGGGTAAGCAAACGATGTTGTGCTTCCGCACCAGCGTCATCTTTACGTTTTTCTAGCTTTGTTTCTGCCACGGCTGGGTGCCATTGATGAATAGCACCAAAATCTTTTACTAGGGTCCAAACTTTTTCTGGACTTGCTTTGATCACTACTTCACGAATCACTTTTTGCTGGCTTGGCGCGTTGGCAGCTGTAGCCGTTAATGGAATCGTGCAGATTGCTAATAACGCTAATAAATATTTCATATTTTTTCCTTTAAAATCAAATATCAATATAAAAGCAGAGATGTCTGCCATCTATTGTAAAAAATTAATGTTGTATTACTTTTTGCTCGGTGCTTTTTCAGTTAACAAGTAGGCAATATAGTTAGCTTTCTCTTGTGGTGAGCAATCACTGCCTACGACTTCATTACAATGTTTAGTAAAGTTTTTCTCTACATCACGCGTTGATTGGAAACGCTTTTTATTGGTATGTGGTGATAGTGGTTTAATCAATTTACCTGTCACAATATGCTTGCCAGCATCGGCTGGATTTGCTGTATGGCATGACGCGCATGCAATTGCCTTTCCTGGCGCGTTCACATCACCTTTGAACTGAATCACCTCACGATTGAAAAATACTTTACCCTCTTCCGCAGATGGGCCTGCGTAGGTTGGGTCTATCGCTTTGGCTGCTGCTGCGTATTTATCTGCTATTTTTTGTGCAGTGGCTACATCGGCAGATGCACTAACAGAAAATATTGTTAATAGCGCAGCTAGCAAGCAATGGCTAGATTTCATAGAATGACTTAACTTCATGGAATGCTCCTTGATTTTAAAATATGATTAATTGGTAATGTTGCCAATAAACTGACCAAAAGCGCGACTTTGTGAGCCTGTGGGAATTGAGCTTATTTTTTTGTTTGTTTTTGCGTCAATGACAGAGACTGCGTTATCCATCCAACTTGCAACATACACACGGCTACTCTTTGCATCAAAAGCAACGCCTTCTGGAAAACCATCAACAGAGATGGTCGCGATGACTTTTTTTGCCACTGTATCAATCACGGAAACGGTGTCGGCACCAGTATTAGTGACATAAGCTCGGGTGCCATCTGCATTAGTCGTCACGCAATAGGGGTGCTCGCCTACTGATATGGTTGCAACGACTATGTCTTTTCTTGTATCAATCATGCTGACTGAGTTACTCTCAACATTGACGACATAAAGCGTTTTTCCATCACCGCTGAGTGCAACGCCAAATGGATGTTTACCCACTGAAATTTTATTCACAAGATTTTGACTACGGATATCAATCACACCGACATCATCACTATCACGGTTTGCAACATATAAGGTTGCACCCTCGCGGCTGACGACCATGCCTGATGGCGCTTTGCCTATTGCAACAGCGCCTGTTTGATTAAGCGTGGTTGTGTCAAATACAAGTACCTGATCATGAAACCAATCTGCAACAAAAAGTTGGCTGCCACTTTTACTTAAGGTAATACCAACAGGGGCTATCTTAAGTTTTATTTCGCTCATCACTGCATTGGTTTTCATGTTAATGACTGAAATAGATCGACTTTCAACATTTGACACATAAAGCTTGTGATCAATATCATCAATCGCCACCCCAACTGGGGCTTTAGCTGTCACGATTGTTGAAATTACCTGATTAGTCATCAGTGAGATGACAGACACTGAATTTTCGCCCTGATTAGTAATATAAGCACGAGGTTCAGCATCTGCCGTATTCATGACACATAAAAAAAGACCGCCGGTGATCACTGGCAAGCTTTTGATTAACACCCTAAAGATTGGCATGAATTCAATTACCAATCAGCTCTTGATGGGTCACCGCGATAGATAGAGCGCAAGAATGTCACGATTCTCCACACTTCATCATCTGTTTTGATAATGCCGCCGAAAGCGGGCATTGGGCCAACAACGTTTTCACGGCCTTTGCGTGTTTTACCTGTTTGTTTCATATACTCATCACTACCTAATGCAATGAGGCGGAACAAGGTATCATCATCACTACCATATACCCAAGTTTCGTTGGAGATTGGTGGGCACATACCACCGCCACCCGTGCCGCCGTGGCAGCCATTACAGCTGTTGCCCATGTAGCGCTTTTGGCCCCATTTCACCATGTCAGCATTATCTTTGTAAGGATTTTTCAACTCTCCAATCGGCGTGATCTTCACGCGCTCTAGTGGGGACATCGCATCAGCAGGTGGTGGCGGTGCATCACCTAATTTTTTCTTCTGCTGAGGAATCGCAAAGCCATCAGCACCAATCGCCTGTTCGGCCGCTACTGGCTCATCTGCGGCTTTGGCAGTAGCAGATAACAGGCCAAAACTGAGGGACAGAATCAACAATAAATGATGCAACTTCATATACAACCTTTCAAAAAATAATCTACTTCGCAATGTTATTGCGACTAACATGCCATTTAACGATGAATAGCTAACTTTCATTCACAGACTAAATCCTAATAAGCATTGGGATTTAATCCTTACACTTAATCACTACCGTTTTAAATTGATTTTTCTAACTGTATGATGGCTTTAGCAGCATCGCTTTCTTTAGCAAGCATGAGTGCTGTTTTTCCATGGTCATCTTTAAACTTAGGGTTAGCGCCTGCCTTTAATAGTAATGACACAATCATGTCGTGATTAGAAAATGCTGCAATCATCAGTGGTGTTAATCCACCCGTATTTTTAGCATTTGGGTTAGCTTTATATTGCAATAAGGTTTGTGCCATTTGCTGATTGCCTTTTTTAACAGCCAGCATCAATGCATTGTACTTAGCCGCGCCCATTGCAAAGTCTGGTTTTGCGCCGTTGTCTAACATAGCGACTGCTGCATTGGCTTTGTTATTCATCACAGCCATGGCTAATGCGGTCATGTCATCACTATTCACTAAGTTGTAGTTGGCTTTATATTGCCCCATTAAGCGAAATATTTTTGGCTCGTTTGAACGCACCGCATGCATGGCTGCGGTCCAACCATCATGATCTTGCGCGTTTGGATCTGCGCCATAAGCAAGTAAACCACTGATTAAACTAATATCTCCACTTGCTACTGCGACTATTAGAGGTGTCTTACCTTCATCATCTCTAGCATTTACTTTTGCACCACGCTTTAACAAATACTCAACCCTTGTTGCATCACGTGCAATTGTGGCGTTATGTAGCTCTTTATCTAAGGTGGAACCCTGCTTTAACGCTTCATCTATCAATGCTGGTAATGTTGAAATGTCAGAATTTTTAGGCACATAAGCTTTTCTTACCAATGCCTGATATGGGCCATGAGATGGAATATCACCTGAAATGACACATTCATTACATTCGACTAACGGCACACCGTATTCATCAAATATCTGCTTGATTTTATCTTTCTCTTTGAGCATCACTGATTCAATTTGCGCTTTTAAATCATTAGCGTTTTTACGCATACCAATCGCTAGGGGAAACTCCATAGGTGTTTTATCTTCTAGACGATTGAGCGGTAAAATTGTGACTGGCTCTTTTCTAATGGTTCTGTACCAACCAGCCATCGGCCCCCATATAGCAGCAACATCAAATTGACCATCGAGCATTAACTGCACATCCATATGCGGCTGCCTTTCTGGTCTTAAATCAGCATCATGCGCAATGGTGCGTACTATCGTGTTTGCACGATTCATACCATTCTCTTGTAGCACGGTACGAATTGCAGAGTGTTGAAATACGCCCACTTTGTAATCATTTAATAACTTAGGGTCTGATAGGTCTTTTATATCGATGCCTTTGTCGTTTCTGTAAGCCAACACAAAGGTACTTTTATAAAGCGGTTTAGTGGTTAGCATGCGCTCATCATCAGGCGTCATATCCATCAGAACATCACACTCGTTATTATCAAAAGTTTGACGAGTTAACCCCCTATTTAAGTAAGGTCGATAAAAGTAAGTCACACTTTTACCCATACCCTCTGCAATCACTTTGGCAATTTTGTTAGAAAAACCTTCTCCCTTATCGTTTGACATGGGCATATTACCTGGGTCTGCACATACTCTTAAAATGCTGTCATTGTTAGCAAATACTGTAGAGCTTGATGCCATTCCAAGCGTTAACAACGTAATGATTGGGATGACTTTTTTAGGCGCTAAATGCTTTAACATTGCTTGATAACCTCTAAAATAAAATGGTATTGGAAGATATTGCTAAAATTTTGACGATGATATTGGTGATAAATAGACTTGTTTGCGCAAGCTGGTTTGTAATGAACGTATCGTTATATTCATTACAAACAAACCTAAGAAACATTTGATCAATGAAAAAATCAGCAGGCAATGCTTAAGCACCACCTACTGATTTATTTAGATCAACTTCTGTTTAACTAACCATTAATCAACACGGAAAGTGAACAATGTGCCGCCTTGAGGAATCTTATCAAGACCAGTTGCTTTAGCCATTGCTGTTGCACCAATTGCACCGTACTTATCATCCATATCTAGGCCAGCAGTGACAGGTAAACCAATCCAGCCACCGATACCTGTCCATACAGACACATATTGTTTGCCTTTTACTTTGTAAGTGATTGGGTTGCCGATAATGCCTGATGCCAATTTACGTTGCCATAACACTTTGCCTGTTTTACGATCAACAGCACGGAAATCACCGCCTAATGAACCGTAGAATGCTAAGCCACCATCAGTCACTAACACACCACTCCAGTTTGGATATGGATCTGATACTTCCCAGATTGTTTTACCAGTCACGACGTCGAATTTTTTTAACTTACCTGTCACACCTGGTTTTTCTGGGTACATATACACGTTAGCAAATACATAAACAGTACCTTGTTGTGTATGCGTACGTTCTTGTGGTTCATCTTCCATACACCAGTTATTTGTTGGCACATAGAACAAGTTTGGTTCTTTTGGATCAACTGCTGCTGGTTGCTGATCTTTACCACCCATTGCAGATGGACAAGCTTGTGTATTTACATCACGATCAAATGGTGAATGCTCTTTCACTTTAACGGGACGACCTGATTTCAAGTCAACTTTTTCAGCCCAGTTCACAGTCACAAATTTATGCGCACGTAACAATGTACCGTCTTTACGATCTAACACATACGCAAAACCATTACGGTCGAAGTTCACTAAAGCATCATGTTTTTTACCATCAACAACCAAGTTGTCTACCAAGATGTTTTCGTTTACACCGTCATAATCCCATTGGTCAAATGGTGTTTTTTGGTATGCCCACACCATTTCACCAGTGTCTACCTTACGCGCCATAATGGTCATAGACCATTTATTGTCGTATTTACCTACATTCGTTTTTGGATCAGGTGTGTTACATTTTTCATGCGTTAAATTTGCACCTGTTTCACCGCAACGATAAGCTGGAGACCAGTGACCTGGATTGCCTGTACCTGCATACATAATGCGTAACTTTGGGTCATAGCTAAACCATGCCCAAGGTGCACCGCCACCAATTTTCCACTCATCGCCTGGGTAAGTTAAACCAGTGTTTTGGCCATATAAACCATAATGTGGGTTCGCTTTGTTAGTTTCCGGTGTCATACAGAGGTCTTTATCTGAACCTGTGCTGTGACATTTCCACACTTCTTTACCTGTTTTTAGATCATAGGCAACAGTACGACCGCGCGCAGCAAACTCATCACCACCAAAACCTGCAATCACTAAACCTTCAGCCACCATTGCAGGGCCTGAGTGTGTTTCACCTTTTTCTGGAAAAGCATGCTTAGTGACCCAAATTTCTTTACCAGTAGCTGCATCTAGTGCAATCAAGAAGCCATCCAATGTATGGAACACCACTTTACCATCAGCGTAGTTCAAACCACGGTTAATCGTATCGCAACATGCACGTGGCACTGCTGATTCATCACGGTCAGTTTTTTTGGTGTAGTTCCAAATTTGTTTTGGATGATCAGGATCAGATAAGTCTAGCGCTTGCACAATATTTGGCCAACCTGAAACCATATACATCATGGTTTTACCATTATGCTCAACAACGACTGGCTGACCTTCATGACCACGTAATGTGCCTGAAGATTGTGACCAGATCATTTGTAGATCTTTTACGTTTTTAGTATTGATATCTTTTAACTGGCTATGACGATGCAAAGCCAAGTTTTGGCCTGGTGCAGCCCACATATTGTGATCTTTACTGCGTTTGATGATTTCCTCATTCGCAGACGCCTGACCTACCATCCCTATAAATGCCAAAGCACCTAAAGCTAGTAAACCTGAGCGTAATGTAAAGTTTGGTTGTTTCATACATCCCCCATTGATTCGGTTATTAGGAACTACTGCATACCCAACGTGTTACATCTAGTTACATGTTGATTACGTGTTAGCACTATAGGCAAAGTTGCATTGCACTACATGAGAAGAGTTCCTGCGTATGGTCGGGATAAAATCCTGCGTGGGTCGGGATATTAAAATAAAAAAAGCCATCGTTAGATGGCCTTAATATGGAGACTATAAAGATATTAATTATTTTAATTTCAATGGGTTAGTATCTGATATTATGATGGGGCTAGCTTTAACCCATTGAGAAGCAAGCAACTTACCTTGTGCAATTTGCTCTGGCGTCGCGACCTTAAGTAACGCATCACGCTCTTGAACTGCCGCGCCATGTCCATCACGCCCTGCAACATCAAACAAGGCATATGAAAGTGCAGGGTTTTTGGTAACACCACGGCCATCTCTATACATTTGTGCAAGGGCATATTGCGCTTTCATGTGGCCCTGCTCTGCGGATTTTTGAGTCCATTTAGCCGCTTCTTTTTCACTTTTAGGTACACCCCGTCCTTCAGCGCATATCTGTCCATAAACCAACTGGGCTTTAAAGTGATTTTGTTCAGCAGCCTTGCGATACCACTTTGCTGCTACCTTATCATCCTGCTTTACGCCCCGACCTATGGTATAGATTCTACCCAAGGCAAATTGGGAAAGTACATGTCCTTTTTCAGCCGCTTTGTTAAACCATGAAGCAGACTTCTCATCACTTCTTGCAACGCCCTGTCCCTGTGCGTACATCACACCCAAGTTATACTGAGAGTCTAAGTCACCTTGCAACGCAGCTTTTTCATACCAAAGCGCTGCATCTACGTAACTTTGCTTCACTCCCTGACCTTCGTCATACATCATGCCTACAATGTGTTGCGACTTAACATCACCATTTTTAGCTAATGGTAAAAACTCTTGCATCGCTTTAGTGTAATCATGGCTTAGCATCGCAGCTTTACCTTCATCAAACCCAGCGAAGGTAAGATGACTAGAGAATAAAAAGAGCAATATCAGAGGTAATTTCCGCAACGAAAAAGATTGATTCATGTAACGTCCTTATACAAAATTAGGGTAACTGCCGAAACTTAATCGGTAAAACTTGTGATGGTGGTGGTAACTCAAGGGATCAATCTAAAAATATCTTAGCTTAACTCTCTATCACGCCATGACGCATTGCCAATCTGACCAACTCTACTGGACTGGATATTCCGAGCTTTTGCTTTAATAAGGTTTGATAGTTTGCCACTGTTTTTTGGCTAATTTTGAGCGTTAACGCGATATCTTCAACATTGCTACCTTCTGCTAGCATCCGAAAAACCTCAAATTCTCTAGCAGATAAGCGCTGTGTAGGATCTTCGCCACCAGACATTGTTTGTAATACGATATTTTGTGCAACTGACGGACTTAGGTAACCTCTACCAGCAAAAGCCTCTTTAACTGCACGGACCAAATCATCAGCTGCGCCAGACTTTGCAACATAACAACGCGCACCAGCAGATAATGCCTGTGATGCAAATGCAGCGTTCTCATGCATCGAAAAAATAACAATTCGTGCTGATGGGTAACGCGTCAGAATTCTTCTTAACGACTCTAGCCCTCCCATCCCTGGCATCGACATGTCCATCACTAAAACATCCGGCAAATGCTCACCATACAACTGATATGCTTGCTCCCCACTATCTGCCTCTGCAATGACTTGCATCCCTGTGTTTTGCTCTAACAAACGTCTCAAGCCAGAACGCACCACGGCATGATCGTCAACTAGCACAATACGAATACCAATACTCATTGAATCACTTTCTTTTTAAATGGCAGGCTTGCTTGAATTTGCACGCCAAAACCAACACGGCTGTTCAGTTCAAAATGACCACCCAACCCTTGCACGCGCTCTCGCATACCAGCAACCCCAAATCCAGATGAAACTAATCTAGGATCGAACCCCTTACCATTATCTTCAACACTCAATATCAGTTCATCAGACTTTCGGTGGAGAGTAACAATTACTTTATTAGCATCTGAATGTCGCGCAATATTCGTTAAACACTCTTGCACAATACGATATATAGCAATTGCTACTGTTTCATCCACACCCACAAAATCACCTAAGAGTGACACATCCGCAATGACACTGCTGTTTCTTTGTAGCCACGTATCAATTAAATCTTGCAAGGCGGCCTTAAGCCCAAGCTCGTCTAAGCTACCAGGCCTTAAGCGTTGCAACATACCGTGGACGATATTCATCATTTGCCTTGCTACCACATCAATGGCTTTAGCACTCTCACGTGCGTCAGCAATCGTTTTGGCATGTAAAATTGTAGAGGCATCAATATGAATAGCGGTTAAATGCTGACCTACTTCATCATGCAAATCGCGAGCGAGGCTTTTTCTTTCATCCTCTTGCAAGCTAATCATTTGTTGGGTTAATTGATGGTTACTTTTAATGCTATTTTGTAACGTTTCTGCCATTGCGTTAAATTTACTACTGATACCTGTCAATTCAGGTAATGTAAAACTTGGTAAGCGTGAATCTAAGTTACCTTGTTCTAATTCTGACAAAGCAACTAGGACACGATTAACTGGGCGAAGCGCTCGCCCAACCGCCCAATAGATCATCGCATTTACCACCACAAAAAAGATGGATACCAGCACTAATATGCCAAGTATGTCACTCCAAATTTCCGCAATCTCATAAGATGGGTCAGGCGTTACAACTAATTCACCTAGTATTCTTCCATTCGCAAATATTTGTCTTTTAATGGGAGGCATCGTCTCAGAAACGGCATCCATTGCGTTCAAAAACCATGGGGGGGCAGGCCATTCATCTACTTTAGCCACAGAGCGATTACTGTCTCTAAGATTACCTCTGGCATCAAAAAAGTCAATGCGCAAATGACGCACATTCTCTAGACTCTGCAATCTAAATATTGATGCCCTGTTAGGATTAACGCCGTTTAACCACACATAATCTGAGGTGTAGTGCAGAATCTCCGCATCTAACAAATGTAATGCTAGCAATGCAGTTGACTCCACCTCAGCACGCACATCATCTCGTGCATTACGAATCATCAACAAAGCACCAATCAACATCACTATTAAAAGCAATGCTGTAATAATTAAATTGAGTCGGAATTTAAGGTTCATGAAGAATGACGATTAAGTAACCACTGCATTTTAATGAGTTTTTCAAAAACAGATACAGGAGAAACTCCCGACCTAGGCAAAAAAAACCATGCAGGGTTAGCTGCATGGTTAAGAGAGGTACTTATCTAGCTAATTTGGAGATTAACTGTTGACCAGTTTAGCAATAACAACATCAATGCTCCTAGGGAGTTATGCCACTTTAAACTTGGGATTTTATCCCTTCATGCTTCATGCACATATTGCATCTCGCTAGATACAGCATAGACGCTTTATCGATAAAGTTTCAACTATTTAACAAAGTCGGGAAAACTTCCCTATCCAATTACCTAAGTAGAAGATTCTAATAGCGCTTAACTCTACTTTGGCAATTTCAATATTGCCAGTTATCAATAAAATAATTTAAGGAGCGCTATGTCAGAAGTAGCCTTGCAACAATGGCGTAATCACGCGCTTGCTTTAGAACAAGCATTAAACCATGTAGTTCTGGGTTTAAAACCAGCTGTACGTTTACTGATTATTTCCATTTTCTCCCGTGGTCATGTTTTGTTAGAAGGTAATGTTGGTGTAGGAAAAACCACACTACTAAGAGCTGCAGCTAGGGGCATTGGTGGTGGCTATCAACGCGTTGAAGGTACGATTGATTTAATGCCACAAGATTTGATATACCACACTTACATTAGTAGCGAGGGTAAACCGAAAGTAGATCCTGGTCCATTGTTAATGCAAGGTGAAAATTTATCTGTTTTCTTTTTTAATGAGATTAATCGTGCCCGACCGCAAGTACACTCACTATTGCTACGCGTCATGGCTGAGCGTTCGGTAAGCGCATTTAACCGCGAATATCAATTTCCGCATTTACAAGTATTTGCAGATAGAAATGCCGTTGAAAAAGAGGAAACCTTCGAGCTACCAGGTGCCGCACGTGACCGGTTCTTGATGGAGATTGAAATCGCACCAGAAAATGATACTGATATCCATAAGGCACTCACTTTTGACAGTCGCTTTCACGATACTGATCAACTGATAGAATCAGTCACCGAGAATAGCCTTAACTTTTCCGAACTCTCCGCACTTGCACCTATCATTCAAAACGCGGTAGTTGCTGGCAGCTCTGTTCAAGATTTTGTAGAACACTTAAGGCGAGCGACGCATCGTCCACAAGATTACGGCATTCATTTGCCTGATGTAGAGATGGATGAACTTATGATTGCAGGCATTGGGCCACGCGGTAGCAGTATGCTGGTACGTGCCGCAAAAGTATCGGCATGGCTCAATGGGCGCGCTCACTTAACACCCGAAGATATTGCGAGTGTATTTCATGAAGTTGTCGCACATCGTGTGTTTTTCAGACCAATCTATGAACTACAACGCACTTGGCTTGCTCGTGCTTATACACAGGCTATTTTGAACAACGTGCCAACACCGTAAATATCTCTTAAAACATTGTCTATCAAGATGTCAGCATGACTAAGAACGCACTTATTCACTATCGTATTCTATGGAAACCAACAGGAAACCAGCCTGGTGCTAAACGTGGCTCATCTGCGGGGATAGGTGATCAATTACGTGCACTAGTATTGCTACGTGACCATCCTGACCCAAGGCGTACAGACTTACGCGCTAGTATGCGCGACCCTTTTGAACAAATATGGGTGAGAGACTTTAACCTAAATGCGTCACTAAAAGTGATTGTGTTGGCTGATGCGTCAGCATCCATGGGCTACCAAGGCACTGTGAACCGCTTAGCTGTGACTGAGGACATCACCTCACAGTTGGCGCTATCTGCTTATCGCTCTGGTGATGCTTTTGGTTTCTATGCGGCTAACAGTGAAATGATTAATAAATTAACATTACCTACCAGAATTAACCGCTCCGCATGGTTATGGGTAAAACAACATTTATCAACACTTGAGCCATCAGGTAATAATGCAGATGGATTACTTAAGGTTTCATCGTTATTACCTAAGCAGCGTTGTCTGGTGTTTGTGATTTCAGACTTCAGATGGACTAAAGATAAAACCGCAAAATTATTTAAAGCACTCAATCATCATGATGTTGTACCTATTGTGCTACAAGACCCCAGCGAAATTGATCAAATACCGAACCGCGGCATTGCCACTTTACAAGACATGGAAACTGGTAGAACACAATTTGTGTGGATGAGACCTGCCTTAAAAACACAAATAGCTAAAGCCAGAATTGAGCATATTAAAACCCTGCAAGACACTAGTCGAATATACGGCTACAAGCCATTTCTAGTGAAAGGGAAATTTAAACCAGAGTCTTTAACACAGTACTTTATGGAGAGAAGCGTATGATTCGACAACGCATCAAAGTATTCATGTTGCTCGTGATGATTTGCCAGATTGTAATTGCCAAACCAGCTAATGTGGATAATGAGTTGAAGGTGAGCGTTCGTATGAGAGACAGCGGCTACACCATGGGTGACTATATCAAGATGCATGTAGAAATTCCTACACAAAATAAATTATCTATAGACCCTGAAAGCTTACCTCTGATTGGCCGTGTAAAACCTTGGTTAGACTTACAGGATCTAAAGGTTGATACTCAACAAGATAAACTCAGCTTAGATGTTACTTGGCAAATTTTCGCGACTGTAGAGATTGCGCAAGCACTTAAAACACCCAAGCTATTATTAAAAACACTTGATAACCCAAAACAAAACATTACGATACCAGCACAAATATTTTACTATTCGCCAGTATTACCTTATCCATTGGGTGAAGTAAAACGTCATCAGAATATTCCCCCGCCAACATTTGATATGCAGACCCCACTCGCCATTGTCGGCATATGCCTAGCCATGGCAACTATCTTGTGTGGAGTTTTATTATGGATTAAAGATTTAATTCCTTGGCTACCTCATCAACCTGGGCCAATGACAATATTAGCGCGCCATTTAAAAAAATTAGACAATGAAACCATGCAATATGATCAATTGCTAAAAGTTCATCATGCTTTAAACAGCACAGCAAAACAAAGCTTGTATCCAAACACGTTAGATATCTTATTTAAAAATGCACCCTACTTAAAAAACGAACGCGATGCTATTCATCAATTTTTTAATGATTCATGGAGCAATATTTATGAAAGCCCATCCCACACACATCCAATAACTGTAGCGCAAACGCTTGCTTGGGTTAATCGTGCCGCAGTGGCTGAGCGAATTTTTAGAAATCGTTCTAAAGCTAAAGCTGTTCATAAAAGAACTTAGCTCATGAACACCCTACATTTTTTTAAACCTGAGTTACTATGGTTAATGCCTATTGCTGGCTTACCTTTTATCTCCCATGGTATTAAACAATTTAAGTTTCCAGGCTTAGAGGATTGGCCTATAGATAAAACCTCTCAATATCTACGCTGGGGACTACGTGGCCTTGCCAGCCTAACTATTGCTTGCTTAATTATTGCATCAGCGGCACCTTTTACAGAAGGTGGAACTACCAGCAGAGTGGGTGAAGGTGCTGAAATTGTCGTGGTGCTGGATCGTAGCGGAAGTATGTCAGAAGGCATAAAAGGCAGAGACTACAATCGACAATCGGCAGAGGCTGGAGAGTCTTCGAACCATTTTTTGAGCAAAATTGAGGCTGCTCGCCAAGTGCTACTAAAGTTCATGCAGCAAAGACCTGCTGACACGTTTGGGATGGTTGCTTTTAATGCATCATCCATTAGTGTTGCACCGCTATCGTCTGATAGAGCATTAGCAGAAGCAGCTTTATTAAGTGCCCAAAGCCAAAGTACTGGGTTTACCGCATTAGGGCGTGCTTTAGCACTTGCATTGGATTACTTTGAAGGCAGACCATATACCGCAACTAGACTAATTTTATTAGTTTCTGATGGTGATGCGATTATTGAAGGTGAAGATCAGGCGATTCTCAAACAGGAGTTTATTAGACAGCGTGCGCAATTAATGTGGATTTACGTTCGGGGCGAACGAGAAATGAGTATTTTAGACTCTGTCATCGCTGGTGATAATGAGATTGAAACACAAGCAGATATTGCTTATGCAGCAACAAAGCAATCAGCTTCTATGCATGAAGTTTTTCAACAACTTGGCATGCCTTATCAAGCATTTGAAGTTGAAAGCGAAGAAGGGCTACAAACGGCAATTAAAGCAATTAGCCAAGCGACCAACAAACCCACAAGATATGAGTTACGTTTACCGCGCAAAGATTATGGTGTCTATTTCTACATGCTCACTATGTTGCTACTAACAACACTCATTTTTATTAAACGCTTAGAAATAAAAGTATGGAAGCCATGACCATTCAATTAAAGTCAATCAACGCTTTTAAATACGCATGGGTCCAATATTTACCCAATGTCTTAGTTTGTACAATCATCCTGCTATTAAGTTTAGCAAGCTACCAAACTTATGTATATTGGAAAGCCTACCAGCTAAATACAGAGTACATCAGTGGCTCTATCGTTAAACAAGCGCTTAACCCTGATGAGCATTTGCATGCTTACAGCATTGCTTATCGATTATCTCAACAAAAGAAATCTACATTACAACTGGCACAAACTGCCAAAGCTTTTACTTTAGCAGAAGCATCGAAAGATACTCAAATACGCGCACTTGCTAAATTTGGTCTGGGTAATTTATATTTTGATTTAGCGTTAAGCGCTGCCAATGTTGAAGCGGGAGGCTCACACCAGCAAGCGGTTGCACAGATTGAACTTGCCAGAGAAGCCTACAAAGGCGCTTTAAGGCTCAAACCTGATTTATCTCAGGCTAAATTTAACTTAGAGCTATTAGATCGATTAAGCCCAGAAAAACGGACTGAGGCATGGCTAACAGAAACAGACGGTGTAACGCTTCAACCATTTAAGCGTAATGGAACAGCAATGATGCGAGACAACAAGCGCAGAGGCTTACCATAATGCATCACGCTCTTAAATATCACTGGTATCAGCTACTGATTGCATTACGTCATGCTTGGCAAAACGGCTCTATATTTTTCATGCTAGCAGGTTTTGTATTGCTACCTGTTTGGTTTTATCCCCATATTCAATTAAAAAGCACGGTACAAGATACACTATTTGTGATTGATATTAGCGAAAGTATGAATGTGCGTGATGTTGATTATCCTAGCCCGCAAACATCGCGTATTGAGTTAGCCAAACTTTCTGTTAGAGATGCCATGGCATCTTTACCTTGTGGTTCCCGTGTATCTATTGGGCTATTTGCAGGCGACGAAGTCACCGTGTTATTTGAGCCATTAGAAGTATGTCAACATTTTCCAGCCATTGAACAAGTCATTTCAAAAATAAACACCAATATGCGCTGGGTTGGCGACTCATGGATAATTAGAGCATTAATCTCTGCTATCAAAGAGGCTCATAAAAGAAAATTAAATCTCGTCATGGTGACAGATGCGGATGAAATGCCACATCGCAGCGCTCCAAGGCTCACAGAATTACTCGAACTCAAGGAAAAAGTAAATGGTTTGTTACTAGGTGTAGGGAACGAAGCACCGCAACCTATCCCAAAACTTGATGGAAATCATCAAATTATTGCTTACTGGACTCGAGAAGAAGCCGTTTTAGAGGGTAACCACCCTAATTTACTCGCTTATGTTAAGGCACTTACGCCAGGAGAAGCTATTCCAGAGGGTTTGTTAGATGAAGTAGGCGAGCATTTATCTGCATTTAATCAATCCCTCATGTTCAGTGTCGCACAATCTGCAGCAATGCAAGCCGCCCATATAAAAACGCCAAATGATGCGATCAAATCATTAAATATCAATGACTTTAAGAAAGAAGCAATTGCTGAGCGCGATGCTAGATGGCTGTTTGGCTTAACCTCTGCGATATTGGTATTAATTGGATGGTTTTGGAAACCTATTTCAATATTATTAAAAACGAAGCATAGTTAAACATCGGGAATTTATCCCATATCGTTACGTGAATTAGCTCACGTATTGGCGTGACTTTTTAACATGATAATTGAGCCTCTAAAGTAAATCCGAGGTTTGATATGATGTTTAAAAAGAAAGTATTAGCTACCCTAATTCCGCTTGTATTTATACAACCAGTATACGCGGACGAAACTAAAGAAGCGATTAAGTTAGATAAAGTGGAAGTGACTGGCATTTTGCCTGAAAAATTGGAGTCAGTGCCCGGTTCTTTCGATATTGTTACCGAAAAAGAGTTAGAAGCTAGCCGCCCTTTCTCAATTAAAGAAGCATTAGGTAATGTACCTGGTGTGAATGTAGTACAAAATGAAGACCCGCTGGGTTTAGCACAAAACATCGGTATCCGCGGTATGGATCCTCGCCGTACGTCACGCACACTCTTACTTGAAGACGGCATGCCGTTATTCTTAGCCCCTTATGGTGACCCTTCTTCACATTATGTGCCTATGCTTGAACGTGTTGGTCGTATTGAAGTCGTTAAAGGCTCAGGCCAAGTGCTTTATGGCCCACAAACAGTAGGTGGCATGATTAACTTTGTTAGCAAACCAGTACCAAAAGATGGTTTTGCAGGTAGCGTATCTGCGGTAGGTGGTAATAACGACTTTTATGGCTTACATGCCAATGTTGGTTACGGTACTGACCTAGGTGGATTCATGGTCGACGCCATTAAAAAAGAAGGCGATGGTATTCGTAAAAATCACGAGTTTGATGTAGAAGAATATACATTGAAAGGTCAACTAAACATCACAGACCGTCAAACACTGATTGCTAAAGTTGGTTACTACAAAGAAGACTCAAATGTATCTGAAACTGGCTTAGGTGAAGTAGACTACATCAACGATAAGTTTCAGGCACCGTCTGGCAAGAATGACTTTTTTGAGCATGAACGTAAATCTGCACAGTTACAGCATATTTTCCAAATTGATGACAAAATGAAGTTATCGACCCAAGCCTACTATGCTGATTCATATCGTACTTCGTTCCGTCAAACAGATGCACCTGGTGGCTACGATGAAGCAAACAATGCGACTGGTATTACTGTTTTAGAAAGATGTGACACACCTGGTGTGCCATTTACTGAAGCGCAGGCGAATGCATGTGGTGGCCGCCATCGCCCAAGAAGCTATAACTACTGGGGCATTGAGCCACGTTTAGACGTAAGCCATAATCTGTTTGGTGTAGACAGTGATGCAGTACTTGGCTTCCGCTACCATGAAGAGGATATCAGACGTGAACAATACCGTGGAGATACAGCAGACTTTCAAAGCCTCTCTTTTGCTAAAGCTAACTCATTATCCCGTGAAGATATTGGAATCAAGGTTGAAGCTAAATCTTATTATGCCCAAAACACGTTTCACGTAAACGACTGGGCTATCACACCTGGTGTGCGAGTTGAAGACATCCAAATTAAAACGGATATTCGTCGAGCAGGCAATGCTGTGCAAAATAATCCTGAATCAAACTCAACCAATAACCAAACAGAAGTATTGCCGGGATTTGGTGTCGCTTGGAATGGCATTGCCAACACCACACTGTTTGGTGGTGTGCATAAAGGCTTTGCACCACCTCGTCCAGACAGAGATTTACGTGTAGCTGGTGCAAACACTGCCGTAGTAGATAAAACTAAGCCTGAAACCAGCACTAATTGGGAAATCGGCGTGCGTTCTAACTATTTCAAAGGTGTAAATTTTTCATCGACACTATTCCATACTAAGTTTGATGATATCGTCGTCAATAATGGTGCTGGTAACTTTGTGAATGGTGGCGAATCAGCCATGTCTGGTTTGGAAGTTGGTGGACGTATCGACTTTGGTACGATTTATAACACCTCGCATAACATCTATGTGTTGGGTTCATATACCAATACGTTCACAGCTGAATTTAAGAAAGATGGTCAGGTGGCAAGTAGCGGTATTCAAAGTGGTTCACGTTTACCCTATGCACCTCGTCATTTAGCTTCTGTGAGTTTAGGCTACCAACATTCTGTTGGCCTTGATGCGCGTGTTGGTGTGACATACATCAGCCAGCAAGAAGTTGATGCGTTTGCTAGAGCACTTGGTCCAGTGGATGCAGCGCTTTCTGGCCTTGCTGGCAACATTCCTGCATACACATTACTTAACGCATCTGTGAACTTTAAACCAGTAGGTTCTAAAGTGACGTATTTCGCAAGTGGTCATAACTTGGCAGACCGTGAATATTTGGCAAGCCGTGTTGATGGTATGTCTGTAGGACGTGGGCGTCAGGTGTTTGGTGGTATTCGCTACGATTTCTAAGTTTAAAAATTCGGCCACTTAATACAATTAACAGCCGATCTTTCAATGGGCGTCTAAACCCTTTAAAAGTTTAGACGCTCAACATTCACAACTATGGTGCATTAAAACGCTAGCCATTCAAATAATATTGTAATAACAGCTAAAAATCATCACTACTTTTACACTATCGTCCGAGCAACTTTTCACCACAGCAAACTATCGCTTTATAAAACTTGGGATGTAGGTAGATAAGATCAATATTATTGCGAGTAATAAATATATCCAACGCACTGAATAAGCCGTCACAAAACTAGCAGCAGGTTTTTGCTCCTGCACGTACTCATAAAACTGTGGCGTATTGCTACCTTCTATATAACTGGCTTTAATTTCCGCTGCTAACTCTTTAAGGTGCTCATCCTCAAGCTTCGATAAGTAACGATCATATTCTGCGGAAGCAACTTGAGGGTCAGGCTCATCCTGACTAGTATCTGTGTAGTTCACACCACCACCTGTACTATTATTCTCCCCTGATGGCCAAAACCCCACCCATTTATTTAAGGAATTATAGCGTGGCACAGCGACATGTTCTTTGCCCCCAACACCAACGAACAGAACGTGTTTACCTATTTGTACGCCATCTAGGTTCTGCCTAATGGTTACATTAAGCTTTGGCGCTTCGTCACCATCAGTAAAGAAAAGTAGCTTTGCTGGTGTGTTTAAAGAGTCGAATAAAGTTGCAGCGGCGCGCACACCAATCGTTAGTCGACTATCACCTTTCCACGCCATACGCCATTCAATATGGTCGATGGTGTCATTAAGCACATCATAGTTCTCACACACCTCTAAAGGGTTTATCAGTAAAGCAACATTGTCTGATGCAAAAACTCCGACACTGATATGTGTACCACATGGTGATGATTCTACAATTTTAGTCATTAAGTGCTTCGTATATGCCATACGGCTGACATTTTGGTTGTTGAGTTTCACATCCTCAGCATTCATACTTTGTGAAACATCTGCTAATAACAGGTAATTATGCACTTCCTGCTTTAATTGAATTTCAGGCTTAATTAAAGCAAGCAATAATAGTGCTGATGCCACTATGTAGAGAGCCGTTTCGTAGTTACTTTTAAACCAAGTGAATAGCTTATTCATGGCAATCCAATCGGTAGGTTGCTAAGTTCCATTGCAGACTGTTCCTTAAGCGCTATTTTTGTATTCTGGGCTAAAGTGGATTGCAACAAACTAAGGTTAAACCTTGCTGAGCCCAAAGTTGGATCTAAACGTAACGATTGCTCGTAGGCCATTTTGGCTTGCGTATAAGCATACCTTGCATCATCTTGCAGCGAACCATCCTCATTCACTCGGCGAATAAGACCTAATATAAATAAATTGTTCGCGATGTTAAATTGTATTTTGGCCTGCTCAGTGATAGAGGGGTTTGTTTCCAACAGTTGCCCATAAGTCTGAACTGCATGCTTATAATCTTGCTTACGCCCCTGATCATAAGCTGCTGCAAACTTTTGTTGATATGGGAAAGCATTGTCATTAATTTGTTGATTAGTCGCAATTGCCTGATTGACCAATGAAATTTTTCTATATTGGTAAGCTTCATATATGGTCCCAATCAGACCTGCAACAAGAAGCAGCCCAAATATAAGGTTGCTGTTTTTTATGTATTTTGCCATGAATGTACCCTTAAATTTTTAATGATTAATATAATTAAGGCAAGTACCAATGCCATGATAATTAAGTTTTTTGAGTAATCATGCCCCGGGACAGTCACTGTATATTGGATGACATTTTTCTCTTTTGAATCGATATACTGCAAAGCAGCTTGTAGTGTCGTTGGGTTATCTGCCTCAAATGCCTTGTACTTAATTTTAAGGCTACTAAAGTATTTATGTAGCTCAAGGCTTGTGACCTCGCCCTCTCTAAATTTTTGCTTGGTGAAAATACTGACTTGGTCTGGCTCATGCAACACGATCCAATACAAATTTATTTTTTTATCCGTCAGTTGCTCTGCAATTTTTTGCTTAACACGAGGGCTAATTTTCCCTGCACCATCCGACAACAAAATCACTGCACGAGAGCCTGAGCTTTGAATCTTATCGAACATAGCAATACCCTCCGTTATTCCAGAGCCGATATTAGTTTGATTCAATGCCGAACTAGTAGCCGCTTTGATAGCGGAGTGAATTGCCTCTCGATTATTTGTGATTTTCACGTTATACAAAGCTGAGTTTGTAAAACTCACTACCCCCATCATATCGTCTGGGCGTTCATTAATAAACTTGGTGATAAGGCGCCTAGCAGCAGCCGACTTAATTTCAGTCGCCACACCGCTAGTAGGGTCCCCAGCAAATGGTTTGTCCATACTTACGCTGCGATCAATCACTAATACAGTCTGTGCACCTTTACCAATTTTTTGTATTTTTCTTTCAGCACCTTGAGGTGACGCAAGTGCAAAAATAATAGTCAATATGAGTAAGGCAATCATTGCTTTAAGCATGTAGTTGGCAATTTCAGAAAATTTATCTTCTGGTGCTAAGGCTAGCCAAGAGTACATCTGACCTTGATGGCTCTTAAGCCAAAATGGCACAAATGCGAGTGGAAGTAGCAGAAGAAACCATGGGTTAAGTAATGTCATCAAACGCCCCGTTCACAATCACGTAAGCGACGACTTAATACCATTAAGTCAGCCATCAACTGGTCACCACTTTGAGTTTTCTGTGCAAATAGCGCTTGATTAGACTGCTCAAAGAACGCTTCAATTTCTTTTGTGAGCTTCACAAATGCTGGATGTTTAGTCAAAAATATATTCAATTCATTTGCAAAGAGATTGCTACCATGCAGTTGATTAAATGCTTGGTGCATATCACTTAGTGCCTGCTTCTCACCCTCGGCATTTTTAGGTAGTTTCTTCAGTTTTCGATGTGCTTTAGCAAAAGCGCCATTCATAAACGGCAACCAGCGCTTATCTGCGTTGATGTAAACCAAGCCTAGTAAACCAACTATTAGGATTCCAGTAAAAACAATCAGCTTATTTTTATGTTGCTGCAAATCAATTTGGGTAGGTTTAAACTGCATATGCATGTTTTCTCTTGCTTTAGTCATCCCTTTCGGGGCTAAAGGAGAAAACCAGAATTTCCAAGCAGGAAGATTAACCGACAATGCCTGCGGACCCCCAGTAAGTGCAAATTTTTCTGCTGGTAATTGCAACACACTGGGCACAAATACTGCAGTAAACACCTGATACCGCAAATCAATATTGTACTGTATTCCCTCTTTAGAGGCTGACTGAGTAATGCTGATCTGGCTTAACTCAACGTCATCATGTCTTACTCCCTTCATTGGCAATGTTTGTAGTGATAATTGATAAGGTGCCTTAACGTCTAATATAATTTTTCTAGACAATACATCACCGACTTGAATATTGTGGCTCTGCAATGGATTAATAACACTAATGATTTTAGCTTCAGATATTTCCGATTCCTGCGCGATAGCACCGTTAAAAATCGCAAACATCCCTAATAAAACATAACACTTGGTTTTAAAATTTTTCATAGATTCTTAATATCTTTTTTAAGGTGTGTGCAAAAGCTTTACTTAGCCCATAAATTGTTCGAAATACTCAGACATCAATTCAGCATTAAAGGACTCTTTCAGGTAAATTGGCTGGTAATCAAAACTTGCGAAAATGTTTTCCAACTGTTCTTTACGTTTCATAAAAACTGCTTCAAATTGCTTTCTCACTGAATCTCTAAAGAAAATGCTGCGACTCATTCCTGTTTCGGGGTCTAGCATGTTGCCAAACCCAAACTTAGGCAGCTTTTTATACTCCTGATCATCCCAAAGCACTACCGGAACAATTTGATGCACAGACATCGCGTTGAGTGCCTGCTCAAGCAGTTCTAATGGCATGTGAAAATCAGAAATCCAAAATACCAAACCTCGATGCTGACTAAGATATTGCGGCACTTCTAGAATGCCATCAGCATCAATATGCATCTGTTTGTAATTTTTTAACTGATCAATCAATTCAAAAGATTGATAGACGTGATGACTTAAAGGCAAAGTAAAATCTTCAAGTACTTCATGGTTGTAGCCTATCAAGCTAAATACATCCCCAGCATTAAAAGCTGAATAAGCGACAGATGCAGCGACTTCCATTGCCAAATCAAGCTTACGCACATATCCCTTATACTGCATTGAGCTTGAGCAGTCGCATACGGCAAAAATAGGCGTAGTATTATCCTGATTGAACAACTTAACTTGTATCTGCTCATAAGGGTCTCGCAAGGTCTGACGTAAATCCATGCGCCTAGCATCTGGATGATCAATCAGCGAAACGTTACCCCTGTATTCAAACCCTAATCCGCGCTGGGAGCCTCGGTGGTCACCAGCATGAATGCTGCTGGACTTCCAGGGGATTTGATATGAGAATGATTTGGCGTATGCTGGAATCATGCTGCTTTAGCCTGTGCTGGTACAGCAACAGTGTTTAATATCTGTGTTGTAAACTCACGCGCCAACTGAGTTCTGCGATTCTCATACATAGAGTTAAATACTAGTCTATGTGCAATTAACTCATGAAACACGGCATGAATATCTTCAGGATACAAACTATCTCGATTCATCAACCATGCATTGACACGAGCCGCCTTAAGCAGCATACCCATGCCACGAGGACTAGCACCCGTATGGACTAAACGATTCACATCAACGCTGTCCATTTTTATGCCAAATTTGGCTGGCGACTGAGTGGATTCCCATAAGTCGATTGCGTAATCTTCCAGCGTTGGGCTTGATTTGATGTGGCTTTGTAGCGTATCTGAAAATTGATTGAGTTGATCAAACTGCAGTACATTAGACTCTACTTGCTTGGTCAGATTTTCAGCATGTTGGAACTTCACATTGAACATGAGTGATTTTCTTAATTCGCGATCCTCTGGAATCTCAATCGGTATTTCCATCATAAATCTGTCACGTGCTGCTGATGGGATTTCAAAGGTTTCATTTTTTTCAACCTGATTTCTATCTGCAAACACCACCATATGTGGCAGCCGGTATTCTTTTTTGAAGGCACTAATATGTCGCTCTGCCATCACGCGCAACATTAGGGCATGTACTTGTGGTCTGGCCCGATTGATTTCATTAAAAAAGAAAACAGATAAATTTTCACCTGCGCGTAATAAAGGACCTTCATCAATTTTCGGCCTACCATCTTCACCTAAATATGTGTGATAAATTAAATCGTTCGGCATTAAGTCTACCGTACCTTCAATTCGCTCGTAAGCACCGCCAATACATCGTGCAATAGACTGTAACAATGTGGTTTTGCCCACACCTACGCCACCTTCCAGCAATACATGGCCACGCGCAAAAATGGCAATATTCATTAACCTAATGGCTTTATCTTGGCCTACGATAACTTTTTTAACTTCATTTTCTAGCTTTAAAGCATGATTACGCCAGTCTGTTAATTGATGATCTAGTGGTTGTGACATGAGTATTCCTTTACTAACCATTGTTGTTAAAAGGTTCAATGAGTGGAACCAAGTTAAGCGTTACAAAACTTTCAATTTCGTTGTAACAAGTAGTGAATGCAATGTAACAGAATGTAAAAACCAAAGAACCATCCAGTTTAAATAAGCTAACTGGTCCAGCAGAATTTAGAGTTACAATATGGTTTACATCAGCCAGTTTTATGTAAATTTCGGTTGATTACAGCCGTTTTTTTGTTTTTCTAATGCGTTTTATCAGCTAAATAATGTTGTAAAGGATAAGAAATGCTTCGCTCATGGAGTCTCAACTTAACGATTACGCACACTTCTGGATTAGCTGTGTATTTGCAAATTGCACAACAAATCATTGATGAAATTCAAAGAGGTCGGCTTGCACCGTCAACTGCAATGCCGGGCACAAGGGATTTATCTGAAAAACTCAAGGTAAATAGAAAAACCGTTGTGCTAGCATATGATGAACTGATTGCTCAAGGCTGGCTTACCACACAAAGCAGAAGAGGTACTTTTGTTTCTGCTGACTTACCTAACTTCACTGCCTTGGAAAGTGCCAGCCAAGTAAACGACAAGCTAGCTTCTAGCTCAGAAGATACAACAGGTGCGCAAACTTTATATCAAACATCTTCTGCTAGTACGATTGATTTCAACGACGGGATTCCAGATACACGTTTGATACCTTGCGATACGCTTTCGCGTGCATTTAGGCATATATTACTCGGCCCAAAAAAAGCCAATAAGCTTGGGTATGGTGACCCAAGAGGCTCCATAGCTTTACGCCAAGCCATTGCGACCATGCTCAATATGGAAAGAGGTCTTAATGTTGATGAAAATAAAGTTTGTACTACACGCGGTAGCCAAATGGGGATTTTTTTGGCTGCTCGCGTTTTAACCAAGCATGATGATTATGTCGTTGTGGAAGATTTAAGTTACCCACCTGCAAGGGAAGCATTCCAGTCATGTGGTGCAAAAATCCTGACCGTAGGTCAGGATAAATATGGCATAGATGTGGTCGCACTTGAAAAACTGTGCAGAAAATACCCCATTAAAGCCATTTACGTCACACCTCACCATCAGTTTCCTACCACCGTCATTATGACTGCAGAACGTAGACTAAAACTACTCATGCTTGCCAAGAAATATGATTTCACGATTGTAGAGGATGACTACGACCACGAATTTCACTTTTCGCATCGCCCAGTATTTCCACTGGCAAGCACCAATCATGGTGATAGAGTTGTCTATGTAGGATCACTATCCAAGGTTCTCGCACCTGGGCTGCGCGTTGGTTATCTCGTTGCATCAAAAGCATTTATTGATCAGTGTGCACATGAGGTGATGTTAATTGATAGACAAGGTAACTCAATCACTGAGTTAGCGGTTGCAGAGTTGATGATCTCTGGCGAGATTAAACGGCATATTCGCAGAACATTTAAAATTTATAATGAACGTCGGAATGTCTTAATGAATCTAGTGAATAGCCAGTTAAGTGATTTTGTAAATTTTGATGAGCCTAGCGGAGGGCTTGCATTCTGGTTACGCCTTAATCACGGAATAAATATAAATGAGATAGAGAAAAATGCGCTAAATAAGAACGTACGCATTCTACCAGGTACGCTTTTCTCAGCCTCATCTCAAGAAATCCATGCAATTAGACTTGGTTTTGGTAGTCTAGATGTTAAGGAGCTAACGCTAGGTATTAGAAAATTACGTGATGCCTTTTGTGAGAAAGGCTAATCTGATAGCCCTAATATATTAGAGGCTATCAGCTCAGATGCACTAGCTAAAATTTCAGCTAATGTTAAGGAAAGATTAAATGCAGGCATCAAATTGGTAATGCGCATTTCACTCACTCATGTTACATATTATTGTTAAACAACTTTAACTAAATAAGCGCTTAAATTTCCCCCACCAAGAATCCTGCCCTTTTGTTGATTCTTTAGGGGGTTTCACTTTTTTGGCACAGGCTTTTCCAAACCAAGTAAAGCTGCTTTCACGTAAGCGTTGACGGCATTTAATGCAGATTCATCATCCAGACCTTTTGGCGGCTCATTGGTTGTATCAGCACGATAATAACGCGCCACCCACACCACTTTAGAACTGGTGCCATCCGCAGTGACTTTAAGACGGCCTGTCAATGAACTAACAGGTAGTGCTTTAATATCAATATCTCCTAGGCGATAGGAAATACTCATTTCGCTAGGTAATATCTCATCAATTTCCTCGTTAATTTTGCTACCGTTTTTTAGTACTAATGTACGCTTAAGTGGAGTTATTGACTCACATCCAACGACATCAGGATGCCAATCTTTAATCGCACATGGTTCACTTAATAGTTTCCAAACCGCATCAGGTGCTGCGCCAATCAGCACAGACTGATCAGTTTTTTGTGGAGTTGGTCCGTGTGCAATCGCTGGTGCTGCAACGGCCATCAATATCAGTGCGTATATTTTCTTCATTTTCTCTTTCTCTTAATCACACGTTGAAATAACTGGTTTAAAAAGGTAGCTGGTATAAAAAATAAAATAATCAGGCACATCGCTGGTATAGCAAACCATAGACGTAAATCAGTATCAGCCATGCGCCATACCGATGTTTTTCTGCTAGAAAATGCATCGTTCAGTTGATTAACCTCTTGGAGATTTAGGTAGTTAAGCCTTGTTTCGTTTGCCAATTTTTTTAAACTAGCCTGATCTTGTCCAGAAAGATTGGCATGATTCACTTCTGTCGGGGCACTACCATGAGGTGCATTTCTTCCATGCATTCCATCTGCTTGCTGTTGTTCCATTTCCAATGCTGATTGCACTCTTGCCATGCCAAAAGTTGCATATCGTTGCACGTCATCTAACTCCCAATAGCCAGTAATATTATCTTTGTCATCTAACTTAGGAATTAAACTTGGCTTTAATCCACCAACCCCTACGATTAAACCTTTTACCTGCCCGGCTTTACCTTCAAACTTAGGCATATAGTCAGGGTTTCCTGGTGGAGCCTGATGGCCGTCAGTGATGAATGCAATATTCATTTGGTCATCAATTTTTGCAGTTTTTGCAATTCCATCAAATAGGCCATGGCTAATAAAAGAGTCTGCAGCCCAAGCCATACGCCAATCTACACGTGAGACAGTTTCATCTATTGCACTAAAGTGTGTACAGACTTCTAATGGATGTGTAATGGTGGTTGTGTTTCGCTCTGTAAATAATCCTAACGCGACCCGAGAGCCGCATGGTAATGCCCGCAATGACTCACGAATACTTGCTTTAGAAAACGCTAGGCGGCTTATCGAGCGATCATTTATGCTCATGTCACGCACATTCATGCTTTGTGTAATATCAATGACAATCAACCAGTCATAGACGCGTTTAGGTAACTTCATATGTGGCTGAAATAAGCAAATCATCAACAAAATGATTGCCAGCAATAATGCTTTACCACGTGTATCTAGCTTACGCCACCAACTTATCATGGCATACCACGTGGGAACCCAGGAATTGATGGCCAGCCATCGGGAGGAACGCCCATGTCTTTCTCTTCCTCATCTTCTTTAGATGCTTTTCTACCCTGATTCTCTATGATGGGAGATAGCCTGAGAGCTAGTTCATAGTTGTACTTAGCATCCATCCAGTCTGGTTTAAGGCGTAATGCGTCGCGGTAACTTTCTTTAGCCAACGATAATAGTGGCATGGCTTTATCCCATGCTTCTAGCCCATGCTCATCGAGTAGACTAAGGGCTTGTTTTAAATAAATATTAGCGCTGTTGTAATGTGCTGATTGTGCAATGCTCGCATCTTTTGAGTTTGTAATACTGGCATATAAAGCTAATGACTTTTGGTCGTTCACTTTTTGTTTCCAAAGGTAAGCATCTGCAAAAACAGCCTCATGTAGCGTGCTGTTATGTAGTCGATTGCTATTGAGGTTGTCGTTATAGCGATTAGCTAAATAAAGACCTCTAGCACTCATCACGAGTGTTATCACAGATGCAATCAATACAACCATCATCAATGGCATAATATTTAGGCGGCGCGCCATTGCTTAACCTCCGTTAAATGTAATGCAAACAAACCACAGCCACACAACAGTGCTAGTAGATAAAACACACTAGATAAATTGTGCCTAGGGGCCGTCTCAAAATAGCGTACAGGTTGGTTTTTTAAACGCGCAATATCTGCGATGGCGGTCTCAACAGCGCTAGGGCTTTCAGCCTCATAAGCTTTGTATGGCACCCCTAATGTGCTAAAAAATTGATGTAAGTGATACTCTGGATAAGCGTCCTCACGCCCCTCTTCTGGTGGCGCAGATATGCTGGCACCATTGGCTGACCGCATAAAAATCCAATAAAGTGAGGCGTGTTGCCTAATAAACATCGCCCGTAGCATATCTTGCGTTTTGCTATCTAAATGTGCACCGCCATCAGAGACTAATAAAACAACGCGTGAACCTGTCATAGGTTTTCCTTCAAAATAATCCAGCGCTAATCCCAGCCCTCGTGCAACCGCAGTAAACCCCATCCCACCAGCGTCAGTTGCCTTTAAGGCAGACTTCACAGCGTCTCTGTCCCCACCTAACGGTGCGACTAAAATGGGTGATGTGCTAAACGTCACCATGCCGATTAAATCTTCATGGCCTTTATCTACAAATGTTTGTAACACACGTCGCGCCGCAGCCATTTTAGAGGCACTACCTTCTGCAGGTTTATCTGCAAAGTCATCATTCATACTCGCGCTTCTATCAAGCACCATCATGATGTGAGCGCCACGACCGACCCTTTCAACCACTGGTTCGCCCCAGTAAATACCAGCAAGAGCAAGTACAATAAACATGATGAGTAGCGAGCCGAGCAAACGCCATACGCGCTCTACCCAAATTGAAAGCGTATCTTTAGGTAGGCTCATCATAGATGGATGTGGGAATGACTCATGTCCGCTTGCAAACCAAGGGAATAATCCCAAAAAAAGCAGCATCAGCAGCCAAGGATACTCAATACCTGAATGATGAAAAAAATCGCTCATTTAAACAATAATCATATATTTTAAGATTTAGATAGACTCTAAACGCATCAGTTGATGACTCAATTTTTTGAGTTGTATCAGACTTAACTTTGGCTGTTCTCCTGCAAAGAATGCAAGCTCAGAAACCAAATAAAAACGCTCAATGTCCTGCTGCTTAGGTAGTAACCATGCGCAATGTTGATAGAGTAGTGACAAACGCTCTATCGTGAGTGTGAATTCTGCACTGGCATCAAAAGCGCTACGCAAAATCCCCATTGCTTTAAAGGTATTTGCAATCTCTGCACTGTTGGCTTTGCTCAATCTTTTAATATCACGGTAAGCTCGTCTAAATGGCTGAGCCTTACGCACTCGCAAATGAAACCAATCAAAGTGCCAAATAAAATAGACGAGTGTCAATAAAAACGTAAATGAGGATAGCCAGAGCATTGCTACATAGATTGATATATTGCGTAGTTTAGGTTTAATATCCGCACGCAGCGTCATCGTTTCTTTATTCATCTGCGAAGGTAATACAGATGAAACCAACACTTGCGCTGGTTGAATATCAATCGCTATAGCTCGTTTCTTTTGTTTGAACTGTAAATGCAATGGTCTTAAAGCGTAGTATCTTGCCTCCTGCATCACTCTAAATACCTGCCATTCCAAAGTAACGAAGTGACGAGTCTTGTTACCAAAATCGGTTTGTTTCCAATCTGCATGCCGTAACTCTATATTGGCAGCCCCCTTACCTATGGCTGGTATTGAGGTTTCATCTAAGCGATACCCTTTCGGTGTAATCACTTCAACGGTCTGATGCGCAATATCACCAACACGGTAGCCAAGCTCTTCAACGTTGGACTTCACTAAAACTGCACGATCTTGAAGCGCTACATTGATGACTTTATTTTGCGCATCTGAGGCATAAGCGAATGAAGTGATTAAAATAAAAAGTGAGCCATATAAAGGCATACAAGCGTTCGACATTGTTAACTAGCCTCCAACATATGACGTGTCAAAGCTTCTACATCAAAGTGATCTTCAATAAAAAATGGCATGCGTGTCCCAGCCAATAAACAGCTAGAAATAATCTCTGCACGTCGGCTTGCATAAGATTCCTTAATGCGCTTCACCAAGCTTGGCCTAAGGAATAAAGACTGATAACCACCTGTCTCTAAGTCACGCACGCGTGCCCACCCCCAGTTAGGAATATCACGATACTCTGCGCTATCCCATAGCACGATTGGCACAACATCATGTGGTGATAGTGAGGCTAATGTCTCTTTTAGTAAGCGCTCATCTAAATGAAAGTCTGAAATTAAAAAGACTAAAGACCGTTTTTTCCTAAGTTGTTTCACTGCGCGAGGCAGAGCACTGGCGCCCACTTGGGCTAAACTACTGATGTTGATTAGTTTTTCATACACCTCGTCTGCAATGCCTCGTCGATACGAAGGCGCTTCAAACAAATCACTTCTCATCTCATCATCACAAGCAACCATGCCAAAGCCATCTCCATTGCGCTGTGCAGACCATGCAATCGATGCTGTGATATCAGCCATCAACTGAGTTTTATTGGATTTGCCTGAAAACCGCATGGATGCAGACAAATCAAGTATGGCATACACCGCAATCGCACCACGCTCATAGTAAGCACGCACCATCAGTTGCTGAGGAAATGTGCGTAAACTTGCACGTAAATCAATGCGCCTTGGATTAGTATTTTCTAAAAATGGTACATACCCACGAAAATCAGCACTTCCACCAGACGTGCGTGTAGCATGGCTACCTGGCTGTACGCTTCTAGAGCGCCACCCTAGCCGATAGTAAAATTCACTGGATAAAAAACGACTCAATTGAATGATGAAACCGATTGATGAATAAAAAATACTTAAGGGGCAGATACTTGATCTAACACGCAATTAAGTAAACGTGGCGCAATATTTTCACGGCGTAACTCATAAGCTGGCGTGAAAAATATGCGATGCGCTACCGTTTCATAAAACACCGCTCTAATATCATCAGGTGTTAGATAGTCTCTCCCCTCTAGCCATGCTCTGCTCCTCGCAGCACGCATCAGCATCGCCATTCCTCTGGGGCTTGCACCTCCAGCCACTAATCTAGAGACATCAACATCTTCTAGCACGACACCGAACTCACTTGGCGCGCGTAATGCACGCCACAAGTTAACGGCATAATCCTGCAAAGCTAACTCCGCACGAACGCTAGACTGAATTGCATCAGACACCTCATTAAGTGCAGCATATGGCACTAACCCAGCAGGTAAGCTATCAATCAAAACATCTACATTGTGAAAACGTGCGTTAAACATCAACTCACGCTGTAAGTCTCTATCATTCGGCGCTTCAACTGAGATTTCCATAAAGAAGCGATCTCTTGCAGCGGCAGGCAGCTCAAATGTTTCTTCTCGCTCTAAGCGATTTCTATCGGCAAATACAGTGAGATGAGGAAATGAGTATTCACGATTAAATGCCTGCGTGCTACGCTCAGCCATTAAGCGCAATAACAAGCTATGCGCTTGTGGCCTAGCGCGGTTAATTTCGTTAAAGAAAAATACAGCTAAATTCTCTTCATGCTGTAATAAAGGGCCTGGCGAAACTGCTGGCTGCCCCTTTTCATCAAGATAAGCATGATATAAAAAGTCACTAGGCATTAAATCAATAGCGCCTTCAATACGCTCATACTCGCCACCAAGCAATTGTGCCGCCGCGCGTAATAAAGTTGTTTTACCTACCCCTACATCTCCTTCTAACAGGACATGTCCACGAGAAAAAATACTAATTGTCAACGCACGGACTTGATGATCTAACCCAAGCACAACACTATTAAGTGACTGTTCAAATTGAATCGCACGTTCACGCCACTCTGGTAAATTAATATGATTGTTAAGCATCATGTTGATTGAATATCGCTCTAAAGTTAAATAATGCTATGAATAAATGCAAAGGTGATTTCGGTAGCTTCTATCATTGTTCTGTTTGCTCAGGCTCTACTGAAATAACCCTCAAAAATGCCGATGCCATAAGACATCGGCCCGCAATCAATATTGATTAATCTACATCGTAATCAAATTTACCAGTGGCTTTTGCATTAGCAATCCGTTTGGCATTGCGTGCATCCATTGCCTGAATAGATGCTTGTTGTTTACCTACTTCTTTAGGGTCATGTTTTGGGTCGTATTTAGAACCAGCGATTTTTTCAGGGTAGCCAGGCTTAGCTTCCCAGCAATTGCCTGGTTCTTTACAGTTATGGCCGTCATATGCAAAAGCTGCGCCTGATGCAACCATTGCACTTGCGATTGCTACTAAAGTCAAAATTCGTTTCATTCAAATCTCCTTGTCATATGGTCGCTGGTGAAATTGCACTATTAACAAAACGCCACCAGTGAGCGTCTTGCTATGTTCATTTAATCTAACTATCAACATTAGCTTCTTGTGCTAAATTACTTTTACACTTTAATTTTTCCATCTAAATTATTTTTTCCACTTGGCTTTCTTTGGGTCACCCACATACACACTACGAATCCAACTCATGATTTGAAGAATCTCATCTTGTGAAATCAATCCTTTTTGTGGGCCCATCATGCCTTGCCCGCCGCCATAAATCGTCTCAAAAAAACCTTTGTCATAAGCATTGCCTGGGTATGTCCAGTAATCGTCGGCAAGTGCAGGTCCAAGCTTTCCTTCAGCCAAATGTCCATGACACCCTGAACATGCTGTTGAAAACAATGTGTAACCATTTTTAATCACGTCTTCATTCAGGTTATATGGGTTTTTTCCAGTTCTTTTAAACTCCTGAACGGCTGGAGAGTCAGTGCCCTTTCCATCATTAAAGTCTAGTGGTTCACCAGAAATAGTCCCTCTAAAGTCTAAAACAGGACCTAAAGACTCTGGATTTGGGTGAACTAGTGCTTCTTTTGCCACAGCAGCCTTCTGCTCACCTGACGCAGCAGATTGTGGAGAGGCATGACATGCTGATAAGAAACTTGCCATCACTGCGGCTGTACAGAATGCTGAAATTTGGCTACGTTTAAAAGATAAAACTAACATCTTGACCTCTACATATTTTCTAAATGGTATTAATTAACTGCGAAACTTTGTTAAATAGGCAACAGCGGGATGCCTTCTCGCTTAAGTACTGACTCAATCTCACTGCGTTTTTCATCTATGGCTTTATTAAGTGCCTGTTGTAATTGCACATCATCCTTACGCACCCCCATCACAATCTCATAGTGCATTTGTACAGATTCACCATTAGATTTTTTTGCATCATCTTTCACCAACTGTACTTTCAATGGTTCTTTTGATTGCTTCACATAGCGTGCCGCCTCTGGCGCCCACAGCATGGCTGCATGGATATATTTATTAGACACATCGTTCACAACCTCTTGTGGGTCAACCCTCACATATTTATTACGTGTAGACTGGTATTTTTGCTTCTCTGCAAAATAATCAAACATGTCATCAAATCGATTAATTTGTAGCAACATCACCTTGCCTGGACTATCTGGCATGACACCAATGCGAAAATTTCTCTCTTTCAATAAATCATCATTCCACGAAGAAATATCAATTTCACGATCTTCTCTAGTAATAAACACGTAACCAGTTTTGTAATACGGTTTAGTCTTAAGCACGCGTGGATCTGTACTATCTACGCCAAGTACCACATCGCATTTCTTCTTATCTAAGAAAAAACCAACGGCATAGCGCGGATCATCCCAGTACACATAATTCAATTTTTTATTCAATGACTTCGCGATTATTTCTGCAATATCATTCTCAAAACCCTCTTTCTTATCATTAGAAAAAGGCATTTCATTTTTTCCAGCACATACGTTCAAATCATCGGCATACACCTGCACTGCCCACAAACTTAAAACACCAAGTACTAAAGACTTAAAACCAGAACGCAAAAACTTTTTATTTTTCATGCTAAAAAATACTCCTCATGCTAAAAAATTCAGGACACATCCAAATAAACATCATGAAACATAAACTGATAGGTGATACATGAAACTCATTTGGATAAGCCTTGGGTGAATGCAGGATAGGTATCAACCACCCATCCTGCACTACCTTACTGATTCAGCTAATGACTAATTCAACTAGCGTTTTGGTTTAAAGACTAAACACCATCAAACCGCCACCCATGTTGGTGTGATTTTGTAGCTCTTTGAAAGCACCTACAGCACCAAGGCCAGCACTTGGGTCAGTCAAGTCAAACACTAGACCAACACCAGGCCAACCACCTACGCCATACATACTTGCAACGTATTGCTTGCCTTTAAATGCATAAGTCATAGGAGATCCGATACCACCTGAAGGCATTTTGAATTTCCACAACTCTTTACCGTTGTTTTTATCCAATGCTTTGATATGGCCGTCTAAAGTGTTGTACCAAACTAAGCCACCTTTGGTGTACAAAGTACCACCCCAAGCCGCGAATTTTTCCCACTTAGACCATTTCACTTTACCTGTCACAGTGTCAAAGGCACGTACAGTACCCATCTCTGTTTTAGTCGGTCCACTAGGTCCAGGATACATTGCTAGCGTTGCACCAACAAAGAACTGGCCTGCACGGTATGGCAGCATGAACGGCTCCCAATCCATACAAATATGATTCAAACCAGCATACAAAGTACGTGATTCTGGGTCATATGAATCGACACCTTGGTTGTGGAAACCCATCGCTGATGGACAGATATTAGTGCCTTTATGATCCATACGTGTTGAAAACTCTGGGTCACGCACTGGCAAACCTGTTTTCAAATCAACTTTCTTAAACACGTTAACCGCCGGATCAACTTTGTCAGCTAAAATTAATTTACCTGTATCACGATTGAGTGTGTACATAATGCCGTTACGGTCAATATGCGTAAGAAGCGGCGTCATTTTTCCTTGAACAGGTTGATCAGTCAGCACCATTTGATTTACACCTGCAAAGTCCCACTCATCATGAGGTGTTTTTTGGTAGCCCCATTTTGCTTCGCCTGTATCTACATCACGCGCCCAAATTGTCATCGTCCACTTATTATCACCAGGGCGCATGGTTTCATTCCAAGGTGCAGGGTTACCTGATCCGTAGTAGAACAAATTCAATTTAGGGTCATATGCATACCAACCCCAGTTAGTACCGCCACCAATTTTCCAAGCATCGCCTTCCCATGTTTTGGTACCTAAACCAAATTGACCATAGTGAGGGTTATGTTCATTGAAGTTTTTTGCTAAGCGAATTTCACTATCAGGGCCTGTAGCAAATGCACGCCACTTCAATGCACCAGTTTTCAAATCAACAGCATTCACCGCACCACGAACCCCTAATTCAGCACCTGAACAACCAATCAATACCGTATCTTTAACGACATAAGGTGCTTGCGTAAATGTCATACCAACTTTAGGATCGCAAAGTTCAACTTTCCAGTTCACCTTACCAGTTTTAGCGTCTAAAGCTAACAAGTGACCATCTGCTTGTTTTTTAACGATTTGACCAGCACCATAAGCCACGCCGCGGTCAACAATATCGCAACACATCACGGCTTTAGTAGAGGCATCTTGTTTTGGCTTATGAGACCAAACAATTTTGCCCGGGTCATTTAAATTAACAGCGAACGTATTGTTTGGGAATGCAGAATGGATATACATCATGTCACCAATCACTAGCGGCGCACCTTCATGACCATGCAACACACCGGTTGAGAACGACCATGCAGCCTTTACATTCTTGACATTGTTTTTATTAATTTGATCTAGCGTACTATTATGCTGGCTGTTGTATCCACCAGTTTGCGTTGCCCATTGGTTTGGGTCATTCACACGTTTGGTTAAATCCTCATCTGCAAAAGCAGTTTGCACTGCTGCAAGAACAAGTAAACCGCCGATTGCTGCACTAACACTGACGTTAGCAACTTTGCGTTTCATATTGATCGTCTCCCTATAAATTGGTTAAACCGTATAAATCCGAAGCCATCATGATTATCAATTTGGCGAGGTGCATTATGTGCCCTCGCTATCTTCCAAATAAGATGAAACATTCCCGATGAAAAATGAAATTACTCATTACTGTTACATCTTGTAACTAGTCATTTACTCGATTTCATATCATCGGGAATTATTCCCCTATTCAAGATCCTGTATTTACAGAACAATCACTCACTTATGAAAATCAAAGAATTTTGGAATATACGTAAGCATTCTCAACGTGATGCAGCGGTGATAACCGTTGTGATTTCGCTGATATACATCTTCATATTGTGGATTGACTTGGCAGAAACCCTGACCAATTGGTTTGCACAATACGAAGAAGTGCAGCTAGATGAAGTGCCATTTCTACTGTTGCTAATAGCGTTCGGAATGGCATGGTTCTCGAGAAGAAGAATGGTAGAACTCAATAACGAAATTCATTTACGTGTATCAGCAGAAGAAAAAATCATGCAATTACTAGTGCAAAACAAAGCACTCACTAGACATGTATTAAAAATACAAGAAGCCGAACGCCTACACCTTGCTAGAGATTTACATGATGATATTGGCCAATACTTATTAGCGATTCGATTAGACGCCTCTGCATTGAATTTAAGTAAAAAAGATCAAAATCTACATGCATCTACTACTCTTTATGCAAAAAGAATTTTAGCTAATGCTCAACATATACAAGAGATGACCAGAACACTGATGCGTCGTCTAAGACCAGCACCAACCAGTAGCCAAGACTGTACAGCAGCTATCAGCATATTGATTAAAGAATGGCACGAGCAACAACCTCATATTCAGTTAGATATCAACGTTGAAGCATGCTCATCCTTATTTACAGAACAAATTAACATCACCATTTATAGATTCATTCAAGAAGCACTCACCAATATCTCAAAACATGCTGACGCGCTAAATGTCAGCATTTCGCTCAAGTCAATCTCAAATGAACGTGGTCGGTTGCTATGTATAGAAATCATCGACGATGGCGTTGGATTTAAAGCTGAAGAAACTTCATATGGAATGGGAATCATCGGGATGCGCGAACGTATAGATGCAGTGAATGGTACCTTCATTGCAAAAAACAATACCAGCAAAGGTGTAACCATCAGCGCACAAATCCCTATCTAGACTTTTTTAAAATACATAAAGCGATTAAAAATCAATGTCACAGAAATTACTTGGGGTAAATGAATGAATAAAACAATTCTATTAGTGGATGACCATGCAGTAGTAAGACAAGGCTTAAAAAGTCTATTAGGTCAATGGGGATATCGTGTGGTGGCAGAAGCATCCAGCGGCGAGTCCGCAATATTGTTATGGCAAGAACATCAGCCCAGCTTAGTACTCATGGACCTAGACATGCCAGGACTAGGTGGCCTAGAGGCATTACAAAGAATTTTAGCGCGTAGCAAAGATGCAAAAGTGCTCATCTACAGTATGCATGATGACAACATCTATGCAATGCGTGCCATCCAAGCAGGTGCAAAAGGCTATGTGGTAAAGACAGATGACGTCAATATTTTATTAGAAGCGGTTGATAAAATCATGAAAGGTGGAAAATTTATAGAACAAAAACTAGCACAACATCTCGCCATCGATTTAATCAATGAAGCCAACAAACCTTTAGAAAAACTTTCCCCTAGAGAGTTTGAAGTATTTAGGCAACTAGCATCAGGTAATTCACTTAGTATCATTTCAGATAGTTTAAACATTAGCTATAAAACCGTTGCCAACATTCAAACCCAAATTAGACAAAAGCTTAACGTACATACAACCGCTAATCTTGTTCATCTTGCCATTCAGTTTGGCGTTACTCAGAGCAAAATCTAACTATCAACCATTCAAGGATCATCATTTTGAAAAATACAAAAACATTTTTAACACTGGCAATAACCAGTCTGATTATCGGTATTTTTTTCAGCAACGTAAGCTTTGCAGAAAACACTAAACCAAATAACACCTACCAAGAAATGGAGTTTATTCAAACATTCAAAGGTAAAAATAAAGCGTTTGTACTGCAAACACTAGGCCAGCCAACTAAAAAAAGTAAACCTGTCAAACCATCTAATGCAGACAGCATCGTAGGCCAATCAAATGGCCCAGCCAATTTAAAGAAGGATGAAATTGAGATGTGGTACTACTTTAACCTAGTCAAATACAACTCAAAAAACACTTATAAACAAACTGAAATTACCTTCATCAATGATGCTGCAACCAATATGATGTTTCTCAACTAAACATTCATGCACACTAAAAACTAACCAATTAGGCAGACTAACAACATGGCAATTACTAACCTGACACAAGATAACTTCAAAACAGTGATTGAATCCAATCCTTTTATCGTGATCGACTTCTGGGCACAATGGTGCGAACCATGTTTAATGTTCAGTAATACTTTTAAAAATGCAGCTTCTAAACATCCAGATGTCATGTTCTGTATGCTAGACACAGAAACCAATGCCGAGATTGCTGCTTACTTTAATATCGAGCAGATTCCATGCGTGCTAGCGATTAAAAACCAAATCGTGATTGATGGCATTGTCGGAGTCATGCCAAGTCAATCATTTGAAGAAAGCCTACAACAATGGAGAGATTTTGACACAACAGAAATTAATCGTCATTTCGCAGAACAAGATGCATGAAAATATTCGTCATGACCATACGCTGCTTAGCTGTCATCACCGCACTATGCCTGAATAATCAGGTATGCCTAGCTGGAGAACAAACAAAACAAGAAAACACCACTAAAAAAGCTAAAGTGCATCATTTATTGCCTATCGCACCAAAGGCTAGCGAAGCTTTCAAACGACAAAATGATGACCTCAAAAAATTGATGTTACAGCTATATCAATGCAATCAAAAAGACTTATTAAAAAGTACAAAAGTCAGTGCAGAAGAACTCGTACAATGGGTTTTTGAAGGCCCCTTCGGTTGGAAGTTTGAAGCCATCAGACGAGTGCAATCTGTAGATGCTTTATCATTAAGCTTCAATGAACAATATCAAGGTGACCGCATCCTTCCCTTAATCACAGGCTTGCATACCATGCTTGTAAGTGCTTATGGGGGAGAGAACGAGTTCAAATTCACAAAAACCATCTCACCAAAGCATTTATATGATGCCGCTCACAATATTGAAATAACACGATTTAAACTCACCACCCCATCGAACGATGCTCATTACTTCAACGCCAACTGCACAAGCGAGCAAATAAATGAGATTGAAACTACGTTTACAAACATCATTAAACGTACTAATCAATATGTGCAAAGTATAGATCATGCCGGCTCAATGAGAGAAAGCATAGTATCTGTAGATTATAGCTCAGCCGATTTTATAAAAATGGCTTACTAAAGGCACAACAAGAGAGTGCAATCTTAATTAAGCACAAGATACGTTAAATAATTGGATATGAGTTCGCAAAAATAAGAACATCCCTTATTTAAGGGCTTGGTAGCGTTAAATAAGGGTTATTTCTGGAGTAAACACAAATATAAATGTGGCGGAGTGGCTGCTGGCAAAGATACAGCTCTTTATATATTCAACCTTAGTAGAAAAGTATACAAAAGCGTTTTGTAACGGCAAGTTATGTGCCATTTTCACGTTGAGCACTTAAACACTTTAAAAAGTCAGCGATATCCCACTCACAACCACCACAGCCTGAGAGTGCCCCAGTCCATTGCGAGATTTGTTCCATATCCATACCGCGCTCAAAGTATTTTTGTATTTCGGCTCGCGTGGTTCCGCTACATTGGCACATTACCTCATCTGCAGCGTTATCATTCTGTGTACTCATTGGTGCATTAGCTTCAAGATTAAAAACAACAGATAGTTTAGCATCATCCATTTACGATGCTTAATCAAGCATTACACATTCATCAATGATTAGTGCGATGAATATATCTCCAAAGCCATCCAAAATGATTGATTGCCAGCATCACTCAAGGCACAAGCACCTCAATAGGTGTATTCAGCGACTCATCCACTGTGAAGAAGTCTGGTTCAGTACTGCCAGCTGGTGCAGATATTTTGATCGATGTTAAGGCTTGTGCGATAAAGGCAGAAGATTGTTTCACCCATTCTGGACGTTCCTTATTTTTAGGATAACGGCTTGCGGTATAGGGGTATTCCACCACCAACTCAATATAACTATTTTCTGATACGCCTGTGTAATAAAAATCAGTAGTTTTCTCTGGTAAGTCTGCAATGGCTCTACTCTCAACATGCATACGTGCCCATTGGCGCCCATTGATCACCACTATATCTCTTGGGAGGTCTTTTTTACCAAGACGCTTACCTTGGGCATCATATATAAAATCTGTCGCCTTCGTCTTTTTCACCAGACTTTCTAAGGTTCTATAGTCCGCCCACATCCATGCTTTATCTGAGGTGCGGTCTATTTTTGACTCCCATTCAGGAGCTAGATAGAGTCCCGTACCAATCGAAGTTGCACCATATGTGCTCACAAACGGCCATATGCCAGTCTGGTCTTTACGCCAAAAGCCAATCAAACCTAACATGCGCTGGTATTGATGATTGTCCAATACTTTAATTGCCTCGGAGATTTGCTCTCGATAATTTTGAGTGTCTATGTCTTTCCGGTTGTAGCTTGCTGCAGTCCTGCCTTGTGGGATAGTCATACTAAAGGTGCGATCATCAATTCGGAGGGTGTAATCGCCTGGTGGAACAGGATTATTCACATCTGCCCAATGTTGACGCACTTCTTCATGAATGCGTTTTTCTCTTTGCTCGTAGTCTTCAGCAAGCAAAGTATTGGTAAGAGAGGCTAAGATCACGAATAGTATTACAGGGAGTGAGCAATATTTCATGGTGTTCTTTATATGATGTGATATAGCGTGGTGGCTCTACGACATAACCGAATACCAAAGTACTTGGTTGCCATTATCTTTATATTAGATTAATTAATAAAAGTCCTATGATAATGTTAATCATCACAATCACAACAAATGAAGCAGCGTTATTCACCATGCTATTTCTTAGCATTTTCCCCGTTTCATTTAGATACCTGTCTGAAAAAGCTAATGGTGATAACACGAATACAGTTGATAAAAATATTGCTTCATTTTTGTGATGAATCATCTTTAAAAAATCGCCATACCCTTGTGACAAAAAGCGTATAGCGAGTGCAATATTGCATATTAAAAAACTAGTATCTAGTCCCAAAATAATCCTAAACAAAACTGAGTTTGATACGTTCTCTATGGCAAAAAATACTGTAATTGACACAAAGCATAAAACACATACAAACGCGCTATTCAATAACTTATTACTAATAAAACTCATTCTCAATCCTTAACCACTTCTACACTTTTAACTCGTACCAAAGTAGTACCGTGTTTTATTCATCAAACAAACCACCTTTTTACTTGGTAGTCACACTTTTCAATACACCCTTGCCAATTGAACTACAAAGCCAAACTTCTAACATAATTGATTAAACGTATATGCTACTAAACTCTTTAATCCATTACTGTAAATTGTTGTTAACTGAATAGTTAACAACGCTATTAACAACAATTGTCCTTGGCAGAATACAAAAAATTCAGACAAAGCGTTTAATCAATAACAAAATAGGACAAGCAGGGGTGAGCTGGTAAAAGTTATTTAGTGTGGGTTATTTCAAGCACAGATAGAACCTGTCATATGTATAAACAGGTATAAGGAATTATTTTTGAAATGAAAAACGGCGAATACATGACTGTATTCGCCGTTTTTAATGTTTGGAGCGGGAAACGAGGCTCGAACTCGCGACCTCAACCTTGGCAAGGTTGCGCTCTACCAGCTGAGCTATTCCCGCCTAACTAAAACCAATTAAAGCTGCCAAATTAATACAAAAAACCACTACAAAACACTGGAGGCGCGAGCCGGAGTCGAACCGGCCTAAACGGCTTTGCAGGCCGCGGCATAACCGCTTTGCTATCGCGCCAATGTTGGCATTATATACCATACAACAGAAGTACATTCATTGATGATAAAACCAAAGAGGCATACTTTTTAAAACTAAAACGGCGAAGCATTTATGCATTCGCCGTTTATTATTTGGAGCGGGAAACGAGGCTCGAACTCGCGACCTCAACCTTGGCAAGGTTGCGCTCTACCAGCTGAGCTATTCCCGCGTGTCGTTAAGACAGGCGCCATTATAGAGGGTTTGAAGATATCGTCAAGTACTAGATGCGCATTTTTCACTAAATTATTTGCGGTTTATTTTCGGCATTGCAGCACGTAAATAATAAGCCATTGATAGCAATGTTAAAAATGCTGCGATCACGATAAGTACCTGTCCAAATAATTTTGTAGGGAACATGCCAAGGTTCGCCACCTCAATACCATCCCAGTACAATAAAAATAAAATTGCGACCATTTGTACAGCTGTTTTCACTTTACCTATCATTGCCACACCGACGCTACTGCGCTGGCCTTCCCCTGCCATCCACTCACGCAATGCACTAATCGCAATTTCGCGTCCAATAATAATCAAAGCCACCACAGCACCTACACGCTCAAACTCAACCAATACGATTAATGCAGCCGCTACCATTAATTTATCAGCAACAGGGTCTAGAAAAGCCCCAAATGAAGAGGTTTGGTTTAGCTTCCGTGCCAAGTATCCATCAAGCCAGTCCGTCAATGCAGCGACGGCAAAAATCGCTGTTGCTGTTAAATTTACCCAATGTGCTGGAATAGCACCGAACGCCTGCGGATTTGTGGGCAAATAAAAAATAATGACAAATACTGGTATCAACAAGATACGTAGCCATGTCAGCATGGTTGGGATGTTGCAAGTCATATAGTTAATCTCTAAAAAGTAACGATTTCTATCAATCGCCAACTACTTATTGCTAATTGCTAATTGCTAATTGCTAATTGCTAATTGCTAATTGCATTAGTTAATTGCAGTTAGTGTAGTTCGCCGTATATTTTCTCAGCCAAACTTTGGCTAATGCCTTCAACATTGGCAAGTTCGTCAATACTAGCATTTTTTACGCCATCTAAACCGCCAAAACGCGTTAGAAGCGCTTTACGGCGCTTAGCACCAATCCCCTCTATATCTTCTAAGCTCGAGTGCAATCTGGCTTTCGCGCGCTTCGCACGGTGACCGGTGATGGCAAATCGATGTGCTTCATCACGAATCTGTTGCAGTAAATGCAACCCTTTGTTGTCTTTTTCCAGATTAATCATTTCACCCGTATCAGAAAATATCATGGTTTCCAATCCTGGTTTGCGGTCCTCACCTTTGGCAATACCAACCAACAGAATGTCATCTAGCCCAACTTCAGCCATGACTTCAATCGCCACGCCAAGTTGGCCTTTGCCGCCATCAATAAATACCAAATCTGGACGCTTCCCCTCACCCGCCGCCACTTTCTTATAGCGTCTGGTGAGCACATCTCGCATCGCCGCGTAGTCATCACCAGGGGTGATACCTGTGATGTTATAACGTCGATATTCACTATTCTGCATATCGCCACGGTCAAATACGACACAGCTGGCAACGGTGGCCTCGCCCATCGTATGGCTAATATCAAAGCACTCCATACGCTCTGTGCTATCTGGCAGGTTCAATGCTTCTCGCAGCGCAATTAGTTTAGCTGCTTGATTGGCAGAGGTTGCAGCACGCTGGCTTAACGCTAACTCCGCATTGGTTTGCGCCATTTTTAACCATACGCGCTTATCGCCAATAGGATTAGTATTAATCTTGACCTTACGGCCCGCTTGCTCGCTCAACACCTCTTCAATCAGGTCTGTTTCAATTTTAATGCCTATCACGATAAGTGGTGGTGTATTCTGCGCCACATAATGCTGTGTTAAAAAGGCTTCCATACTCGTTTCTAAAGTCTCACCTTCAGAATTTTTCGGCATATAGCTTCTATCACCTAAATGCCTTCCACCTCGTATCATCACTAAGTTAATACAATGTTGTCCTTGTAGCTCAGTACAAGCAATCACATCAGCATCAGATACATTAAAATCACTGACAAACTGCTTAGCTTGCACTTGGCGTAACGCCTGAATGCGATCCCTAAACACGGCAGCTAGCTCGTAATCTTGATTAGTTGCGGCAATATTCATTTGTTCAGCAATGGTATCCATTACTTCTGTTGTTTTACCCTGCAAGAACATCGCGGCCTGATGCACGTCATTGCGATAATCATCTGCCGTAATAAAGCCTACGCAAGGCGCTGTGCAACGCTCGATTTGATGCTGTAAACATGGACGGCTACGGTTGGCAAATACTGTATTTTCGCAAGTACGTAATTTGAAAACTTTCTGGAGTAACTGGATACTTTCACGAACAGCCACAGAGTTAGGGAATGGCCCGAAATACTGATTGCCTTTGCGTTGTGAGCCCCGATGAAATGCTAAACGTGAATATTCATCGCCTGTCAGCGTGATGTAAGGGTAAGATTTGTCGTCTCGAAACAACACGTTGTAACGTGGCATCAACCCCTTAATCAGGTTATTTTCGAGCAACAAGGCTTCTGCTTCACTGCGCGTGACGGTTGTTTCCAAGCGCACGATGTTGCTCACCATCATTCGCGTACGTGGGCTTGGTAGATTCTTATTGAAATAAGAGGAAACTCGTTTTTTGAGATCTTTGGCTTTACCGACGTAAATAACCTCGTCACTCGCGTTAATCATGCGATAAACGCCTGGCAAGTTAGGTAAGTTTTTTAAGATGGGTTTAGGGTCGAACATGAGCGTATTTTAACAGCCCATTAATTGAATTGGCTTAAATCAGTGACGGTAAATATAACAAGAGCAATATTAACCGTCACTGTTACTGCTGAAGCGCGTTATTCTGAGATTTTTTTAATATTTTCTAAACCTGATTTAAAAATACCCAAAATTGCCGCTTTAGCTGCAGCATCATCTTGACCAGCTGCACCTGGGTTAGCTGGGTCTTTGCGCTTAAAGTTTGCACTCCAAACAACGGTCGTTTTACCGTCTGCACTTTCTTTAATCTTTAAAGTGGCACCATACTCACGCACAGGTAATACGCTTTCAGTGATTTCATACTTCATTGTTTTTGTAGCGGCATCAAAACTAGTGAGCACTTCATTAATTTTGCCGCCATCTTGTGTAGTTAATACACGCGTAGCGCCAACTTCATCAGCTTTACCGCTAGTGATTTCAGTTTTAGCAATCGCTGGGTGCCAACTCATGTCTGCAAAACTACCAATTTTTGCCCACACTTTGTCAGCTGGCGCATTAATTTCAACGGTTTCTTTCAAACGGATTGTTTCATCAATCGCAGCAGATGCTTGGTTAGTAAATGCAAACAATGAAACCAACATTGCTGTAAAAAATTTACTCATAAAAACCTCAAAATGTTAATAATTAAGAATACGCTCGTCTTAATACGAGCCGGTAAGAATATACATGATAATTTAAGCAAGATGTATGCAAAATAAAAGCGCCTCTAAGGATGCCTCGAAGAACTAGAGCTTTGACGCTAGGCATCCAGCAACTCACCTGCTATCGCCCAATCCTCATAGGCAATCTCTTCAAAAGTAATGTAAGTATAAGATTTTGGCTTATGTGCAACACGCTCTAATGTTTCTGTAATTTCTTTAGCGATTTGCGCCTTTTGCTCACGAGTTACTTCCCCTGCTAATTTAATATTCACATATGGCATGCTTATTCTCCTTTGGTTTACAAAAGTGACGGTTTATTGTTGAAGTATGATAATACTGAGATAGTGCTTAATGATCGTGATCATGGTGATGTCCGTGGTCATCTGCATGTTGATGATATTTAGTATGCTGACCTTTTAATGTAGACCATATATCTCGTATGAGGTTTAAAGTAAGCATCAATAGCAAAAATGAAATCAATATCGACAAAATAGGATCAATCAGCATCCAGCCTGTAAAATAAATCACGACACCGGCGACCACTGCAGCAACAGAGCCTAGTAAATCACCTAAGACGTGCAAAAAAGCTGCACTATTATTTAAACTCTCACCATGCTCATGTGCTTGATGATGTAATTGCTTAGCCACAACCAGATTAACAATTAGTCCGATGCTTGCAATAATGATCAAACCAAATCCTTGTACCTGATGCGGCTGTTTGAACCTAGAAATTGCCTCAACCACGATAAAAATAACGACCACTAACATAGTGACAGCATTGATGATTGAAACAACAAGTTCCGCATAACTTACACCAGATTGATGACGCGAAACATTGGATTTCTTACTCATCACAGATGCCATCCATGCTAACCCAAGCGCTGCAACATCAGAGAACATATGCCCAGCATCACTTAAAAGTGCTAATGATCCTGTGTACCAACTACCGATGGCTTCGACGACAGCGAAAATAAGAATAAGTAAAAAAGGAAGTAAATAATGATCGTGATCATCATGGTTGTTGTGTGTTGATGTATTCATAAGCTAAATGCTAACCCAAAAATATAGGATAATGTCGGCTTACCACTACTTTTAATCATCCTTATTTAATACGCTATGCTCAGTTATCGCCACGCATTCCATGCAGGCAACCACGCCGATGTGCTTAAACATTATGTACTAGGCCTAGTGCTTGCCCACACCAAACAAAAAGATAAACCATTTTGGTACATAGACACGCATGCAGGTGCTGGCATGTATAGCCTGCAAGATGGATATGCAACACAAAACCAAGAGTTTAAAGAAGGCATCAGCAAACTATTATCTGCTAAAAACTTACCGCAGTCCTTAGCAGACTATATGGCACAGATTCAATCTTTCAACACTGGTAGTGAGTTGAGCTTTTACCCTGGGTCACCCATGGTTGCTGAATCATTTATGCGCGCAGATGACAGAATGCGCCTGTTTGAATTGCACCCAAACGACTACAAACTATTATCAGAAAACTTTGAAGGCTTTGGCAAACAAGCTAAAGTTGAAATGCAAAATGGCTTTAAAGGTTTAAAATCATGTTTACCGCCACCACCGCGCCGAGCAGTAGTGCTGATAGACCCCCCCTATGAAGATAAACAAGATTATCACTATGTAGTGGAAGCCATTAAAGATAGCTTAAGACGATTCCCTACTGGCACTTATATCGTTTGGTATCCCTTACTACAGCGCCCAGAACCCGCTGAGATGTTAGATGAGCTATTAGCACTCAATGTACCAGACTGGCTACATGTGACTTTATCTGTTGAAGCCCCGTCGGAAGAGGGATTTGGCATGTATGGCAGTGGATTATTTATCATCAATCCTCCATGGACGCTACCCAAAACCTTAGCAGAAACAATGCCTGTTTTAACAGCGCTACTTGCACTGGATGAAACGGCAAGTTTCACTTTAGATAGCCAGATTGAATAAAAAACAGTCGTTCAAACTGCTACAATACACACGTTCTATTCCAAATTCTAAATCATTCGTGTCTAGGCGATGAGGCGAAGACAGTGCTGTAGCACGGCAAGCCGAAGGTAACAACGACAGGAATGGTTTAGAATTGGAATTACGTTATTTATTTAAAGGTTTTACACACTATGCAAGAAAAAACTAAACAACATGCGACCGTATATAAACAAGGTAGCATTATGACCAATATTTTATTTGGTAGCCGCTGGTTACAACTACCGCTTTATTTAGGTTTAATAGTAGCGCAGGCTGTCTACGTGTTCTTTTTTGGCGTTGAGCTTATCCACTTAGTATCAACTGCACACAAGATTGTTGAAGCGGACATTATGCTGATTGTATTAGGCTTGATTGACGTAGTGATGATTTCAAACTTGCTGATTATGGTAATTGTTGGTGGCTATGAAACGTTTGTTTCGCGCCTGAACTTAGAAGGTCATCCAGATGAACCGGATTGGCTCTCTCACGTTAATGCCAACCTGTTGAAAGTAAAGTTAGCGACAGCCATCATTGGCATTTCATCGATTCACCTGCTCAAAACCTTTATCAATGCGCACAATCTATCCGATAGAGTATTAATTGCGCAAACCGTGATTCACATGGCTTTTGTACTTTCTGCTGTGGCGATTGCTTATATCGATAAACTGATGGCACATTCAGAACCTACACAACACTAAAAATCACTAATACAACAGCACCACTCTAGGTGGTGCTGTATCTACATGGTGTACTGAAAACTTATGTACGGTAATCGTTTTTTCGTTTTCAGTTTCCACACTGACACGCCAATCACCCGCTGCCAAATTATTTTTATAAGTGTACCCTCTAAAGCCCTCATAGCGACCACCAGATAAATCAAAACCAATGCGTGATTGCGTTACCCAGCCTTGTTTTTTATTGTAATGCTGCCAGCGATGGAACAATTTTGCTTCAAGACCAGGTGGTGCGAATATCGAAGAAAAACAATAAACACGCTGTCCCGCTACCATGTCTAAATCATTGCTAGTTTTACGCCAAAACACCCACCAAGGTGATGCCTGTTGTGATAATCGATATTGACCATTGGCTTTATCCAACTCAAATGCCACCACCACATCACGCTTAACTAAAGGCACAGGCGGAATCATATCAGCTGCATAAGCCGCCATGAGCAATGCCGCAATACCAGCCACAGGCTTAATACTACCTAAATGATTAGGTGTTTTTTTGTAGAGCCAAAAAGCCAGACTAGCGCCAAGTAAGGTGCTTAAATAAAACCATACAGCATGAATACTGCCTAGTAAAAATGGCAATGCAAAGTTAAACAACAACATTGCGCACAAACCAAACATAGACCAGCTTAATGTAAAGCGTTTATATTTGTCTTCTAAAAACTCATTCGCTACCAATAATATCGCAAGTGCTAACGACATTAGCCATGACAACCAGTGGCTGGAGCTTTTAAAATACAAGATAAATAACGCACTGAAAAGACTACCAAACAAGAACTGAAGTAAGAAATAAGGGAGCCGTGGCGAGTAGTGTCGTTTAAAGACCGACACTAACCTACCCTCACTATTTTCGATTGGTATTGGACGGCCGATTAAATAGAGAATAATTGCGGCGCAAAGAAGATATCCAGCAAATATCCATAAGTCCGAAGCGACAACGTTGTGGCCTATCGTCAATGCATCCCACACGAAACCTGCAACAAAGAATATAGCTGGTAAAAAATCAGTGAGTCTGCGTACGCGTTGCATACTTACCTGCACCCAAGAAGGATTGGTTAAAGTGTTCATACAATACTAGCAATGAAGCCTATAAAAAATGGCCGAGTACATAGCCAATGATAATACCGATGATTAACGTGATGGTAAGCCCACGATAAGTGAGCACATCTTTTGAATAACCGCGCTTAATGGCGACAAACGAGACGATATAACCAATCGCATTTAACAACCAAATGATAGATAAGCTCAGCACCTTGACTATTAATGGACCGATGACAGGCACTAAGCCAATCACACCTAGCAACCAGACAAATACATTAGAGACAACGCCAAATAACAAAATACCCGCGGTTACAGCTTTAGCATCCCAGCCGAAGTGCCAAGCGGCAAAAACCACCACGACCAACACAATGCTAAGTGGCAGCATCCATTTCCATGTGCCACGTTTCGGCGGCTTGATGATATCACTATCAAAAATGTGTTTTTCGTCCATGGGATAATCAAGGTAGTTTAGGATGGGATGATTTTAGCATTGAACCGTGTTTTCGATGATTGCTAAACACAAAGTAATCAGCAATGCTCACCTAAGACTTTGCAAGTGCATTAGCGATTACTAAATCGAAATAACTTCTGGTGCGATAGCGGTAATTCACTTATGACTAGATAATTTACGATAACCGCGTGTGGCACAAATGACCCACCCTACAGAGCTGTCATTCAAGTTTGCAAGTACCTACCAAAGTAGCCTTGTTATGCTTGAACAATAATAACGGTGAGTTCAGATGGTTTTGACTTTAATCCCCTTCTACTGCGCCTGTGTTGATTGGGTTTAATGGGAGATGTCGGCAAGCGGCTGTTTGAGTGCTGAAAGCACGAGTTTCCGCTTGCCGCCCATTAAGCCTAAACAACACAGGAAACAAGCAGCAGGGGGTAGCTTTTTCTTTGGTTTCTTTCTTTTGGCTACGCAAAAGAAAGAAACTCGCCAGTCGGGCGAGACCGACAAGCTAACTAGCGAGAAATTGCGTGGGCAAACAAGTTGCCCACCCTATGTGATTTCAATGATGGGTTATGAACTTGCAGTCTGGATAGCATACCAGCCATAATAAAGTCCCACTAAAGCAAGCCCCCAAGCAATAGCTAATGCTACTTTAAAATATTGATAATATGGTTTTATTCTATTTTCTTTCGGTAACTTTGCAATCAAGACACTAACAATTATTGGTACGACACTTAAAATTAAAAACTTAGCAGAATGTATTATAAAGACTCTAATAATGGTCTGTGCATACGTAAAGCCAAGATGTGTTCCACCTAATAATTGATGACTTAATACCGAGTAAGTAATACAGCTTAAAAATATGGCTAAAAAATACTTCAATTAAACCTCCAAATATTAGTTTTTTTCGATGGTCACTATTCTTGCCGTGAAATATGGATTCTCTCCGCAAGAGTATTCTGGATTTGGTTTATGATGAGTTACATCTAACAGATTGTTTGCTTGTTTGCTTTTTCTTCTTACTAAAGCTCCAACAATTTCAGAATGATCCAGAGATTCTTTTGCTGTAAGGGTTTGTAATAAGAGTTGTATTCTTTTCTCAGTGAGCATTCCCAAATTTATATCTTCTTCATAGATCTTATTTAATCCATTAAACCCTTCGACTCGCCACACTTTCATTTTGATTTACTCATAACGCAAATTAGCCATGCTATTTGACCTATACCTCTATGTCAAACCAGCATGGCTAATGATTTCAAACATAATTAAAGATTAATGATTCAAACAGCCTCAGCAATCGGAATCACTTTTTTACCGTTAGAAAGTGCTTCTAAAGATGGCGTGTAATCTGTCATTTGATCGAAGTTCAGGTATTTGTAGATTTCAGCGGTATTCGCAAGTTTATTGCCTACCGTTTCTAAATACTCTGCATGCGTCGGCATACGACCCAACTTAGCACAAACTGCTGCCAATTCAGCTGAACCCAAATAAACGCGCGCGTCTTTACCCATACGGTTATCAAAGTTACGCGTACTGGTTGAAAACACAGTGGCTTTATCTGCCACACGCGCTTGGTTACCCATACATAGTGAACAACCTGGCACCTCTGTTCTGGCACCTGCAACACCAAACACAGAGTAAACACCTTCATCACGCAATTGCGCCTCATCCATACGGGTCGGTGGTGCAATCCACAAACGTGTTGGAATGCCGCCCGAACCTTCTAATACTTTAGCCGCTGCACGGTAATGGCCGATATTCGTCATACAACTGCCGATAAATACTTCGTCAATCTTATCGCCTACCACTGCTGTTAATGGTTTGATGTCATCTGGGTCATTCGGGCAAGCGACTAAAGGCTCAGTAATCGTGTTGAGATCAATTTCAATCACATGTGCGTACTCAGCATCTTTATCCGCCTCTAATAACTCAGGCTTAGCCAACCAAGCTTGCATGCTTGCGATACGACGTTGCAGTGTGCGTGGATCTTGGTAGCCGTTATCAATCATGTTTTGTAGCAACACGATATTTGAAGTTAGGAACTCAATCACAGGTTCTTTATTTAATTTTACGGTACAGCCGTTCGCTGAACGTTCAGCTGAGGCATCTGCAAACTCAAATGCTTGTTCTACTTTTAAATCTGGTAGGCCTTCGATTTCTAGGATGCGGCCGTTAAATACGTTCTTTTTACCTTGTTTACCAACGGTTAAGGTACCTTCTTGAATCGCGGCATACGGAATCGCGTTCACTAAATCGCGTAAGGTAATACCAGGCTGCATTTCACCTTTAAAACGCACTAACACAGACTCAGGCATATCAAGCGGCATCACACCCATGGCTGCAGCAAAGGCAACTAAGCCAGATCCAGCCGGGAACGAAATACCAATCGGGAAACGTGTATGTGAGTCGCCACCGGTACCAACAGTATCAGGCAACACCATACGGTTTAACCATGAGTGAATCACACCATCGCCTGGGCGTAAGCTGACGCCACCACGGCTACTCATAAACTCAGGCAAGCTATGCTGTAATTTAATATCCACTGGTTTTGGATAAGCAGCTGTGTGGCAGAAGCTTTGCATCACTAAATCAGCACTGAAGCCCAGACACGCCAACTCTTTAAGCTCGTCACGCGTCATACCGCCAGTCGTATCTTGTGAACCAACCGTTGTTGCTTTAGGCTCACAATATGCGCCTGGACGCACGCCTGTACCTTCAGGCAGACCACAAGCTCTACCCACCATTTTTTGCGCCAGTGTGTAGCCTTTGCCAGTATCTTTTGGTGCGATGGATTGAATAAATAAATCTGATGCTGGCAAACCTAGCGCATGACGTGCATTGGTAGTTAAACCACGACCAATAATCAATGGGATACGGCCGCCAGCACGTACTTCATCTGGCATTGTCGTTGGTGCTAATTCAAACGTGCTAATCACTTCACCTTGTTCATTTAATACCTGTCCTGCATAAGGTTTAATGGTAATCACGTCACCCATTTGCATTTTTGATACATCACATTGAATCGGCATCGCGCCAGAATCTTCTGCAGTGTTAAAGAAAATCGGCGCTATTTTGGTGCCTAGAATAACCCCACCAGTGCGTTTATTAGGAATATTAGGAATGTCATTACCCATAAACCATTGCACTGAGTTGATCGCTGACTTACGTGATGAGCCAGTACCGACCACGTCACCCACATAAGCAAGTGGTAAACCTTTTTCTTTTAAGGCTTCAATAGTTTTTAAACCTTCAGGCATTTTATTCACTAGCATTGCTTTTGCATGCAATGGAATATCTGGGCGGCTCCAAGCCTCTTGTGCAGGGCTCAAGTCGTCAGTATTGGTTTCACCATCCACTTTAAATACAACAACTTTAATTTCGTCCGCTAATATTGGCGCATTGGTGAACCACTCTGCGTTTGACCATGACTCGATGAGTTTTTTAGCATGCGCGTTGCCTGCTTTCATTTTTTCATCAACATCATGGAATGCATCAAACATAAGGATCGTTTGAGACAATGCCTTTACAGCTGCGTCTGCCATGGTTGGATTAGTCGCCGACAGATCTAATAGCCCGACTAATGCTTGAACATTGTAGCCACCAAGCATGGTGCCCAACAAAGCAACCGCTTGCTTAGCGCTGACTAAAGGCGACGAAGCTTTGCCGTGCGCGATATCTGACAAAAATGCCGCTTTCACATAGGCAGCCTGATCCACACCTGCTGGTACGCGATTTTCAAGCAAATCGACCAACAGTTTTTCTTCACCCGCTGGCGGGTTTTTAAGTAGCTCGACAAGTTGTGCAACTTGTTCTGCTGATAATGGTAATGGAGGAAGTTGTTGTGAAGCACGCTCTTGTACGTGCGCTGCATAGGCTTTTAACATAACGGTTTTCTGCTTAGATTTCTAGTTAAATAAAATTGTGATTATTATAAACTAGCTTAACTTAATGTTGATTAGTGCATATATGATGATTCACGCATTGATATTAAGTGACCATCTATAAAATCAAATCAGCAAAGCTAGTTTGTTAAATGTAATGTGCTTGCAAATGGTGTACCACAGCTAGTGCCTTTAATCGAAGCTTCAAATCTTTCTAAGACCTCACTCTGATAACCCTTGCCATGTTTAAGCTCTAAAAAGGCACGGACTTCGCTGGCATCAGCAAATCCGTTTTTATCTGTGTCCATCGACACCACATTATCTTCTACTGTGGGACCGATATATTTGCCTTGCGTGTCGGTCAATACATCAAGCACTGTAGCTGCATGCGCATGGAACGTCGGTATCAAGCAAACCAATATCAATAGCTTTGTCATTTGTGATTTCATCAAACTACTCCTTAATATGAATTAAGAGTGATAATCCAAGCAATAATTCATTAAAGCATCACTCATCAAACATAATGTATTCAGTCTATCACTTATTAACTCAATGGATGAATCACTATCACCTCATCTGACGCTTTACGCTGCGCTATTTTATGCTTCCATTCCGCAGGGCCAGTAGTGTGCACTGAACTACCGCGGCTATCAACGGCTACTGTGACTGGCATATCCTGCACAGTAAATTCGTAAATCGCTTCCATGCCTAAATCAGCAAAGGCTAGGACTTCAGCTTTTCTTATGGCTTTACTTACCAAGTAAGCCGCTCCACCCACCGCGGTTAAATAAACGGATTGATATTTAGCAATGGTTGCTATCGTTTCTTCACCGCGCTCAGCTTTGCCAACCATGCCTAACAGCCCTGTTTGGCCCAACATGGTTTCTGTAAAATCATCCATACGTGTAGCTGTGGTAGGGCCTGCTGGACCGACCGCTTCAGCACCGACTGCATCTACTGGGCCTACGTAATAAATAAAACGGTTAGTAAAATCTATTGGTAGCTTTTCGCCTTTTTGCAACATGGTCACCATACGCTTATGTGCTGCATCTCGGCCTGTTAGCAGTTTGCCATTGAGCAACAATGTCTGCCCCGGCTGCCAAGCTTGTATTTCTTGCTGGGTAATCGTATCAAGATTTACCCGTAAAGACTGATCGCTAGGTGCCCAATTCACATCAGGCCAATCCGCCAAATTCGGCGCTTCTAGTGCGGCTGGACCACTGCCATCCAACTCAAAATGCACATGTCTAGTGGCCGCGCAATTAGGAATAATCGCCACAGGCAAGCTCGCCGCATGGGTAGGATAGTCTAATATTTTCACATCCAGCACGGTAGTTAGGCCACCCAAGCCCTGCGCGCCTACACCTAGATTATTGACCTTCTCAAATATCTCTAACCTCAATGCGTCAATCTTATTTTGTGCACCTTTTGCTTTCAATTCATGCATATCGATAGGTGCCATCAGTGACTCTTTGGCTAACAGCATGGCTTTCTCAGCGGTACCGCCGATGCCAATACCTAGCATACCAGGGGGACACCAGCCAGCGCCCATGGTTGGCACTACCTCTAATATCCAATCGACAATGCTGTCGTTAGGGTTAAGCATGGCAAGCTTTGCTTTATTTTCACTACCGCCGCCTTTGGCTGCAATGCTGACTTCAACCTTATCACCCGCTACCAGTTCTACATGCACCACAGCAGGCGTATTGTCTTTGGTATTTGCACGCTTACCAGCTGGGTCACTCACAATCGAAGCGCGCAGCTTATTTTCCGGTAACAAATAAGCACGACGCACGCCTTCATTCACCATTTGCTCCAATGAAAGCTCGGCATCAAAATGTACATTCATGCCGACTTTTACAAACGCCACTACTATGCCAGTATCTTGACACAATGGGCGCTTACCTTCTGCACACATGCGTGAGTTGGTCAGTATCTGTGCAATTGCATCTTTTGCCGCTGGTGATTCTTCCTGCGCATAAGCAGCTGCTAATGCTTGGATAAAATCGGCTGGGTGATAGTAAGAAATATATTGCAAGGCATCTGCAATGCTCGCAATAAAATCTTCTTGTTTAATCTTAGTCATCGTATGATTTATCGTGTTGATTTTGCTATCGCAATGGTTGAGTTAATATCTTTACGTAAGATTTTACCATTCTTAGTACGCGGGAAATCTTTTGCCAGATAAACCGTTTTAGGCGATTTATAAGCCGCAAGATGCTGTTTACCAAACTGTAATAAGTCATCTGGGGTGACGCTTACTTCTGGTTTCAAAATCACATAAATCACCACGAGTAGTTTATCTTTTTCAATTTCCTCGCCAATCGCCGCGCAATCTGCCACATCAGGATGTCCTTTGTAGACACGCTCAATTTCATATGGCGATACACGATACCCAAAACTTTTAATGATGTCGTCTTTACGTCCTAAAAACCAAATATAACCATCAGCATCGTATTTTGCATAATCTCCGGTAAAAAAGTAGCCATCATGCTTATATTTTTTCGTTTCATCGTCTAAATTCCAATAGCGCAAAAACAAGCCTGGATCAGTATCTGTGACGCAAATCATGCCCTCTTCACCTGTTGCAACGGGTTCACGTGTGTCTGGATTTAACAATTGAATTTCGTGCCCAGGTTGTGGAAACCCTGCTGACCCTGCACGGATAGGGCGAAACTTGCTTTGTGACAAGTAGTATGAAAACTCACTCATCCCCACTGCCTCATAGATATCCAAACCAAAACGTTCACGCCATTGGTTTAAAACCTCATCTGACAAATGCTCACCCGCACTCATGTAGTGGCGCATGCTTGGCAGCTGTTCTTTTGCCGTGGTGGTTTTCTGTAATATCTGGCGATAGATGGTAGGCACGCCAATAAAAATAGTCGCCTGATGTTTTTGTATGAGATCTAGCCATTTTTGCGCATCATTTCTACCCTCATGCACAATCACAGTTTTACCTAAGTACAAAGGATCCATCAAACCAGTACCTAGCACGTAGGTCCAGTTAAACTTGCCAGAGTGCATGATTCTATCTTGCACTTGCTCACTGTAATTAAACCAATACTGTGCAGCAGGCTGACGTCCTAATAAAGCTCGGTGTGCGTGCAGCACACCTTTTGGATAACCTGTAGTCCCTGAGGTGTAAACTAGATAAGCTGGGTCTTCAGCTTTAGTGATGGGCATCTCTTCGACTGCTCCCACGCTTGCCATCGTCAACTCAAGGTCATGCACCGCCAGTTTACTAGGCGCAATTGCCTGTGTTAGCTGTGTTAATAGCACATGTTTTAGGTTTGGCGTATTCCCCAAAGCGCCTTCTAGCTGAGACTGCATCGCACTCCATGCGGTAGCATCCGTCACCAGCACCGCAGCCCCTGAATCTTTGGCTAAATAAGCCACTTCTTCAGCCGTGAGTAAGGTGGAGGTTGGCACTGAAATGGCACCCATTTTCATGGCACCTAAAAAAGCAATTGGATAATCCAAGCTATTAGGTAGACGAATTAATACACGATCGCCGACTTTAACGCCTAAATCACGCAATAATTGCGCAAAAAGATTAGTTTTAAGTGCTAATTCTGCAAAAGTAATGGTAGAAGTACCTAACGCATCATCTTCTACAATCATGGCAATTTCATTGGCTTGTGCAGTGCCTAAATGCTTATCAGAACAAGCGACACCAATATTAAAATATTCTGGAATTTGCCAATCCCACTTTGGAAAGTCAGTCAACATTATAAGAGCACTCCATATGGCCAGTTTTCTCGCACAACCTGTGCAGGTAGCAGTTGTAAAACATGCAAAGCAAATTCCATATCACTGGATTTAAGCGCACGTAATGCATGTGCTCTTAGTAATGTTTGCAAAGCTTTACCAAACATTGGTGGATCTAACATTTCGCCATCAAATTTAATGGCACCACCAAGCAACGCATCCGCTTCAATCGCCGCTTTTAAAATACTTACCTTTTGTGCAACCTCAGTTGGAGAGGGTGTGTAAGCTGTTTTACAAAGGTGGATATGTCCAGGGTGAATCACTTGCTTACCAGTTAAACCCATTGCCGACTCTTTGCAAGCATGCTTGTACACAACACGCGACTCGTTATCACCGTGCAAGTCCAGCCAGCGACGTACATCATGCGGCTCTAGATATTTTTCTGGCATTGCACTGGCGCCGATAAGTGTTTCCACCCCGCCAATCACACCCTTACCGGCAATCCGTGCTTCAAACATCAATGTATTCATGTAAAACTGCAACTCATCAATCCAGTTTTCTGGTGTGATTTGAATGCCCATCGCTTTGGAAAAGTCATGAATCCCGAATACCACATGTTTAACCGTGGTGTACTGCATTAAATCAGGGGCTATCTTTAATGATTTTGGATGCTCAATAATCGGTTGAATCGTAATTTTAGGGTTCACACTGAGCAAGAAGCTTGATAAATCACGCACCTCTGCTGCACCATAAGCTTCACCTGCTTTTGCTAACATCACCACATCGATGTAATCACCCATGTCGCGCACCAACTGCATATCCAGCTCGTACTCATCTGTTCTAAATGAATTAGCTCGAATAGCAACAGTGACACGCTCGTTCATTTTGCGTAGCAGAGGTAACTCTTGCCGCAACAAATCACGGCTCATTGCTTTTTGGCGGCAACCGTCTTCCAAGTCAAAAATAAGCGTATGTGCATGCGTAAAGTGCGCGTGTTTTTTCATACGCGCAGACGCTTGCTCCATATCCTCATAAATACCCAAACTAGGCGCATATTTAACTGGCGGATAATATAGCTGTATGCCAGGCCAATAATCGCCTAGCGCTTTGGCGTCGAAAGTGATTGGCTCTTCACCTATATGCATCATCATCTTATTCAGCCTCCTCTAGTTTATTTAATCTGGCAGTCTTTATTTTGTAAATCATTGCATTTCTTGCTTTTTCTTTAGCACCAGTTGCCTTAGCCATCTCACTTGTATTGTTAATCAACGCCCAGAACTCATTATCTGGTAATGCGAGCAAAGCGTCGAACACTTGCAACTCATCTAAGGTCAGTGCATCGTATTGATAGAGCACAAAGTTTTGCAGCACGATATCAAGCTCCAGCAAGCCTCTTCTACAGCGCCACGCAAAGCGTCTTTGTTCTGCATCTCTTAAGACTTCTGCATTCATCATCATGGCACCTCAAATCGCTTTAATTGATACAGTTTTCTTTGTTGCCTTTGCTTCTTTTGCGCGTTCTATTTTTAAATCTTTAATGCTGGCAATCGCTGCATTCGGGTTCAACTTTTTCGGGCAGACGTCTACACAGTTCATAATATTGTGGCAACGATACAAACGGTACGGATCTTCTAGATTTTCTAGACGCTCGGCTTCTGCCTGATCACGAGAATCGACAATAAAACGGTAAGCCTGCATCAAGCCAGATGGTCCTACGAACTTATCAGGATTCCACCAAAAGCTCGGGCAAGCGGTAGTACATGCACCGCACATAATGCACTCATATAAACCATCTAACTTTGCACGGTCTTCTGGGCTTTGCAAACGCTCAGTTTCTGGCAACGGATCATCGTTAATTAGATAAGGCTTCACTGAATTGTAATGCTCAAAAAACTGCGTCATATCAACAACTAGGTCACGTATCACAGGCAAACCTGGCATTGGGCGTAGCACCACAGGTTGCTCAAGCTCAGATAGCTTGGTGGTACACGCCAGACCATTTTTACCATTAATATTCATGGCATCACTACCGCAAACTCCCTCACGGCAAGATTTACGTAGCGACAAAGTATCATCGTATTGTTTGATACGGATCAGCGCATCCAACAGCATTTGGTCGCCGTCTTGCAATTCAATTTCATAATCTTGCATGTACGGCTTTTTATCTTCATCTGGGTTGTATCTATAAATAGAGAATTTCACTTGGACACCTCGAAAAACGTTAGATATTGGGATGAAGTGCACCCGCAAAGGGCGTGTCCGTTAAGACGGCTGCTGAAGCAGCTCGGCTTAACGCCAAAGGCGCACGGAACGTAGTAACTGAGACAGCACAATGGGTACGGCGAGGTTGCGAGTGACGTGCAACGCAGCAATTCGCCCAAGAAATAATGTTTTTAGAAGTGTCCATTAATAAACCCTCGCTTTAGGTACAAATGGTTCCACCGTTAATGGTTGCAAACGCACAGGCTTATAAAGCAACTGATGGTCTTTTTTATAGTAGAGTGAATGCGTTAACCAATTTTCATCATCTCGCTCAGAAAAGTCTTCTCGTGCATGTGCGCCTCGGCTTTCTTGTCGATTGTTGGCTGCGTGCATCGTGGCGACAGCCACCTCAATCAAGTTATCCAACTCTAATGCCTCTACTCGCGCCGTATTAAACACTTGGCTTTTGTCATTTATTTCAATACGTTGCACACGTTCTGCAATTTCATTGATGCTTGTCACACCATCTTGCAACAAATCTGGAAACCTAAACACACCGCAATTGGTTTGCATGGTTTTACGCATCGCAGCACCAACTTCAGCCACATTTTCGCCATTTTTCTGATTATTTAGACGAGAAATTCGTGCCAATGTTTTCTCTGCAGCATCTACTGGTAATGGCTTATGTGCGTGATTTAATGCAATCTCTTGCGCCATTTTGTCACCAGCCACTTTGCCAAACACCACTAAATCTAACAGTGAGTTTGAGCCTAAGCGATTCGCACCATGCACTGAAACGCAAGCACACTCACCTACCGCATATAAGCCATTCACCACTTTTTCACTGCCATTGCTAGGCTCTACTACTTGCCCATCTAAATTGGTTGGTACACCACCCATCATGTAATGCGCTGTCGGCACAATCGGAATGGGGTCAACGACGGGATCAACATTCGCAAAGGTTTTAGCAATTTCACGGATACCTGGCAAACGCTTACTAATTAGCTCTTCACCCAAATGGTCGAGCTTCAAATACACCGCATCTTTATTTTTACCTACACCGCGGCCAGCTTTAATTTCTGTGGCAATGGCGCGAGAAATCACATCTCGGCTCGCTAAGTCTTTCGCATGAGGAGCATAACGCTCCATAAAGCGCTCGCCTTCAGAGTTAACTAAATACCCCCCTTCACCGCGCACCCCTTCGGTAATTAGCACGCCTGCGTGTAGAACACCTGTGGGGTGAAACTGCCAGAACTCCATGTCTTGTAACGGCAAACCGGCACGTATTGCCATACCGAGACCGTCACCGGTGTTAATAAAAGCGTTAGTGCTCGCTTGGAATATGCGTCCTGCGCCACCTGTCGCTAGCAATGTGGTTTTAGCTTGCAGCACATGAATGTCGCCAGTTTCAATTTCCAAAGCAATCACGCCGAGCACGTCGCCATCAACGTCACGAATTAGGTCCAGTGCAAACCATTCAACAAAAAATTGAGTATTTGCTCGGATATTGCGTTGATACAAAGTATGCAACATGGCATGACCTGTTCTATCTGCCACCGCACAGGTACGTGAAATAGGTTTCTCACCAAAATTCTGCGTCATACCACCGAATGGGCGCTGAAATATTTTGCCATTTTCTAAGCGATCAAACGGCATGCCAAAATGCTCAAGCTCGATAATGGCTTTAGCGGCATTTTTGCACATAAACTCAATGGCATCCTGATCACCTAAATAATCAGAACCTTTAATCGTGTCGTACATATGCCAAAGCCAGTTATCGCCAGACACATTACCTAAAGCTGCGGCTACACCGCCTTGCGCAGCCACCGTATGTGATCGGGTAGGAAACACTTTAGACAGCACGGCGACTTTGACGCCTGCTTCCGCCAACTGTAGTGAAGCACGAAGCCCTGCACCACCACCACCGACAATCACTGCATCAAACTGATGATTTTTTATATTCATATGAGACTTAAAGCTTCCATAAAATAATGCTTACCCAACAGAGGTAACCAATCAACAACATATCAACGACAATCTGCAAAAACGCACGCAACCTTAAGTTAAAGACATAATCTTTAAATACATCGCGTACACCAAGCCATGCATGTACAAACAGGCTAACAAAAAACACCAGTGTTAATAAGCGCCACCACCAAGGTGACATCAAACCTAACCATTCTTCATAGTTAGCAGGCTGCCTGATCACTAGTACCAGCAACATCAGAAACAAATAAACCACCATCACGACTGCTGAAATACGCTGCGTTAGCCATAAACGCATGCCTGGATATTTTTTTGTCAGTAACTCTATCAACATAAGCGTGGCTTTTACCAAATATAATATGCAAAAATAAACATCGAACAGACACCTAACACCAACACTATTCGACTAGAAAACCGTGCTTTGTTTAGTGTAGTCATCCAATGCACATCCTGTCCCAAATGTCTTAAACCTGCATATAGGTGATGAAAGAACGGCCAAGACAAACCAATTAAAATCAACTTTAACGTCCAGTGTTGAAACACCTCACCCAGCTCAGCAAAACTCGCCTCACTGCTTAATGAAGCCTGCATTGACCAAATCAGCACAGGAATTAATATAAACAACAACATGCCACTCATACGATGCAGAATCGACACTACCGCGTTAATAGGCAAACGAATCGTAAAAAGATTAAGATTCTTTGGTCTATTGCGCACAGGAACTTGCTTCGGCATTTAAGCTGCTCCAGCCACTGCTTTTGAAACACGTGCCAACAAGCGCGGGTCAAATGGTTTAGGAATAATGTATGTTTTTCCAAACTCAAGCGATTGGAGATTGTAAGCAGCCAACACTTCAGCTGGTACTGGTTCGCGAGCAAGTTCACTAAGGGCATGTGCCGCGGCAATCTTCATTGCTTCTGTGATTTGTTTCGCTTTAGCGTCTAATGCACCTCTAAATAAATAAGGAAAGCACAGTGCGTTATTGACCTGATTAGGAAAGTCGCTGCGCCCAGTAGCCATTAAAATATCATCACGAATCGCATGCGCTACACTCGGTAGCACTTCAGGATCAGGGTTAGCCAGCGCAAAAATAATTGGATTTTTTGCCATGCCTTTTATCAAGCTAGCATCGAGTGCATTTTTGGCAGAGACGCCAATAAACACATCTGCATTTAGCATTGCATCTGCTAATGTTTTGATAGCGCTTGGCACAATAGCTAGCTCACGATTATTATCATGTAGGTCAGGCCTGTCAGTATCCAGCACACCTGTTCTATCTACCATCGTGATGTGATTTGCCCCCATACTTTTGAGTAGTTTGGCACAAGAACACCCTGCCGCACCCGCTCCCAAAAACACGATCTTGGCAGTTGCCAATGTTTTACCTTGCAGTTCAAGCGCATTCAACATGGCTGCAGCAACAATCACTGCCGTACCGTGCTGATCATCATGAAACACCGGAATATCCAGACGTTTTTTAAGCTCATTCTCGATATAAAAACAATGTGGTGCGGCAATGTCTTCTAAATTTATGCCGCCAAATGTTGGAGAAATATTTACTACCGTCTGAATAAACTCATCAGGTGTCTTTGCATTAATTTCTATATCAAATACATCAATCCCGGCAAAGCGTTTAAACAATACAGCTTTACCTTCCATCACAGGCTTACTCGCTAGAGGCCCCATATTACCTAAGCCCAATACAGCCGTACCATCGGTAATCACTGCCACTAGGTTTCCTTTATTGGTGTATTTATAGGCATTACTTGCATCAGCATGAATCTCCCTGACAGGTTCTGCAACACCTGGCGTATAGGCAAGCGACAAATCATCCTGTGTTGTGCAAGGCTTTGATGACTCCACACTCAGCTTTCCTGGTATTGGAAACTGATGGTAATCAAGTGCTCGTTTTTTTAGATCGTCCATTATTTATCTCTTTAAAGTTTTCTGGCTGATGCTTTTAAACTACTCCAACTCACTCATATAATGATGATCATCGGTTAAACACAAACCTAATCGCCACTCCATCGGCTTATCCCCATAGGTAAACGAAACGCGCTCAATACTTAACAGCGGAAATCCTTCTTTCAGCCCAAGCGCTTTTGCTACTTCTTGGTCAGCACCCACTGCTTTCAAGCGCTCCTCAGCACGAATCATACGTATGCCAAATTGTGATTCGTACATGCTATACATTGAGCCATTGCACTCTTCGACCTTATTACCGTTTAAACCTTTAAAAGTGGCAGCTGGCACAATTAGATGGTCGTAAATGATTGGACGGCCAGAAAAAGTTAATAAGCGCTTCACCTCTATCGTTGCTGCGCCCGCTTTAATCTCCAAAATCTTAGCAATATAGTTATCTGCTTTCGACTTAACGCAGGAAATTAGCTCGTTATGTAACAGCTCCTTTTTTCCATCAACCGCAGTTAACCTTAAAAATCTAAGCTTAGTCACCTCTTCACTATGGGTGGCGACAAAAGTACCTTTTCCTTGCCGGCGAATCAAAATATTTTCGGCAGAGAGGCTATCAATAGCCTTGCGCACAGTCCCTTGACTCACTTTGTAGCGAGCAGCCAATTCAATTTCACTAGGGATCACATCACCAGGACCCCATTCACCACCAATTAAACTCTGTGTAATTAACACTTTAATCTGATCATATAAAGGTCTGTAACTAGGTGAACTCAATTGCTTATCCATAATTTTTAAACCTATGCATTTGGTTGTTATCAACTTGCTTAATTTCCATGATTGAATTTATATCATGCAAAATAAAAATAGTCTAGTGTTTTATATCTTATATAAGACATAAGATAAATGTTGACACTTATTTAATTTCATCTATATAATCAAATCCACATCTTTAGAAAGTCATATTGATTATGGAATATCACATCAGACCACGGCGCTCTATGCTTTACGTACCAGGTTGCAACAAGCATTATCTTGATCGCGCACGCACATTAGCTGCCGACTCAGTCATTTTGGATCTGGGTGACCCGATTCTTGTCGATGCAAAAGAGCAATCAAGAGCCAATGTAGTAGAAGCTATCCAACAAGGTGGCTATGGCTCAAGAGAAGTGGTCGTGCGTGTAAACAATCTGGACTCAGCTTGGGGACATGATGACATTCGCGCTGTCGCCAACATTGGCGCCAATGCGATTTTGTTTCCAAACATAGAGTCTCGTGAAGACGTACTCAAAGCACAATCATATTTAGATGAAGCTGGTGGCAGCCATATGCCTATTATGGTAATGATTGAAAGCCCACTTGCTGTGTTGAATGCTAAAGAAATTGCAGCTGCATCAGACAGAATCAGCTGCATTGTAATGGCAACCTCAGATTTAATCTCTCAACTACATGCTCATGTGACACATGAGCGCTCTGCCATTCTCACTTCACTATCATTGGTGATTTTAGCGGCGCGCGCTTACGGCAGAAGCGTGATAGATGGCATCACTAGCGACTTTAAAAACATGCATTCTTTTGAATATGCATGCAGACTGGGTCGCGACATGGGTCTAGATGGAAAGTCTCTCGTTCACCCTGCCCAAATTGCTTACTGCAATGATGCATACACACCAAAAGCGACCGAAATAGCTAACGCAAGACTCATTATTACCGCGCTGAAAGAGGCGAATGAAGCAGGCCGCGGCACAGTGGTTGTGAACGATAAATTAGTAGAGCATCACCACATAAAAGCGGCACAACGCTTAATTAAACTCCATGAAGCAATTGTTGAGCTTGAAGAAGAATACATATAAATGGCGACCATCATGCACGCAAACAAAACCTCATCAGGACGCTTTTTTGAACACTTCACTTTAAATGAAGTGATTCAACACGCCACCCCACGTACCATTACTGAAGGCGATGTTGCGCTTTACATCGCATTAACCGGCAGTCGCAACCCATTACATTGTAGCGAGCCATTTGCGCAAAGCGTGGGCTACCAATCTGCGCCAATAGATGACTTACTTACGTTTCATATCGCTTTTGGAAAAACAGTCCCTGATATTTCAGTGAACGCAGTGGCAAATTTAGGGTACGCGGATGTACGTTTCTTACAACCTGTATCAGTAGGCGATACATTAAGCACGTCGAGCCAAGTAATAGGGCTTAAACAAAACTCCAATGGCAAAAATGGAGTGGTCTATGTACGGTCAACCTCAGTGAATCAGCATCATCAACCAGTTTTAAGCTGGGTCCGCTGGGTAATGGTACATAAAAACGACGCCAATGCGCCAGCGCCCGAGACCACAATCCCTGAATTACCAACATTTGTTGCAGCAAATCAATTAAACATCCCAGCATACTTAACTGCTAGCAACTTTGACCAACAAGCAACAGGTGGCCAATTCTATTGGGATGACTACCAAGCAGGCGAACGTATTAATCACGCAGCAGGCATGACCATCAACCAAAGTGACCATTCATTAGCTACGCGTCTTTATCAAAATAACGCCCGTTTGCACTTTGATGCACATTTAATGCAATCCTCCTCATTCGGCAAACGTTTAGTGTACGGCGGTATTGTCATTTCCGCATGTAGGGCCCTGAGTTATGAAGGACTAGAAAATGCCATCAGTATTGTTGCCATTAACGCTGGCACCCATGCCAACCCGTGCTTTACTGGCGACACCATCTATACGTTTACCGAAGTATTAGACCGCTGGGAACTGCCTAATAGAAGCGACATTGGCGCACTCAGGTTGCGCATGGTTGGCATCAAAAACATGAGCTCAGCCGATTTAGCAGAAACCAAACAATTTAATAGTTACCACCCTAATGTAGTACTTGATCTTGATTACACGGTACTTATGCCACGCAAAGGAAATTAATAATGGCTGTGACTTTAACCCAAAAACACCCGAATGAAGCGCTGTTTGGCGGCGAAAAACCATTCCCACTCATCCCTGCCTGCGAGCACTTTGCCGGCAGTGAAAAACTCATCTTAAAAGCACTATCACTACAAGATAGCATTGGCGCTGTTTTTGATATCACTTGCGACTGCGAAGATGGCGCAGCTGCTGGACAAGAGCGTGAACATGCAGAAATGATTGTCCACGTATTAAATTCAGATGTGAATAAACATAAGATGGCTGGGGCACGTATTCACGATTACACCCATCCGGGATGGAAGCTAGACATCGACATCTTAGTTGCCGGTGCCGGCAAGGTACTGAGCTATATCACGATTCCTAAATGTACGGATATCAGCCAAGCCAGCGAGATGATTCAATATGTTCAGAAAGTGGCTAAAGAAAATAACATTGATCGTGTAATACCAATCCATATACTCATTGAAACCCACGGTGCACTCAAACAAGTACATGAAATTGCCGCACTACCATGGTTACAAGTATTGGATTTTGGACTGATGGACTTTGTCAGTGCGCACCACGGTGCAATCCCTGCAAGCGCGATGCGTAGTCCTGGTCAATTTGAGCACAAGCTATTATCTCGTGCCAAAACGGAAGTAGTCGCTGCGGCCCTTGCCAATGGTGTAGTGCCAGCGCATAACGTGACACTCGATTTAAAGAATGTAGAGACTACATTAAACGATGCCAGCCGTGCACGCAATGAGTTTGGCTTTATGCGCATGTGGAGCATCTATCCCACGCAAATCCAAGCTATTGTGGATGCAATGAAACCTAACTTTGATGAAGTGATTGACGCTGCCAACATCTTGCTTGCTGCACAAAAAGCAGATTGGGGACCGATTCAATACAACGGTGAGTTACACGACCGCGCTACCTACAGATACTTTTGGGAAGTACTACAAAAGGCCAGACTCACCAGGGTAGAGATTTCTGCAGAAGCAACAGCAGCATTTTTCTAAACAACTAACCATCTTGCTACCTAACACTGATCGGCAGGCACTTCTGCTGCCGGCAGGATGGATTTGAATGCAACGCACGCTGAAAAAGCAATCTCGCGTGATTAAATGAACTAAAGGAAGTCAGCAACATGAGCAAACAAACGACAGCAGGCGCACGTTTCAGAGCCGCATTAAGCGCCGAAACACCTTTACAAATCATAGGTGCAATCAACGCTTATCATGCACTACTCGCTACACAAACAGGCTACAAAGCCTTGTACTTATCTGGCGGCGGAGTTGCTGCAGGCTCATTAGGCATTCCAGATCTGGGCATATCAACCCTTGAAGATGTACTGATTGACGTACGCAGAATCACAGACGTCACCGAAACACCTTTACTGGTGGACATTGACACGGGTTTTGGGGGTGCATTTAATATCGCACGCAGCATCAAAAGTATTATTAAAGCAGGCGCGGGCGCAGTGCATATTGAAGACCAAGTGCAAGCTAAACGCTGTGGACATCGCCCCAACAAGGCGATTGTCAGCCAAGCTGAAATGGTAGACCGCATTAAAGCGGCTGTTGATGCAAAAACTGACCCTAACTTTGTCATTATGGCGCGAACCGACGCACTGGCTGTCGAAGGCCTGCAATCAGCAATCGACCGTGCATGTGCATGTGTTGAAGCTGGTGCGGACATGATCTTTCCAGAAGCCATTACTGAGTTAAGTATGTATCAACAATTTGCAGATGCAGTCAAAGTACCAGTACTTGCCAACATTACTGAGTTTGGCTCCACGCCATTATTCACCGTAGATGAGCTACGCAGCGCCAATGTGAGCATGGTGCTATATCCACTTTCAGCATTTAGAGCAATGAATCAGGCCGCACTTAACGTATACCAAGCCGTACGCAAAGATGGCACACAAGCAAATGTGGTAAACACGATGCAAACACGTGCAGAACTCTACGAACACCTCAATTATCACGCTTATGAGCAAAAGCTTGACGAACTATTTAAGGGAGAAAAGTAGCATGACACACCCCACCACTACTCAAGAACCTAAAAAGAAAAAAGGCGTAGCGCTTGCTGGAATTTCGGCTGGAACCACTGCGATATGTACTGTTGGCCACACTGGCAACGACCTGCACTACCGCGGCTACGACATTATAGAACTTGCTAAATCTGCAACGTTTGAAGAAGTGGCCCACCTCCTGATTCATGGTGAACTGCCTAATAAAGCTGAGCTAGCCGCGTACCACCAAAAACTCAAGAAGTTACGCGGTCTGCCAGATGGTTTAAAAAAGGTATTAGAGCAAATCCCAGCGAACGCACACCCAATGGATGTGATGCGCACCGGCTGTTCTATGCTAGGTACACTAGAGCCTGAAGCAAGCAACCGTAATATTGAAGACGCAAAAAACTTGGGCGATAGACTCATTGCCTGTTTTGGCTCTATTTTGATTTATTGGTACCACTTTAGTCACAATCAACAACGTATTGAAGTGGAAACAGACGAAGATTCTATTGCCGCGCATTTCTTACATTTACTGCATGGTAAAAAACCGTCAGAACTACATATCAGCGCAATGAATACATCGCTGGTACTTTACGCAGAGCATGAGTTTAATGCCTCAACATTTACGGCGCGCGTGGTAGCAGGGACCCTATCTGACATGTATTCATGCATCACTGGTGCGATTGGTGCGCTACGTGGGCCTAAACATGGTGGCGCAAATGAAGCGGCCATGGAAATTATCGAACGCTACCAAACTGCCGATGAAGCCGAAGCCGACATCATGCAACGTATGGCACGCAAAGAAATTATCATTGGTTTTGGCCACCCCGTCTATACCATAGCCGACCCTAGAAATGAGTCAATCAAGGCTGTTAGCCGTAAGTTATGTGAAGATAGCGGCAATATGATGCTATTTGATGTTTCAGCACGCATTGAAGAAACCATGTGGCGCGAGAAAAAAATGTTTCCTAACTTGGATTGGTATAGCGCGTCCAGTTATCACATGATGGGCATCCCTACTGGCATGTTCACCCCTATTTTTGTGATATCACGTACCACAGGCTGGGTCGCGCATGTGATTGAACAGCGTATTGATAACAAAATTATCCGTCCAAACGCTGAATATGTTGGGCCTGATAATCGCCCTTACGTGCCACTAGAAAAACGTTAACACTTAACTTCTATGCTTCTGTCATTTCCGCTAAAACTGAATCCAGTTTTTTATCCTCCGTTTAAATATGGATTCAGTTTTGGTGGGAGTGACGAACTCAATTAAATTACTTTCATATTAAAGGTCCTAAAATATGTCGTCGCACATCTCAAACGTCCGTCCCGCACCTGACCAAGTCATTGTTGATATTGCTAATTATGTTGCAGATTTTGAAATCAATAGCGACGAAGCATACGACACTGCACGTAACTGCCTTATGGATACATTAGGTTGTGGGTTTGAAGCGCTAGACTATCCAGCCTGTACCAAATTACTCGGTCCAGTCATTGCTGGTACAGTTGTGCCAAACGGCGCAAAAGTGCCAGGCACTAACTTTCAGCTCGACCCCATCCTTGCGGCATTCAATATCGGTGCAATGATTCGCTGGTTAGATTTTAACGACACATGGTTAGCTGCAGAATGGGGGCACCCATCCGATAATCTAGGTGGTATTTTGGCGGTGGCAGATTATATGTCGCGCAAAAATATTAGCGAAGGAAAAGCACCGCTGACGGTAAAAGACGTACTCACTGCCATGATCAAAGCGCATGAAATTCAAGGCGTACTTGCCCTTGAAAACAGCTTTAATCGTGTGGGCTTAGATCACGTTATTTTAGTGAAAATCGCCTCTACCGCTGTGGTGACCAAACTACTAGGCGGAAATAAAGAGGATATTATCAATGCCGTTTCTAATGCGTTTGTTGACGGCCAAAGCTTACGTACTTATCGCCACAGTCCGAATACCGGCTCGCGTAAGTCTTGGGCGGCTGGCGATGCCACCTCACGCGCAGTAAGGCTTGCTTGGATGACAATGCAAGGCGAAATGGGCTATCCATCTGCGCTCACCGCAAAAACATGGGGGTTCTACGACGTGCTGTTTAAAGGCAACGCGTTTAAATTCCAACGTGCTTACGGCTCTTATGTCATGGAACAAGTGCTTTTCAAAATCTCTTTCCCTGCAGAGTTCCACGCACAAACAGCGGTGGAATGCGCCTTGCAGCTCAATAAAGAAGTCGGCAACCGTTTGCAAACTGTAGAACAAATTGCAGAAATCGACAAAATCGTCATCACAACCCATGAGTCTGCAATCCGCATTATTGATAAAACAGGGCCACTCGACAACCCTGCCGACCGCGACCATTGCATTCAGTACATGGCAGCCATCGGCCTATTAAAAGGCAACCTGACTGCTCAAGATTACGAAGATGAAGCTGCCGCAGACCCACGCATTGATGCGATTCGTAGCAAAATGAGCTGCGTAGAAAAAGTAGAATACACCCGCGACTACCTAGACCCAGAGAAACGCTCAATCGCCAACGCCATTCAAATCTTTTTCAAAGATGGCACGAGCTCAAGCAACATTGCCGTAGAGTACCCAATTGGCCACCGCCGTCGCCGTGGCGAAGGCATCCCTGAGTTAGTAAAAAAATTCAAAGTGAATTTAGCACGCAGATTTGATACGAAGAAACAGGAAGAAATTTTAGCGTTATGCTTAGCGCAGAAAACATTAGAAACGATGCCTGTTAATACTTTTGTAGATATGCTGTGGCAAGGTTAATACCTTAAAGTACAGGTGGGCAAAAGATCACTTTTGCCCACAACCGCTTAAACTTGCCAATCAATTGGCGGTTCACCACGTCTTTTTAGGTAATCATTGATACTCGAAAATTGGTGGTTACCAAAAAAACCTCGATGTGCTGATAACGGTGATGGATGTACCGATTTCAGTACCAGATGTTTTTTCGGGTCGATCATCCCACCCTTTTTCTGGGCATAACTCCCCCACAGCACAAACACCAATCCTTCCCGATACTGGTTTAAAGCTGCAATCGCCGCATCGGTAAAGGTTTCCCAACCCCGTTTCTGGTGTGAGCCAGCGTTTGCCATCTCCACTGTAAGTGTTGCGTTTAATAACAGCACTCCTTGATTAGCCCAAGGCGTCAAATCGCCTTTTCCTCGCATTTTAATACCAAGGTCACTTTCTATTTCTTTAAAAATATTGAGTAGCGAAGGTGGCAACGCAACGCCCTCTGGCACTGAAAAGCTCAAACCATGCGCCTGAGGCTGCCCTTTATCCTGTCCGTGATAAGGATCTTGCCCGATAATTACCACGCGCACCCTATCAAACGGCGTGTGATTAAAGGCATTAAAAATCAATGGGCTAGGTGGAAATATTGTCTTGCCAGCGGCTTTTTCCTGCTTTAAAAAAAAACGCAGTGATTGCATATAAGGCTTATCAAGCTCGTCACCTATCATCGCTTGCCATGAAGGGTGAAGTTGACCAGGTTTTTCTAGAGGCATTTTAAAGTCAGAGTGATGAAGATAGAATCATTATAGTCCGAAGTGGCCTGCTCATTTTATGTGACAAATACTTAGCTACACTATCCGCTCTTAAATATTAACTTGCCTACCTGGCGCCGCTAGAGAATTTACAACTTACGTACGTAATTCTTAACAATAAATCACTAGTATTAAGTAGGGGGTGAGAATAGCTACATAAATAAAAGCTTTTTGCACTCACTACGACTAGGGTAAAATACGGTTTCATTAAAATCTATGTTTTGAAAGTTTGCCGCATGTCACTTACCACGCTAAATGCGCTATCTCCTCTTGATGGTCGCTACCAATCTAAACTTGATGCATTACGCCCTTACTTTAGTGAATATGCGCTGATTAAACACCGCGCATGGGTAGAAGTAGAGTGGCTTAAGGCTTTAGCAGGCGCACCAGAATTGGCAGAAATCTCAGCATTTAGTGCGGAAACCATCAAAGAATTAGACACTGCGATTACAAACTTTAGTGAAGCAGATGCATCACAGGTGAAAGCAATTGAAGCACGTACTAACCATGATGTAAAAGCCCTTGAATACTGGCTAAAAGAGAAGTTTGATAGCAACCCTGAAGTTAAAAAAGCCAGTGAATTTATTCACTTTGCTTGCACCTCAGAAGACATCAACAACTTATCTCATGGCTTAATGCTAAAAACTGCGCGCGATAGCGTGATGTTGCCGTTTTTGAATAGCCTAATCGCACGTTTAACTGAACTATCAGAGCAATTGGCTAATCAGCCAATGCTATCACGCACTCACGGCCAAACAGCATCACCAACTACGATGGGTAAAGAGTTAGCCAACGTGGTATACCGCTTACAACGTCAGCAAAAACAGTTGGCTAGCAATGATATTCTAGGGAAAATCAACGGTGCAGTTGGTAACTTTAATGCGCACTTATCTGCATACCCTGATTTTGACTGGGAAAGCTTTGCAGAACGTTTTGTATCATCATTAGGTCTGACTTATAACCCGATGACCATACAGATTGAACCACATGATTACATGGCAGAGCTTTATGACACACTTGCACGTATTAATACGATTTTAATTGATATCAACCGCGATATTTGGGGTTACATCTCTGTAGGTTACTTTAAACAAAAAGTAAAAGCGGGCGAAATCGGTTCATCGACCATGCCACATAAAGTAAACCCGATTGATTTCGAAAACAGCGAAGGCAATTTAGGTTTAGCGAATGCAGTATTACGCCATATGGCAGAAAAGCTACCAATTTCTCGCTGGCAGCGTGATTTAACCGACTCTACCGTATTGCGTAATATGGGTGTGGCTTTCGGCTACACATTGCTAGGCTATGATTCTTGCTTACGTGGTTTAAATAAATTAGAAATAAACCCTGCGCGTCTAGATGAAGATTTAAACAATAGTTGGGAAGTATTGGCTGAGCCAATTCAAACCGTGATGCGCCGTTATGGTATCGAAAATCCATATGAGCAACTGAAAGAACTGACTCGCGGAAAAGGTGGCATCAATCAAAGCTCATTGCACACATTTATTAGCGGTTTATCTATTCCAGAAGAGGCTAAACAAGCACTACTGGCACTGACACCTGCAACTTACACAGGTAAAGCAGCGGAGCTTGTTAAAACGATCAAGTGAGTTTAAATGCATTTAAAAACTAATGACAAGGCGCTAACTCTTGAATAGGCGCTTTGTCATCTACGTGTATTTTTTATACGTGATTTTTTTCTGTGGGGGCGGGCTCGCATATGCGGATAATAATAGCTACCAAGTAGAAATTGAAGCACCCTCCCCGCTAGCAACATTGCTAAAGAATCATCTCGATATCATCAAATGGCGTCAAAATCCACGCATGTCACCTGGCGAGTGGAAGCGCCTATCCACAGAAGCCCATCAACAAATCAGAGACTTACTGGCAACAGAAGGTTACTTTTCACCAAACATCAACCTGCAAGCCACTCAAAATAACAGCGAACATATTGCTAAATTTATGATTGAGCCGGGCAATCCTGCTGTAATAGACAAGGTAGACATCACTTTCACTGGCGACATTACACAGCAACCAGCTAAATCGTCGCCGAGCCAGCAACAAATTCGTGATGAATGGCTACTAAAATCTGGCATGACATTCACTCAGACCGCTTGGTCAGATGCAAAGCGCAACTTACTGAGCAAGCTATTGGTTAACCGTTATCCAAATGCAACCATTACGGACACCAAGGCAATCATCGATGCCAATCAACAAACTGCATCATTGCAAATCAGCGTGGATAGTGGAAGCACAGTACATTTTGGCGACATACAAATTGAAGGCCTGCAACGCTACCCTGAAAGCATCATCCACAACCTTAACCCGATTAAACCTAATGAGGTTTATAGCCAAGCACAGTTACTCACTTTTCAAACCCGTTTACAAGAGAGCGGCTATTTCCGTGTGGTAGAAGTCACCTCAGATGCTAGAGCTGCTTCTCAAGAAACCAACTTGGCGCCAATTAAAGTAAGAGTTGATGAAAATCAATCCATTAAACTCAGCACAGGCGTGGGTTACAGCACCAATACTGGCGCACGTACTCAACTGACCGTAGATCACTTAAACTTGTTTAACCGTAATTGGCGGATGACTTCCAGCCTCAGGCTAGAAGAAAAACTACAATCGATCTCAGGTGTCATTCGGCTACCAACAACAAAAAATGGTTATCGCGATAGTGCCAACGCCGCCACAACACGCACAGAGATTGAAGGACAAACAACCACAGTCACACAAGCAGGTGTGAAGCGCGCGTGGGGAACACTTAAACGTGAGCAATATGTTGGGGCCAATGTACTGTCTGAACACGTTAAGCTAGATAGTGCAGAATCATCCGATAATTATGCAGCGACGCTAGGCTACGGCATTACATTAAGACGCACTGATAACAACTTAAACCCTTCACGAGGTTATTTATTTAACGCTCAGTTTAATGGCGCACCGTTAGCATCGCTTTCCAATGGTACTTTCTTGCAAAGCTACTTTAAAACACAGGCTTATTACCCCATTACCAAAAGCACACAACTCATCGCCCGTGCTGAAATAGGGATGGTGAATGGTAAAAATAGCGCACCAGCAGCTTTTCTATTCCGCGCAGGCGGTGATCAATCTGTACGTGGTTACGGCTTTCAAAGCTTAGGCGTCACTGAAGGCGATGCGATTGTGGGTGGGCGCTATCTGGCCACTGGCAGTATTGAAATCATTCAATGGCTAACACCCGAGTGGGGAGCAGCAATATTTACTGACTTTGGTAATGCCGCTAACACCATTAAAGATTTAAAGCCTGTTTATGGATACGGCTTAGGAGCCAGATGGAAAAGCCCTGTCGGCCCGATTGGTGCTGACATTGCCTACGGACAGGAAACAGACGAATATCGCATGCATTTCAATATCGGGGTGGTATTCTAATGAGACGCTACCTGCAAATTTTACTGGTGAGCATTGCCTTATTGTTATTGCCCTCTGCGCATAGTGAATCAACCATTAGTGTCAGCACCAGCTTAGATACTTTTAGCTACGACCTAGACAGCATCCACCTAAAACTAGAAAAACTCAGCACTCGCTGGCAACTTTCACCTTTTGGTGAGGGTGATTTACTCATAGAACAATTAAAAGCAAAGCGCCTGATTATTACCGTTAAAAATAGCGACACTGAATCTAAAGAGTCGCCATTACCTAAAAGTATCAAACTGCCGTTTCCCATTACTATTGAACAGTCAGAAATCAACGAAGTGATTGTTGTCACAGGGGAAGATAGGCAGATCTTTCATAACGTAAAATTGAATTTTGAGGGTAATGCAAAAACGCTCAAACTGAATTTGTCTCATGCTACTACCCCGTGGGGAGAAGCATCAGCATACGTCAATATGAGCGCAACCAAACCATTTAACCTATCAGGTGATGTTTCACTCAAAAAAACAAATACGGATTACCCTTATGATGTAAAAGCGCAACTTAGTGGTAATCTCAACACCATCAACATCCATTCAACATCATGGTTAGCACTACAAGATGGAAAAATAAATCTATTAAAATTAGCGACTAAACAAGCAGGTGCACAAATCATCATTGATGCACAGCTTGAGCTGAACAAAAACTATGCAATACATGTACGCGGCCAACTTCTGGAGCTATCTCCTGCTCGTTTAGGCAACTATCCAGAGGCATTGCTCAATGTAGATGTAAAGCTAGATGGCGCACTAAAACCATCACTAAATGCAGCGCTCACCATCACAACACATGATAGCGTTTGGCAACAACAAGCTGTATCAGGTTCAGTAACCGCACAATTAATTGACCAAACACTGGAACAACTATCGTTTGCAGTGAGTATTGCCAACAATCAAATGAAAGGCACTGGAAACATTAGTAAAGAAAACATGTACTTAGCATGGCAGGCAGATTTACCTGACATGAGTAAACTTGATCAAGCCTACGCTGGGCAAGTAAGTGCAAACGGCACTATTGATGGTGCCATTGATAACCCATCAGCCACACTCAAATTACTCGCCCAGAAACTACGCCTGTCTAAAGACCTACAGATTGAGCACTTAACAGGTGAAGCGAACATGACAGCTGGTGAAAACGGTACTACAGCCGCAAATATTGAAGCACAAACAATCAAGTACGGGAGCTACGCCCCTATCAATGGCAATATCTCGCTGAAGGGCACACAAGCTGACCATACCATCACCATTACCGCAGAAAACAAAGACAATAAATTACAAAGCACACTCAAAGGTGGCATTCAACTTAATCAATCCACAGCAAAAAAACAGTGGTTAGGGTTATTGCAACAACTTGATTACGTAGGAGGCACACCTATCAAACTTAAAGACCCTGCCCCGCTCAGTGCGGATATTGAGCAGGTATCACTCAAACAAGCATTACTCACACTGAAAAATGGCGCTATTAATATCGAACACCTACATATAGGCAACGGCATATTAGAAAGCAAAGGTTCTCTAGAGAAGATAACTTTAGATGACCTACCGCCTAACATATTGCAACTACCAACTACGCTGAGCAGTAATGCAGTTTTTTCAGGAAAATGGTCACTTGAAACTACAGATACAATCAATGCTCACTTCAGTTTGTGGCGCGATAGTGGTGATATCACTTTTAAAAAATCAGACGGCACATCGTTACCATTGGGCTTATCAGAGGTAAAAGCAGAACTTAATGTTACCAACAATGCGTTAGCTGCTAAGGTCAATTTAAATGGTAAAAATATTGGCACACTGAATGCTGAAACATCAACCCGACTCACCAAAACGGATTCAGGCTTTAGCTTACACAATAACGCACCTTTTAAATTAACTAGCAATGCCCAACTCAATACATTGCTGTGGCTTCCCATGCCATCATCCATGTTGGATGCCGACCTTGATGGCAAAATAACGCTCACCGCAAACGCGAACGGCACAATTGAACATCCTAATCTGAGTGGCAGCATTGATGGCGAAAAAATCAGTTTCAACCTGCCCTCAGAGGGGATTCAATTAAGCAATGGTATATTTCAAGCACGCTTTGAAAATGAGCAGCTACACATTGAACAAATGATCTGGCAAGGCGGCTCAGGCAACCTAAGTGCAAACGGCTGGTTAAGGCTTAACCATGGCAAACCAACCATAGACCTCGCTTGGACAGCAGATCAATTTACGATACTTTCCAGAGCAGATCGTCTGCTCACGCTTAGCGGTACAGGTAAAACCATGCTCGCTGACAGCTTACTCAACATTTCGGGTGATTTCACCGTCAACAAAGGCCTGATCGAACTCGCACAAGAAGATACGCCTACGCTAGGTGATGATGTTGTGATTTTAGGACAAGCCGTTGTAGAAAAAGAAACCTCATTACAAATTCTACTCAATGGTTTACATATCAAATTAGGTAATGACTTTACCCTGCGTGGACGTGGTTTAGACGCACAATTAACAGGTGAGTTAACACTAACAGGCCTCACCGAATATAGACCTTATACCGAAGGTAGCATCAATGTCGAAAAAGGCACATTCATGGCTTACGGCCAGATTTTAACGATTGAACGCGGCATTTTAAATTTCAATGGTCCAATGGATAACCCAGGCCTCAATATCCGCGCTATGCGTAATAGTAAACCAGTCAATGCAGGGGTTGAAATAACAGGGAGTGCAACCATTCCGATAGTGAAACTAGTCTCAGATCCCAACGTACCAGAAACAGATAAGCTCGCATGGTTAGTATTAGGGCATGGCACAGAACAAGCAGGTAAAAATGATTTTGCAATACTCTCACTCGCCGCTGGTGCACTATTCTCACAAGGACAATCTGTACCGCTACAAAGCCAAATAGCGCGCGCTGCGGGGCTAGATGAGTTTAGCTTTGCTGGTGGAGATGCAGAAAACGCATCACTTACACTAGGTAAACGACTCAGCTCACAACTGTATCTCAGTTACGCAAAAAGTATCAGCAGCTTACAAGATGTCGCCAGACTCACCTTCAACATCACGCCACGCTGGGCATTACGTGCTGAAGCTGGCAATGAAAGTGCTGTCGATGTGTTATATACTTTCAGCTTCAAGTAATGAAATAAATCTAATGAACGAAATCCTAGTCCTCTATTATTCTCAAGGTGGCGCAGTCCGTGAAATGGCGCAACTGATAGCACGTGGTGTACAAAGCGTTGACGGCATCAAAGCACGCATACGCACCGTCCCTAAAGTATCAGCCAACTGTGAAGCCACGGAGTCTGACATCCCCAGTACCGGCGACCCATACGTTGAATTGCAGGATTTAGAAGAGTGCATAGGCTTAGCGTTAGGCAGCCCTACCCGCTTCGGCAATATGGCAGCACCAATGAAATATTTTCTTGATGGCACCACTGCACTTTGGCTAAAAGGTGCTCTAACTGGTAAAGCAGCCGCTGTATTTACCTCTAGCGGCTCTATGCATGGCGGTAACGAAACGACACTCATCACCATGATGCTACCATTAATGCACCACGGCATGATCATGGTAGGATTACCCTATTCAGAGCCTTCACTATCAGCCACCACTTCTGGTGGCACACCTTATGGTGCGAGCCATATTGGTGGTGCAATGGACGATAAACCCATCAGCGATGATGAAAAAAAACTGTGTATCGCACTAGGTAAACGTCTCGCTGAGTCTGCGTTAAAGTTATCGAGAAAACTTTAAAAATGGCCAATTTACATCTAGATGCTAGGCAGTTTTTAAGAAGCACGCGAACCGCTATACTCTCAACTCATTCGGCAAAATTTGAAGGCTATCCATTTGGCTCGGTCGCACCGTTTGTATTAGATCACCAATGCCAACCCATCATATTAATTAGCAACATTGCAGAACACACCAAAAATATCGCCGCTAATCCTAAAGTATCATTACTAGTCTTTGCAGGGGCTGAAGACTTACAAGCGAATGCAAGGCTCACGTTGCTAGGTAGCGCCAATGCAATCAATAAAAACGAAGATGCTAACTTACGAGAGCGTTATTTGCGTTACCTACCGCAAGCGAGTAGCTATTTTGATATGCATGATTTTGCTTTTTATCGTATAAAAATTGAAACAGCGCGCTATATCGCTGGCTTTGGAAAAATGGGCTGGCTATCGGGTGATGATTTAATTAATGACATCCCTACAGATGCATTACTCGCGAATCAGGAAGCACAAATTCTTGCGCACATGAATGCTGACCATGCCGATAGCCTAGTCCGTTATTGTCAGCACGTGCACGGTGTACAAGCTACCCATGCAACCATGCTTGGGATCGATTGTGATGGCTTTGATGTTAACGCCACTGTTGGCGAGAAAACGACGACTTTGCGCTTTAACTTTGAAACAAAAATCCATGATGCCCAATCTGCCAGAGCGGCATTAGTGAGCCTCTCAAAATCAGCCACCCTTTAAAAAACGTGAATAAAATCAACATGCTTAACAAACTTCAACTGGGTGCTTCGATTAGCCTCATCGCGCTTATTTTACTCACACTCGCATGGGAAACTGTTTTAGCGCCATTAAAACCTGGGGGCTCACTACTCATGCTCAAGACTTTACCGCTATTACTGCCTTTGTTTGGCATTTTGCGAGGCAAACGCTACACCTACCAATGGTCGTGTATGTTCATCTTATTTTACTTCACTGAAGGTGCGGTTCGCGCTTGGGCTGATACAGGTCTTTCTGCCAAACTTGCCCTACTAGAAGTTATCCTAACAATCTTATTTTTTACATGTACGATTTTTTACGCACGACTAACACGTCAACCAAAGCAAATCAGTGTATAAATCATGTCAACAAGCATAAGTTTTTATATCCATACCGCGCCAAACATGCCGTCTTCTACTATAATTTAGTCATGAATATACTATTAGCAAGTTACGCATGAAAATACTGCTCTCAAACGATGATGGCTACTTCGCACCAGGCTTAAATATACTGGCAGAACATATTGCAAAAATTGCAGATATTACAGTCGTAGCCCCTGAAAGAAACAGGAGTGGCGCAAGCAACTCCCTCACGCTTGATCGTCCATTAAGCGTAAAAAAAGCATCTAACGGCTTCTTTTATGTCAACGGCACACCAACAGACTGTGTACATATTGCACTAACAGGGCTTATGGATACCATGCCAGACATGGTGATTAGTGGGATTAATGATGGTGCCAATATGGGAGACGATACGATCTACTCAGGCACTGTTGCTGCGGCCATGGAAGGCTATTTACTTGGTATACCATCCATTGCAGTATCAATGTCCCAACACAACTCGACACACTTTGAAACCGCAGCAAGAGTTGCTGTTGAACTTATTCAGCACTATCAAAAAACTGGATTCAGCTCACCAACTTTGCTTAATGTGAATGTGCCTGACATCCCTTATGAAGCACTGCAAGGTAGAACGGTAACACGCTTAGGAAAACGCCACAAAGCAGAGCCGGTTGTTCAGCTCAAAACGCCTCGTAACGAAACAGTCTACTGGGTTGGTGCTGCTGGCCAACCAAATGACGGCGGTTTAGGAACAGACTTTCATGCGATTGCAAACCAACAAGTGTCTATTTCTCCCATTCAAGTTGATCTAACCTGCCATGCACAGCTGAATGATATAAAACAATGGTTATCTAGCTAACAACACTGGAAATAAAATCTTGGCACTCATTAGATCATCACAAGCTGGTATTGGCATGACATCACAACGTACGCGTGATCGCATGCTAAATCGTCTGCGTGAACAAGGCATTAAAGATGAGGTGGTACTCTCAGCGATAGGTAGTATTCCTCGCCATATATTTGTAGATGAAGCGCTCTCTATTCGCGCCTATGAAGACGTATCGTTGCCAATTGGATTTGGTCAAACTATTTCCCAACCCTACATTGTCGCACGCATGTCTGAACTGCTACGCAATGGTCAATCGATAGAAAAAGCACTAGAAATTGGAACAGGCTGCGGCTATCAAACGGCAGTTTTGTCAAAATTGGCAAAAGAAGTCTACTCGGTAGAACGCATTCGGCCTTTGGTTTTAAAAGCACGCGACCATCTACGCCAACTAAAATGCATCAACGTTAAGCTAGACCACGCTGACGGCAACATGGGACTTGCACAATTAGCACCGTTTGATGCCATTATCGTCACAGCGGCAGCGAGCCATATTCCGCAAGAGTTATTAACACAGCTAGCGATTGGCGGTCGCTTGGTCATTCCTGTCGGCACTGATGAACAAATTTTATATCTGGTAGAGCGCGTCTCTACAAACGATTACCATCAAACACAATTAGAGCCTGTAAAGTTTGTTCCATTACTAGGTGGCACCAGTTCACAATGAATGTAATACGTTATTTTATCATCCTACTAATTTCATCACTTAACTTCGCTTGTAGCACGACCCCAGCACCTGTGATTGACAGAATGCCGCACGGTAAATCAAATAAGTCACAACCCGCATCTATCTCACACAAATCAGGCAGTGACTGGCGACCATCAAGCTATGTTGTCAAAAAAGGCGACACGCTCTATAGCATTGGACTTGAGCATGGTTATGACTACAAAGAAATCGCTCAAGCCAACAACATCAGCGCACCTTACCTCATTAAAATTGGCCAAACACTTAAGTTTTCTACTTTAAATGAAACACCTGATAATGTAGATACCAGTTCAGCAACTGATAATGCCAATGGCGTAGTCACCTACGCCATTGGCAACGACAGCCCTCAAGAATCCAGCACTACTTCAACAGTTGCTCCACCCAAAACAGTGGCAATTAGTGAACCTAAAGCACTACGTGAACCTTATAGTGATGAGGCCTATAAAAAGCCACTACCAACAGCAAAAACAGTCGCTACGTCACAACCCACCACTAGTGATGCGGTGAAGAAGTCAACTGTAGAAAAAGCAAACGCAGACCCAAAAGCAGAGATAAAAACAGCTGAACCAAAAGTTGAAACAAAATTAGAAACAAAACCTAAACTGGAGCCTAATGGCCAAGTAAGTTGGGCATGGCCAACCAAAGGTAAAGTGATTGCCAACTTTAACGATGCTGGTAACAAAGGTATTGATATATCAGGAAAAATGGGACAAGCGATTCATGCTGCTGCCCCCGGTAAAGTCATTTACAGCGGCTCTGACTTGCGTGGCTATGGTAAATTAGTCATCATCAAACATAATGCAACCTACTTGTCTGTGTATGCTAACAATAGCCTGATTTTAGTCAAGGAAGGTCAGCAAGTAAGTAGTGGTCAAAAAATTGCAGAGATGGGTGATACTGATAGCAACACAGTAAAACTACACTTTGAAATTAGGCAACAAGGTAAATCTACAGATCCCATGAAATTTCTCAGTGCGGATTAAGTGAATACCCAAGGAGTAGCATATGGCAAATATTGAACCCAACAAATATCTGAAAAATAAAGACATTAAGCCGGAAAGTAAAGCGAGCGTGCTCTTTGCTACTATACGAATGGGGCTGATGATTATAGGGATTGTAGGCATCGCCCTAGAGCTGTTTCGCGAAGATGGCTTGATATCAAAAGCGATAGGCAGTCTGTTTGAATCAACCACCAGTATGTTGATGATACCTGTGATTATTTTTGGATTATGGTTAATCAACAGATGGATTAGTACTCCTAATAAATCAGAAACCAAAAAAAGTGGTGACTTACCAATGTATGTAATGATGGCAATTGGTGTTTTCTTCTTAATCAGGTTTTACATGACGGGGTCTTTTTAGATCAATAACAGCCAAACTTTCGTCACCACACATTAGATATGTCTCAGAAGTAACTTACTACATATAATAAAAAAGCGGCTTGAAGCCGCTTTTTTATTATTACTGCAAGAAATAACTCATCAGATTTTAGTTAGCCGCTTTCGCTTGCTCTTTATAGTACTCACGCACAGGAGTCATGTCAAAATCACGCGCCCATTTGATAATTTCATCAAATGCTGGGGCACCAATTTCACCCACTTGCGCATGGATACCAGCTTGCTCACGAATCACCAAAATACCTGGAATTTGCGTTACTTCGAAATATTCGCCAATTTCTGGGTCTGTTTCTGTATTGACCATACCAAACACGATATCTGGGTTTTTTTCTGCCGCAGCTTCGAATGTAGGCGTGAACGCAACACATGGATCACACCATTGAGCCCAAAAATCAACAATCACAAAAGGATTATTTTCTATCGTTTCTTTAAAATTAGCTTTGGTAAGTGCAATAACTGCCATAATTTTGCCTTTAATTGAATAAGGTAACACCTAAAGATAGCAGTTTATCAGAAGCCATATATTTCGTTAAGTTTTACATTCGCATGCATTACTCACGCTTTAATAGAGTTACCCCAGGCAGCATCAAAAAACAAATCTGACAAAGGCTTTCTCACGCGTTCAGCAGTCTCTTTTGCTAAGGCCTCACCCGCTAAAGTTGCAATATCAGCAGGATATCCAACCGCTACCATTGCCATCAAAGTGTACTGTTCTGGAATATTAAATTCCTTTCGTGTCTTATCCGCATCAAATCCACCCATTTGGTGCGCCATCAACCCCATACTAGCTGCTTGCAAACATAAATTTTCTGCTGCTGCACCTGTGTCATATTGCGCCCAACGATTTGGCTTTTGATTGTGGCCAAACAAGGTGTCTGCGCAAATCAATAATAACAATGGTGAGTTTTTCACCCAATCCTGATTACCCGGTACCAAGCAATCAAACGCCTGTTGCCAACTAGCTGCATCTGATCCCTTATTCCACACAATAAAGCGCCAAGGCTGATCACCAAAACATGATGGCGCCCATCTTGCGGCCTCAAGTAATGTAATCACTTGCGCGTGTGTAACGCCTTTCGCTGCATCGTAAGCGCGACCACTCCAACGATTAGCAAGCGTAGTATCAATTGGTAATTGGGTAATAGCAGGTTTATGCATGGTTATTTAAGCCTCAATAAATGGGTAATCGGTATAGCCCTTTTCTGTGCCGCCGTAGAATGTTGATGAGTCCGCCTCATTTAAAGGCGCATCTGTTCTAAAACGTTCAACTAAATCAGGATTAGCAATGAATGGTACACCATAAGCCACTACATCTGCATGGCCACTTGCAACAACGGCATTACCACGGGCTTTATCATAAGCTAGATTAGCCATGTAAGGGCCTTTGAACAACTTGCGCAACGCATCAAAGTCAAATGGATCTGCAATACCGCCACCGTGAATACCACCTTCGACCACGTGCAGATAAGCAAGATTAAACTGATTTAATGACTCAGTCACAAAGTTAAACAAGGCTTGCGGATTGCTATCTTTCATATCATTGAAAGGATTCACAGGTGAAATACGTACACCCACTTTATCTGAACCAGCTACATCCACCACAGCTTTTGTCACTTCCAACAAAAATCTCGCACGGTTCTCAAAGCTACCACCATACTGATCAGTACGTTGATTAGTACCATCGCGTAAAAACTGATCAAGTAAATATCCGTTAGCCGCATGAATCTCCACACCATCAAAACCAGCTGCGAGCGCAGATTTAGTCGCATGCACGTAGTCAGCCACAATGCTTGATAACTCATTTGCATCTAATGCACGTGGCTCAACATAATCGAGCAGACCTTGATAAGTGAACGCTTTGCCAGCTGGTTTAATTGCGGATGGCGCAACAGGCAATGCGCCATCAGGCAGCAGTGTTGGATGAGAAATACGACCTACATGCCATAACTGAATCACAATCTTCCCACCTTTTGCATGCACCGCATCGGTAATTTTTTTCCAACCAGCGACTTGAGCATCAGTGTAAATGCCCGGCAATGCAGGGTAGCCATGTGCCATCGCTGATATTGGTGTTGCTTCAGTCACAATCAGCCCAGCGCTTGCACGTTGCTCATAATATGTCACATTGAGTGGCTGTGGTACGCCGTGCTCACCAGCTCTATTACGTGTCAGTGGCGCCATTACAATACGGTTACTCAATTGCATACTTCCCAGCTTTACTGGGCTAAATAAGTCTAATGCCATTATTACTCCTAATATTCCCGAACGCTCAACCTTAATTGATTGAATAATTTATTTTTTGATTATTTCTTTGGTTTTTCAGCAGAAGGCTTTACTGCCTCAATCAACAACGTGACTTCGATATCATCACCAACTGGTGCATTTGGTTTCACACCCCAACCAAAACCGTAATCAGAAGCCTTAAGTGATGTTTTAGCCTCAAAACCACTGCGCTCACCTCCCCATGGATCATTACCAAAACCCAAGACTTTAAACGGCAACACTATTTCTTTAGTCACGCCATTCATGGTGAACTTGCCAGTCATCATACCTTCTGTAGCACTCTTTGCTTCAATTTTTGTGCTAACAAAACGCATCTCTGCAAACTGACCCGCGTTCAAGTAATCCTTCTCCTTGATATGCGCATCACGCTTAGCCAACCCACTGTTGACACTAAGTACGTTAATTTTTGCATCAACTGATGAGTTTGCTAAATTGTCGGCATCGATAGAAATATTGCCTGTAATTTCGTTAAATGTGCCAGACGCCTTTGCGACTACGTGACGAACACTCCAGTTAGCAAAACTATGTGCCGTATCAATCTTGTAAGTGACTGGTGCTGCAACGGCCGCATTCATGCCTGAAAATAGTACACCAAACAATAGTGCTGTCGTTTTTAAATGTGAGTATTTCATATCGTATCCTTTTTCTAGACTTGGTTTTTTATCGCAATTTTTAATAAAATTTAGTAGTTATCTATGATTAAACAGTACACTATTCTTCAGTGTAACTTCACCTTGAATGGTTTTTCCAATTCATCACGAGCTATGGTGTTGGTCAAACATGATGGCATAAAGTTGCACACACTGACTCAATGCGGAACATAATATCCCATTGCAAATTAACACCATCATTCAAGTTAATTGAATAATTAAGAGCATGTTATTACTAATGAGAATATACTAATAGCAAATAATTTTGCATGATTTGTTCAAAAAAATTGACTAAGACTCACCAACCCCTATGTCGATAAAACTTTCTTTAGAATCACTTGAAGTTTTAGATGCGATCGCCCGTAAAGGAAGCTTTGCAGCTGCCGCAGAATCACTGTTCCGCGTGCCTTCTGCAGTTACTTATACAGTAAGAAAGCTTGAAGAAGACCTAAACATCAAACTGTTCAACCGTAGCGGCCATCGTGCAGAACTTACTTTAGCTGGAGCAGAGCTGCTCAAAGAAGGTCGTATCCTACTGAACGCAGCCAGTGAGCTAGAATCTAGGGTGAAACGTGTTGCAAAAGGCGTAGAAACTGAATTAACCATCGCTGTCAGTGATTTATTTGATATCACAAGTGTCTATCCTATTCTAGAGAAATTCTATGCCCAGCATTTCGGCACCAGAATAAGATTATCGCAAGAAGTATATGGGGGCAGTTGGGATGCACTCATCAGCGGACGTGCGGACATTGCCTTAGGCGCACCCGGCGACGCACCGCCTAACGCAGGATTTATGACAAAACCAATTGGCACGCTGATGTTTAGCTATGCCGTGGCGCCACATCACCCACTTGCAAAATTGGCAGAGCCATTGCAAAATCAAGACATTATCCAACATCGTTCAGTTTCAGCTGCAGATAGCTCACGCAACTTGCCGCCACGCACATCTGGCATTTTAACTGGGCAAGATATGCTATCCGTGCCTAATATGCATTTAAAATTACAAGCGCAAATTGCTGGTCTGGGTGCTGGGTACATCCCACATCAGCTAGCAGAGCAATACGCTAGCAAAGGCCTGCTAATGATTAAACAGGTTGCAGAACCAAAGCATGAAGTCACCATTTTTCTAGCTTGGCGTAGTGACGGCGGCAAAGCACAACAATGGCTCATTAAACAATTCCAATTATTGAACATCAATGATATTTTGTTATCACCAGCACAATGAAAGAAATTAGCATGTCACAAGAACAATTACCAAAGAACTTTTCCACAATCAACAACTTAGCTATCAAGGCGATGCAGTGGCTAAATGGGTTTGCTCACGTCATCATCGGGCTTGCGCTTGCCACCTCAGTCATCATGTTTACCTGGTTGTTTTTTAAAGATGTTTATGCGGCCGCAACTGCACATAATCTTGTGCATGGCTTTTTACATGCACTTGGCACACTGATGTTGCTATGGTCAATTTCCGCACTGATCTCTGCAGAAATACGCTACCTGCAAGGTAGCAAACTATTGGTAGAAACCTTTGTAGAAGTGGTCCTTGTACTATTTTTACGTAAATTAATTGTGATGCCCGTGCAGGATCTTTCACCAACCACAGAAGAGATTGCAACATGGGTAGGTGGCGCTTTTGTGCTAGGTTTAATTTATGTATTAATCCGCTGGGGTCAAAAGCAAAAAGACTAAGCAATTGATTGACTGTATAAAAATATTAGACCACCTCAGAAAATGACAAGCAATACTGCTAACAGCTTGGAACAAGACCAAGCTTTTATGTCCATCGCGCTAGCCCTAGCAGGGCAGGCAGCCATCGCAGGTGAAGTTCCTGTTGGTGCGATTGTTGTGAAAGATGGAGAAATTATAGGTCGCGGCAGCAATGCACCCATCGGCTCACATGACCCTAGTGCACATGCTGAAATTCAGGCCATGCGTAATGCAGCAAAAAACTTAGGTAACTACCGTCTGGTTGACTGCACGCTTTATGTGACTTTAGAGCCATGTGCAATGTGCGCGGGCGCAATACAGCATGCCAGAATTGCCAGACTAGTCTATGGTGCAAATGACCTAAAAACAGGCGCATGTGGCAGTGTTGTAGACCTCATGGGGGAGCAAAAACTTAACCATCATACGCAGGTGATAAGCGGCATACTCGCTGACGAATGTGGGAAAGTGCTATCCAACTTCTTTTCTGAGCGTCGTAAATTAGCGAAACTGCAACGCCAATAATTACACCCAACAGCTGAACATAGCTTGCATAAAAAAACCCGCCGAAGCGGGTTTTTTAATCTAAACGTATGTATTAACAATCGTTATTAGTCGTTACCACCCATCAAACCCATTAACAAATGTAACAAGCTTGTAAATAGGTTATAGATGCTTAAATAAAGACCTAGTGTTGCCATGACGTAATTGGTTTCACCACCGTTTACGATACGGCTAACATCGTACAAAATAAAGCCAGAGAATAAGATGACACCAACTGCTGACAAAGCAAGTGCCATGGCTGGAATTTGTAGAAAGATATTAGCTAATGAAGCAACAATTAGTAAAATAATACCAACCAATAAGAACTTGCCCATGAAGCTAAAGTCTTTTTTGGTAGTCGTTGCAATACCAGCTAACGTCATCAGAATAATACCTGTACCGCCAGCCGCTAAACCAACGATTTGTGCACCATTACTCAGGTTAAGTGCATGTTGTAGAATTGGGCCAAGCAACATCCCCATTAAGAATGTTAGGCCTAATAAAAGTACCACACCAAAACTGCTGTTACGGTTAGCTGAAATTGCTGCAAATAGACCGTACATCACAGCCATTGCACCAATTGCAAAAATAAATGGATGTTGCTGTGCAATCGCAAAATTCATGCTCATGCCGATAAAAGCACCAATCACTGTTGGAATCATTGTCAAACCCAACAGCGCGTATGTATTACGCAAGACTCGATTCGTCGCTAACTGAGCCGACTCTGAACGACCTAATACTGGGGTGTTGTCTAACATTGTTTATTTCCTTTATATTAAAAATACTACTAAAACTGAACTACTGATACTAAGATACCGATTTAATCATTAAGTTTCAAGTGCTTTTGTTATGCGAACAACTCGCCTTCAACAACACCTACTTGAGCGACTTGATGCACAGCCCGAACAAATTCAGCACTTTCATGCAGTGCATCCATCGTTAATGGGTGTCGATGCCCATGCATACGTGCTAATCGGCTCAGGCTTTGTGCGGAGATAGTCCAGTTTAGATTGTCCAACAGCTCATCTGCCATGGCTGGCTGATTGCATAACAACACCATATCACACCCTGCATTAAGTGCTTCTAAAGCACGTGTTGTGACATCACCGCCTGCGGTTGCTGCTTCCATGCTTAAATCGTCACTAAAAATCACACCATTAAAGCCTAAGCGTTCTCGCAATATTTTTTGCAACCAGCGCGGTGAAAATCCAGCAGGTTTATTATCCACTTTAGCGTAAATCACATGGGCAGGCATAATCGCCTGAATACCATCATCGATCAGCATTCTAAACGGTTGCATATCGTGCTGTGCAATCTGGTCGAACTCACGCTCATCCACTGGCATACTCACATGCGAATCTGCGACCACAAAACCGTGCCCTGGAAAGTGCTTACCAACGGCCGCCATGCCGCCTTTTTTTAAACCTTGCATTAGTGCATACGCTAAATCACTAATCGCTTGTGAATTTAGATGAAACGCACGGTCGCCAATGACTAAGCTATCCCCATAATCCATGTCCAGCACTGGCGTGAAGCTAAAATCGACACCATGTGCACGTAGCTCTGCTGCTAAAATCCAACCCGCTTCTGTGGCTAGCTCTTTGGCTTTTTTAGGATTTTTATCCCAAATCTTACCGAACTCGCGCATAGGTGGAATTTTAGTAAAGCCATCTCTGAAACGCTGTACACGTCCGCCTTCATGATCAACTGCAATCAACAAGGGCGGTTGACGTACTGCATGAATACTTGCAGTAAGCGCTTTAAGCTGTGCATTATTTTCATAATTACGTTTAAATAGAATTACACCACCAACGAGTGGGTGCTTTAAACGTCGTATGTCGTCATCGGTTAACTCTGTGCCAACAACATCTAACATGACTGGACCTAAACTCATGCAATCTCTTTTCTTAATCTGGTTTTCTAACATCTAAAGCGTCGCGCAAATAGTCTCCGCCTAGATTAATGGCTAAAATCAAACTCATCAAGCATCCGCCTACAATTAATACATAATGCGGCGCAATTAACATATAGCGCACAGCATCTCGCAACATAGCACCCCACGAGGCATCTGGCGCCTGTATCCCTAAACCAAGAAATGACAAGCTAGCCTCTGCAATCATGACGCTCGCTAAGCTATAAGTGGCTTCTACCACTAAAATAGAAGCCAATAAAGGCAATATATGCCGAAACAGTAATCGCGGCACCCCTGCACCTAATGACTCTGCGGCCTGCACGTGTTGGCGATGACGCAAACTTAAGGTCTGACCACGCGTTAATCGCGCATAACTGACCCAACCTGTTAGACATAAAGCCATGATTAAGTTGCCAAGCCCTGGCCCCAGTACGGCAGCAAAAGCGATGGCTAATAAAATACCAGGGAACGCTAAAAAGATATCGGTTATTTGCATCAGCACGGCATCTACCCTACCCCCATAAAACCCAGCCAGTAAGCCAACAAGCACGCCGATTGTCATTGTTACGCAAGTGACAATAAGCGCGACCAAGAACGACACTTCAACCCCACTTAACACGCGCGCCAAAATATCACGGCCTAAATCATCAGCGCCAAACCAATGCTGGGCAGTAGGTGATTGTAAAATCACCTCTAAATCAATTGCATTTGGATTAAACTGAAGCACATTACCAAGCAACACAGCGATAAGCCAAAACGCTAAAATTAAATAGGAAGCATATTTCATTGAATAGTCTTATAGTTAACGTCCGTTAAGCTTGGCATAATCTTAAAGATTGCACATTAATAAGCATGGCATACTCACTAAGCATGGCGAACTCGAGGATCAGCTAATCTATATAAAACATCCGTAGCCAGATTCACTAGCACGTAGCTTAAAGCAATCATGAGCACACATGCTTGCGTGACAGGATAATCCCGTTTTTCAATACTCTCCACCAGCAATCGCCCCACACCATCCCAGCTAAAAATTGTTTCGGTAATCACGGTACCCGCAAGTAAGCTCCCCATCTGCAAACCAACAATCGTAATAATCGGCAATAACGCTGCACGCAAGGCGTGACGCAATATCACGGTGCGCTCACTTAAGCCTTTAGCGCGTGCAGTACGAATATAATCATCGTTTAACACTTCCAGTAAACTGGTGCGTGTCATCCGTGTCAGAATCGCGCTTAAGCCAAAACCCAAAGTAACGGCTGGTAAAATAATGGATGTACCTGAATCCATCCCACTGACTGGTAACCAACCTAACCAGACTGCAAATATTAACATCAGCACTGGCCCGAGCCAGAATGCAGGCATCGCGGATAAGCGCACGGAAACGATGGTCACTACAAAGTCTTGCCAATGCCCAGCTTTAAGCGCTGCAAAAATACCAAGAGGCACGCCAATCACAATACCAATCAACAAGGACAGCAAGGCCAGCTTCAATGTGGCAGGATAACGTGCTTGAATCAAATCAATAATCGGAGTTTGCGTATGAATAGACTGACCGAGGTCGCCATGCATCAACTTTGCCAAGTAGCTTCCAAACTGATTAACCAACGGCTGGTCCAGCCCTAAGTCCGCACGTAACGCTTCTCTATCTGCCATGTTTGCCGACTCGCCCAACATGACATCGACAGGATCGCCTGGTACCAAATGAATCAGCAAAAAAGTAAGTAGCAATACGCCAAAAATGACTGTAAACAAGTTCGTTAAACGTTTGATGATATTCATCGACGTTGCTCACCATATCGATAGTGATGATTGATTAATGACATACACACTAAATAATACTGTTTCAGCACTTGGTATGCTGTAGTAACCCTTAAAAAAATCAGCATTACTCAGCAATCATCACAGAGGTGCCTACTGGCACCATATTAAACAACTCAACGATGTCAATATTGCGCATACGGATGCATCCGTGCGAGTCAGGACTTCCAACGGCAACACTATCAGGCGTGCCATGGATATAAATATAGCGTTGCATCGTGTCTACATTGCCTAATCTATTTTTACCGAGCTCGTTACCAGATAGCCACAAGATGCGGGTCAGTATCCAGTCTCGTTCAGGGAATTCTGCCATCAGCGCTGGTGTGCAAATTTCACCTGTCGGCCTACGCCCGACAAACACTGTATTGAGGGGCTGCTGATCACCGATTTTAGCGCGAATGATATGTGCACCTAGTGGCGTACAACCGCTATTTTTCTCGCACCCTACGCCATTAGCCGCGCTAGATATCGCGTATTGCGCTTTCACCTCACCCGTATCGTCGAGTAAGGTTAGCTTCTGCTGCAATATAGAAATATTAATGTGCATATTTACGTATTGTAGCTAAATCGTCCCAGTTGCCATCTGGTTTTGGTGAGTAGTTAGTGATATTTTTATTAAACACCGCAAACTGCCCCTCGTACCATAGTGGAATATAAGGCAATTGTTCATGAATCCTGTAGGTTGCTGCCTGCCAATCTTCTTTTACGAGCAAGTCATCTAATGTTGCATCGGAAAACCGACCACGATTAAATCCATCAGGCGGGAACTGATGACTACCGAATACTTTGGCATAGATTTCAGGAGTTTTGATACCCACCCAGGTGAGCCCAAATAATTGGAAATTGCCTTGTTGGACATCTTCAAAAAACGTACCCCAGTCTAAACTCCGAATTTCCAATTCAATGCCTGCGGCGCGCATTTGTGCTTGCAGTATCGTTGCGATACGCACGCGTTGTGCATCTGTAGAAGTTTTATATACAAGCTTGATTGGCAAACTAAGCCCAGCTTCAGTGAGTAAGCGTTTAGCAAGCTCGGGGTTGTAATCATAAGCTTTTAAATGATGATTACCCGCATAATGCTCTGGCGGCAAAATGACACCTGCAATACGCGTGTGATTAACCATGACTTTATCAATTAAAGCTTGTCGATCAATCGCATGTGCAATGGCTTGCCTTACTTTAAGGTTGCTTAGCACAGGGTCTTGCATATTCAAGCCCAGATACGAGTAATTGGCGCCTAGGCCAGTCTTTACAGTGACCTCAGGCTTGGTTTGCAGGTACTTTACCAGTTCAGCAGGTAGCTCGCCTTGCAACAAATCAGTTTCACCGCGTAATAACTTCAGCACACGCACAGTCGGATCTTTCACTTCACTGAGTGTAATAATTTGCCCATCAGCGACTCTACGCAACACTAACTTGTTATTCTTTTCAACAAAAGCCAGTGGGCCACTCCCTATTGGGTAGCGCGCAAAGTCATGCTGTTGTTCAAGTAACCGTTTCGGCATAATCCCGATAATCAATTTCTCTGCAAAATAGGGGTCTGGCTGTTTAAGATAAAAAGTCAGATGGTCTTGATCATGCACAGTGATTTTTTGAATATTGGCATACTCAGCGCTGAGTGGTGAATTAGCCAATTGGATAATCGCATCATAAGTCGCTTTTACGTCCTCAGCATTAAGCGGCTGTTCATTGTGAAATAGTGGGCGCGGTGACCTTAAAGAAACAAGATATTCAGTTGCACTGACCATCTGCCATGATGCCAATTTTGGGGTTGGTTTAAAGTGTTGATCAAAATCGACCAGGGGCTGATAAATTAATCGAATCACACGCTCAGATGCTGCATCTGTCGCCACTCTGGGATCTAAAGTCAACGGCGCTTGAGATAGCGCAAAGTGAATAGGTGCTAATTGATGCACACTCGCGTCTTTACTTGTATCTTCTCTTGCAAAATCACAGGCAGTAAGCTGCAAAAAACAGATTACCAATAAAAAATTCAATACTTTCATGTGCGGTAGTTTACTTGATTTACAAAAGTTAGGATTCAAACTAGCCAATGAAAACAGCCTTTTCTAAAAATTTTTGAGTTCTATTCATCTACATTTAATTTTTTGAATCGCAAACGATTTGATTTGAATCAAATGCCATAAACCAAAGCTGCGACAAAATGCCACGTGTAAAACTCGCAATAAATTATTAATGGCATTTTAAAAGCACTTTGGGGGAGAACTAAATGCAAGTCTCGAATTCGCAATCAAACACGTATAACGACTCCGTTATACGGCAATTTTCTATCATGGCCGTGGTTTGGGGCGTGGTCGGCATGTTGGTAGGCGTGATTATCGCCGCCCAACTCGTTTGGCCTGAACTTAACCTAGGCTTACCTTGGACCAGTTTTGGTCGCTTACGTCCACTACATACGAATGCAGTGATTTTTGCATTTGGTGGCTGTACCTTGTTTGCTACCTCATATTATGTGGTGCAAAGAACTTGTCATACAACTCTATTCCTACCATCGTTAGCCAAGTTTACATTCTGGGGTTGGCAATTAGTCATCGTCGCCGCCGCTATTTCTTTACCGTTAGGCTTCACACAAGGTAAAGAGTATGCAGAGCTAGAGTGGCCAATTGATTTGCTGATTGCAGTTGTATGGGTGTCTTATGCGATTGTGTTCTTTGGTACGATTGGTACACGTAAAGTAAAGCATATTTATGTAGCAAATTGGTTCTTTGGTGCGTTTATTCTGACCGTTGCTTTATTACACATTGTGAACAGCGCGGCAATGCCAGCTAGCATGATGAAATCATACTCAGCTTATGCTGGTGTACAAGATGCAATGGTGCAGTGGTGGTATGGTCATAACGCGGTTGGTTTCTTCTTAACTGCTGGTTTCTTAGGCATTATGTATTACTTTGTGCCGAAACAAGCAGACCGTCCTGTGTATTCATACAGTTTATCTATTGTGCACTTCTGGGCATTGATTTTTACTTATATGTGGGCGGGTCCTCACCACTTACATTACACCGCTTTGCCTGACTGGACACAGTCATTAGGGATGGCGTTCTCATTGATTTTATTAGCACCAAGCTGGGGCGGCATGATTAACGGCATGATGACCTTATCAGGCGCATGGCACAAATTACGTACAGACCCGATTTTACGTTTCATGATTGTTTCATTGTCTTTTTACGGTATGAGTACGTTTGAAGGCCCAATGATGGCGATTAAAACTGTTAACTCACTTTCACACTACACAGACTGGACAGTTGGTCACGTTCACTCAGGTGCTTTAGGTTGGGTTGGCTTGGTTTCAATGGGTGCAATCTACTACATGATTCCACGCTTATTTGGTCAAAAACAAATGCATAGCATTAAAGCGATTGAGTTGCACTTCTGGCTTGCAACAGTAGGTATTGTGCTTTACATCGCAGCACTTTGGATTTCTGGCGTGATGGAAGGTTTAATGTGGCGCGCTATCAATACTGACGGCACACTTACTTACACATTTGTTGAGTCTGTGAAAGCAAAACAACCTTACTACATCATTCGTATGTTGGGTGGCCTGCTCTATCTAAGCGGCATGACTATCATGTTGTGGAACGTTATTAAAACAGCAACCAGTGGTAAAGCTGCTACAGCCACTATTCCACCAGTTGCTGCTCACGCTTAAGGAAAACAATCATGTCTAATCAAGATAAAAATACTGGCTTCAGCCACGAAAAAATTGAAACCAGCAACTTTCTGATGATTGTGCTGATACTGGTCGTCGTTGCGTTTGGCGGGTTGGTAGAAATCGTACCGTTGTTCTACCAAAAATCAACGACTGAGCCAATTAAAGGTTTAGAGCCATACACACCAGTGCAACTTGCTGGACGAGATATCTACATTCGTGAAGGCTGCTATAACTGCCACTCACAAATGATTCGTCCGTTCCGTGCTGAAACATTGCGCTATGGTCATTACTCTGTCGCTGGCGAATTTGTTTACGATCACCCATTCCAATGGGGTAGCAAACGTACTGGACCAGACCTACACCGCGTAGGTGGTAAATATAGTAATGAATGGCAACGTATTCACTTAATTAACCCACGTGATCTTGTACCTGAGTCAATTATGCCAGCTTACCCTTGGTTGGAAACCACCAAAGTAGATGCGGCCTCGCTTGCACCAAATATGCGTGCATTACGTGCAGTTGGTGTGCCATACACAGACGAGCAAATTACAGGTGCGGCTGAAGAAGCCAAGGATGTATCAGAGTTAGATGCGGTGATTGCTTACTTGCAAGTATTAGGCACACATCTTAAATAACTTATCTTAAATATTAAGGGAGCAATACCATGGATATCAATACACTACGGATTCTTGCCACTATTGCTAGCTTTGTTGTGTTTCTGGGCATCATGGGTTGGGCTTGGAAACGCCGCAATACATCAGACTTTAAAGAAGCAGCTAATCTGCCCTTTACTAATGATTAAAGTTTAAAAGACAAAATAAACACTTTTTAAAACTTCGTTTTAGAAGTTTAGAGGAAAACAAAATGAGCGACTTTACCAGTAGTTTTTGGCCAATATTCATTACGGTGATCTCTTTGGCCGGTGTATTTGGTTGTGCATTGTTACTATGGGTAACTAGCAAAATTAAAGCTAGTAGCCCAAATGGCGACAATACCAACGGCCATGTGTGGGATGAAAACCTACGCGAAATGAACAACCCATTACCGCGTTGGTGGGTATGGATGTTTATTATCACGATTGTGTTCTCATTGTTTTATTTTTTAGCTTACCCGGCACTGGGTGGCTATACTGGCAAGTTGGGCTGGTCACAAGTAGGTCAATATGAGCAAGAAATGGCTGCAGCCAATGCAAAAGTTGCACCGATTTATGCCAAATTTGCGGCAATGCCAATTGAAGAGCTTGCTACAAATAAAGAAGCGCAAGCGATTGGTGAGCGTTTATTTATGAACAACTGTGCGCTATGTCATGGCTCTGATGCACATGGTAGCAAGGGTTTTCCCAATTTGACTGATAACGATTGGATTCACGGCGGTAGCGCTGAGAAAATCAATGAAACCATCACTCATGGTCGAATTGGCATGATGCCTCCAATGGCTGCTGCAGTTGGTAATGAAGAAGATGTGAAAAATGTAGCTAACTACGTACTTAGTCTTTCATCCAGCAAACATGACACTGCACGCGCAGCGCTCGGTAAAGAGAAGTTTGCAGCCTGTGCAGCTTGTCATGGTGCAGATGGAACAGGTAATCAAGCAGTAGGTGCACTTAACTTAACAGACAACATCTGGTTACATGGTGCTGGCGAAGAAGCGATTATTAAACGCATCAATCTTGGCGTAACAAACCAAATGCCTGCACAGTCAGCTAAATTCTCACCTGAGCAAATTCATGTATTAACTGCTTATGTATGGAGTTTATCTAACAACGCTAGTCAACAATAAAGGTATTCACATTTAATATGAGCAATACTAAAGACCCGAAGGCCTCAACAAGTGCATTAAATGCGCCTAGCGAGACAACTGTGATTAATTTGTACGCTGCTGCTGAGAAAATATATCCGCGCAGCACCTTCGGGTTCTTTACTAAATGGCGCTGGGTCATGATCTGGCTCACGCAAATAGTTTTTTACGGCATTCCTTGGATTGAATGGGGTAGCCGCCAAGCTTTATTATTTGATTTAGAAGCCAAACGCTTTTATATCTTCAACTTAGTCTTATATCCGCAAGACCTGATTTACCTCACTGCAATTCTCATCATTTCTGCCTTATCATTATTTTTATTCACAGCGATTGCTGGTCGGTTATGGTGTGGCTATACATGCCCACAAACGGTCTATACCGAAATATTTCTTTGGATTGAAGCAAAAATAGAAGGTGACCGCGCCGCGCGTATGAAGCTAGATGGTATGGGTATGTCTGGCAAAAAGCTCGTTAAAAAAGGGACGAAGCATTTTGTATGGATTGCTTTTGCCTTATGGACTGGCTTTACATTTGTAGGCTACTTCACACCAATTCGTGAATTAAGCACTTCAGTAATGAATATGAGCCTTGGGCCATGGGAAACATTTTGGATTGGATTTTACGGGTTCGCAACATACGGTAACGCAGGATTCATGCGTGAACAAGTATGTAAGTATATGTGTCCTTACGCACGGTTCCAAAGTGCAATGTTCGACGATGATACGCTAATCGTCACTTATGATGAAGCACGCGGTGAACCTCGCGGTAGCCGTTCACGGAAGGCTGATTTAACCAATCAAAACTTAGGTTCCTGTATCGATTGCAGCATGTGTGTGCAAGTGTGCCCTACTGGCATTGATATCCGTAAGGGATTGCAATATGAGTGTATTGGTTGTGGCGCATGTGCCGACGTTTGCGACACCGTCATGGATAAAATGGGCTATGCACGTGGATTAGTTAAATACTCAACACAAACCGCAATGACCAATGGTTGGTCACATGCTCAAATGTTAAAACGTATTTTACGCCCGCGTGTGATGATTTATGCAACCGTACTGGTTTTACTAGTGGTCACTTTATTAACGAGTTTATGGTTACGCTCTCCATTTAAAGTAGATGTCATTCGTGACCGTGGTGTCATGGCGCGTTTAGCTGAAGGTGGAATGTTGGAAAATGTATATCGACTACAGATTATGAATGCAACAGAATCTACTCAGCATTACCAACTCAATGCTACGGGCCTTGATCAACTCGTGATTCAGTCAGATGTGTTAGACATCAATCATACGGTAGCAGTTAATCCTGCTGAGTCCCGTGGGGTTCCTGTCAGGTTGCAGATTCCAGATGGATCAATGAAGTCTGGCTCACATACAGTCACATTTGAAATAAAAGCCACAGAGAGCGATGATGTTGTCACTGAGAAATCTATATTTCTAGTGCCAAGATAATCAGTATTAAATAATCAGTCCCTAAGTATCAATATTTAGATAAAAATTATTTAGGCCAACAGCACTTAGAAAAGCAGCATTTAGATAAATAGGCATAAAGTGAATATTTTCATCACGTCAGTGATGTCAATCAAACAATATAAACTGTTTTAATTAGAGGTAAATATGCGCAATATAAACAGCAGTGAGTTAAGTACCGAGATCGCATCAAAGGCATGGTGGCATTACGGTCACATGTGGCTGGTGGTTGGCGGCCCACTCACGGTGGTTGTGGCATCATTTATCACGCTCTACTTTGCGATCAAAGTACCAGATCCAGTAGTTGATGTAGATTACTACCGCAAAGGTATTGAAATTAACAAAACATTAGAAGGTAGACACGATGGTTTAGTGCCTGCCATTCAGGGGCGAAACCATGCTGCTACGGGGATAAAACCTAGTCAGCCTTAGCTATCAATGCTAATCGCAAAGGTAGCGAAGAGAATTAAATTTAAAGTTACATGACTTCCTAAATTTCAGACTAGCCTTGCAAACCTACCCATGAAACTATGCCTACACAGCAGTAGGCGCAGTTAGCATCCAAGTTAAGCTCATGTTTATATTTAGTATTTAATACTTTTATAAAATTGATGCCATCAAAAACCTGCTAATATTATCGGTAAGTGATAAGCATTAGGTTGATGACGCCAGTAGATACATTTAGTTGATAACAGGCTTAAAGGAGAATGACCGATGAGCGAAAAAGCAAACACCAATGTACTATCTACACAAGAACTGACACTCATCCATCGCTACTGGTCAGCATGTAATTACCTCGCGGCAGGCATGATTTACCTACGAGACAACCCCCTTCTAAAGCAGCCGCTCAAGCCAGAACATATCAAGCAACGCTTACTTGGACATTGGGGCTCTAGTCCAGGACTAAGTTTTGCTTATGTACATATCAACCGCTTAATCAAGAAGTTTGATCTGAACGCCGTCTTTTTAGCAGGTCCAGGGCATGGTGCGCCTGGTGTGTTAGGCCCAATTTACTTAGAGGGCACTTATAGTGAGGTTTACCCAAACAAAAGTGAAGATGAAGAAGGCCTAAAGCACTTTTTTAAAGAGTTCTCATTTCCAGGTGGTATCGGTAGCCACTGCACCCCAGAAATGCCGGGCTCAATTCATGAAGGTGGCGAGCTAGGCTATAGTATTTCACATGCATTTGGCGCAGCTTATGACAACCCAGACCTGCTAGTTACCGTCATGGTTGGGGATGGCGAATCTGAAACAGGCCCACTTGCCACTTCTTGGCATTCTAATAAGTTTCTTAACCCCATTCGTGATGGCGCTGTATTGCCAATACTGCACCTCAATGGCTATAAAATTAACAACCCCAGTATTCTTTCCCGTATTTCACACGATGAAATTAAACATCTCTTCATGGGGTACGGATGGACGCCGCATTTTGTAGAGGGTAGCGACCCGAACACCATGCATCAAAAAATGGCTGCCACACTAGACCAATGCATTAAAGAGATTAAAGCAATACAAAAAACAGCACGCGATACTAACAATCCCAAACGTCCACTGTGGCCAATGATCGTGTTACGCAGCCCTAAGGGCTGGACAGGTCCCCAAGAAGTTGACGGGCACAAAGTAGAAGGTTTCTGGCGGGCGCATCAAGTACCGATGAGCAACATTAAGGATAACCCTCAACATCTAACGCAACTAGAAACTTGGTTACGGAGCTATCAACCAGAAGAGTTATTTGATGAAAATGGTCAATTAAATGCCGAGCTAAAATCCCTTGCCCCGCAAAAAGAACGCCGTATGAGTGCGAACCCTCACGGCAACGGCGGCTTGTTGCGCAAAGCATTACGTATGCCTAACTTTAACGACCACGCACTTGCATTAGAAGCGCCCGGAAAGATTTCCGCACCCAATACAAAGCCACTGGGTAAATTTCTACGCGATATCATGCAAAAAAATATGCAAAACTTTCGCGTATTTGGCCCAGATGAAAATAGCTCAAATAAACTTGATGACATCTATGAGGTAAGTAAAAAAACTTGGCTAGCCGACTACTTGCCAGAAGATGCCGATGGCGGCGAGCTATCTCCAGATGGTCGTGTCATGGAGATGCTATCTGAGCATACTGTTGAAGGCTGGTTAGAAGGCTATTTACTCACGGGTCGCCACGGTTTCTTCTCAACTTATGAGTCTTTTGTACACGTCATTGACTCGATGTTTAACCAACATGCAAAATGGCTAGCCATGTCTAAAGATGTGCCATGGCGCGCACCTATTTCATCTTTAAATTTACTCATCACCTCTACAGTATGGCGGCAAGATCACAACGGCTTCACGCATCAAGACCCAGGTTTTTTAGACATTGTGGTGAACAAAAGCCCAGAAGTCACACGTATTTACCTACCACCCGATGTGAACTGCTTACTGTCAGTGGCAAACCACTGTCTTAATAGCACAGACTACATCAATGTCATTGTTTGCGACAAACAAAAGCATCTGCAATACTTAAATATAGACGCGGCCATTGAGCACTGCACAAAAGGTCTAGGTATATGGGATTGGGCAAGTAACGACCAAGGTGAAGAGCCAGACTTAGTGATGGCGTGTGCGGGCGATATACCCACCAAAGAGGCGCTGGCGGCAACTTCGTTATTACGTGAGCATTTTCCACAAATTAAAGTACGCTTCATTAACGTCGTAGACCTGTACAAATTGTCACCACAAGTTGAGCACCCCCATGGCTTATCTGATCGTGAGTTTGATAGCCTGTTTACTACGAACAAGCCTATCATCTTCAACTTCCATGGCTATCCATATCTGATACATCGCCTTGCCTACCGCAGAACCAACCACGGCAATTTGCATGTTCGTGGCTATAAAGAGAAAGGCAGTATCAACACCCCATTAGAACTCGCTATACAAAATCAGATTGATCGATTTAGCTTAGCGATTGATGCAATTAATCGCATTCCATCTCTACAAAAAATTGGTGGGCATGTGCAAGAACAGCTACGCAACAGACAAATTGAATGTTGCCGATACGCCTATGAACATGGCGTTGATCTACCTGAAGAAGATGAGTGGACATGGAAACATTAACCACACTTACCATCAATTGTGGCTCATCCAGCCTCAAGGCCAGCTTGTTTCTGGCAGATGGTCAACGTATTAATTATTGCTATAGGCAAACCCCAGATCAGAAGCATGGTAACTATCACGCCAAAGCTTTTGAGCACTTACTAGAGGACCTAAAAACATCCATTAGGATAGATGCCAAGTCATCAAAAACGCATACACTGTTAATTGGTCACCGTTTTGTGCATGGCGGAGACATTGCCGAAGCTGCCAGACTGATTGACGCCAATGAACGTAGCAGGCTTGAGAGCATCACACACCTAGCACCGCTCCACATGCCAAGTAACCTGCAAGGTGTAGATATTTGTACGCAAGCGTTTGCTGATCGATTTAAGCTACTTCAAGTCGCCTGTTTTGATACAGCCTTTCATCACACACTTTCAGAACTAGCCTATCGCCTCCCAATACCCAAAGCACTAGACTATAGGCGCTATGGCTTTCATGGACTTAATTACGCAAACATCGCACAACAACTAACCCAGCATATTGGCGCAACCGCAAATGGTCATGTTGTAATTGCGCATCTTGGCAGTGGTGCCAGTTTATGCCTGATTAAAAATTTACGCTCTATTGATACCAGCATGGGCTACTCACCTGCTGGTGGTATTCCAATGGCAACTCGTAGCGGAGATATTGACCCTGGGGTGATGTTAGAGTTGGCAAAAGACCACGACTATCATGCACTTTCAGAACTTGTTTATCAAAAAATGGGCTTATTGGCACTATCAAATGGTGAAAGTAGCGATATGTCAGCTCTAATTGAAAGTAATAGCGCTCACGCCAAGTTTGCAATTGCTTTTTTTACAAGGCAAGTTAGGGCTACAATAGGCGCATACGCAGCAAAAGTGGGTGGGCTTGATGCCATTGTCTTTACAGGTGGCATTGGAGAACACTCTGGATTAGTACGCGCGATGATTTGTGATCATCTTGAGTTTATGGGATTCAAATTAAATATTGAAAAAAACCAACAACATGCCACAGTGTTAAGCAACATGGATTCAAAACCTATTTTGATGATTCCAGCCGATGAGGAAGCAGAAATTGCTAGATTAGCCTATAGTTTCAGTCATCTATAGTTTCAGTCATCTATAGTTTCAGTCATCTATAGTTTTAGTGATTAGGCAACGCTTGATTGAGGAGAGTAACATGCAACCCATTACCCATGTAGTCGCAGGTACTGATTTTTCAGCAGAAGCAGATTTGGCCGTCAATCGTGCCGCCTTAATTAGTAAAGCACTTGGTGCAAAACTGCATCTGATCCATGTAGTACATCCGCTTGATCTATACGCAGGTTCAGAGCTTTCCTTCAGTTTTCAAACGCACTACCAACAAGCACAGCAAGAAATAGTCAAAACGCAAATAGACACTATGGCATTTAAACTACGGGAGCAATTTAACATTTCCGTAGAAGCAGCAACCCGCATAGGGCGTGCGCATACAGAAATCTCTCATTACGCTGAGCAAGTCCATGCTGGGCTGATTGTAGCAGGCGCCCAAGGTGAGCATACCTTACTTGAAAAGCTCCTAGGCTCAACCTGCTCTAGGCTGATGGCAGTGTCGAAAAACTCAATTCTGATTGTTAAAAACAAAGACATCACAACGCCGCCATATCGTCACGTCATCGCAGCAGTTAACTTCACAGCTGGCGCGGAGAAAGTGCCTGCACTCACACGGACAATCGCGCCAGATGCACAAATCGAAGGTTTGCTGATATTTGATACCAATCAGGAAGCGCATATGTACAAGGCTGGCATGAATGAAGCATTATTACAACAGTACCGCACTCAAGCATTAGCAGATGCAGATAGCAGACTCAGTGCAATTTTTAATGAGCAGGCCCTTGGTACAAAAGTATCGAGAACAATACTGTCTGGCTACCCGTCACAAAGTATTTGTAATCATGCAAAAACGCAGCGCGCTGATTTAATCACGATAGGTAAAAATGAGAAAAGCGGGATTGAAAACTGGTTACTTGGTAGTGTAAGTAAAGGTGTTGCCTATTCTGCAACCTGTGATGTACTTTTAACCAACTAAGAATACTGATTTAAAAACTACAACGATGACGACAATTAATTAAACAAGCCGCTCCACAGAAACAGGATGCACAACACTACCAGAAAGCTCATATGCAGAAATATTGGCAATGGTAGTACCGGCAATCTCTGTTAATGCCTCATTAGTAAAGAATGCCTGATGTCCAGTAATGACTACGTTGGGAAACGTCAATAAGCGCGCAAATACATCATCATGAATAACGGTACTGGATAAATCCCTGAAAAATAGATTCTCCTCCTCTTCGTATACATCCAGCCCTAAACTACCAATCACACCAGACTTTAATCCACGAATAATCGCACGAGTATCAATGACAGCTCCGCGACTAATATTAATCAGCATTACCCCAGCCCGCATCTGCTTAATCGCTTTTTCATCAATTAAATGATGAGTTTCAGGCGTTAATGGGCAATGCAAACTGACAATATCACTACTACTTAATAGCGTTTGTAGTGCCACATAAGTTGCACCTGCCTCTATACACTGTTGGTTGGGATATGGGTCAAACGCTAATACCCTACATCCAAATCCCGACATGATTTTTGCAACGCACTGACCAATTTTACCTGTGCCGATGACACCAACAGTTTTGCCATGCATGTCAAAACCGAGCAATCCATCTAATGAAAAATTAGCCTCTCGTACACGTGCGCTAGCACGGTGAATCTTACGATTCAGCGTCAACATTAAGGCAACAGCATGTTCAGCTACTGAATGTGGTGAATATTCTGGTACGCGTGCCACAGTAATACCATGTAGTTTTGCGGCCTCTAAATCGACATGATTAAAACCTGCACAGCGCAAAGTGATTAACTGCACACGCTGTTTTGCTAGAATTGCAATCACTTCAGCATCAAGTACGTCATTCACAAAGACACACACAGCTTGCGCACCCTCGGCAGCAAAGGCAGTCGTTGAGTCGAGTCTAGGCTCTAAGTAAACCAGTTGATGCTGACCCGCATTGGCTGAATCAAGATAAGTTTTGTCGTAAGATTTAGTGCTAAATACAGCAACGCGCATTTTTACTCACCATCATGAAATAAACCAACCAAAAACGCCAGCAACGCCTCAACGTAGTCCAATATGATGTATTAACCAAGCAACATCATCATGGGCTAATATGCACAGTGATACCATGCGCGCGAATACGCTGCCCCATTGCTTCAAGCCACTCAGCAGGTAAGCGTGACAATCTATCCACTTCAACTTGCTCTGAGCGACGTGCAAGCCCATAAAGATGCACACCTTTAATGACATCCTTTGCTTGACTAACCAGAGTAAGGTAATCATTGATATCAGCGTCACTTGGCGGCAATCCATCTAAGGAAAACATGCAGGTTTGTATATAGGTTGGGCAAGCGATCGCACACTGTCTTAAACGTTGTAAGTGACTCTCTGGATTTAAATTCACATCGTTCACACGTGCAATCGCATCCTTAGAGCCACCATCTACTTTAAACCAAACTTCACCATTCAGCTTTGCCAGATGCTTCATGCTCTCTAGTACCAAAGGTTTATCCATCAAACTACCATTGGTGATAAGCCTCACTTTAATCTTTCCAAGTAGGTCAAAATCACGCAATACCTGTTCTACTAGTGTCAGCACTTGTGGAAACTCTTTTGCACTGGTTGGCTCACCATTACCTGAAAATGCAATGTCCTTAAGCTGACGATCCTCTTCATTCACGTGCTGTTGCATAAAATCACCATGCAACACGTCATGAAGAAACGCTCGCAACTCTTGCTCTAGGACATCTAACTCAATAGCGGGAGGTGACCCTCTAGTAAGATTAGGCACATTGCAATAGATACAACGCCAATTACACGCATTGTTGACATTAAGATTAATGCCAACAGACACACCACCAGCACGCCGTGAAATCACTGGATAAATATACTTAAGCCCGATTACATCTCGGTTATGGTCTGTAGTGGTAAGATGAATTTTTGTGGTCATGCAGGAATTATTACTTTTAAGTCTTAGATTTTAAGTCGTAGGCTGACGTGAAAATACGCCATTAAAATGTGTAAAACTTTAGAACTATCCACTAAAAGTAAGTTTGTGGATTGAATATTTTTTTTAACGCCTCTGGTGCCAATATTTTAACGTAACGCTGTTTTACCTCAATAATACCTTCTTCGCTAAACTTAGAAAAAGCGCGACTGACTGTTTCTAATTTAAGACCGAGATAGCTACCGATTTCTTCGCGCGTCATCCTTAGTACCAATTCAGACTGAGATAAGCCTCTGGCATGCAAGCGCTGCAAAAGGTTCAGCAAGAATGCAGCTAAACGCTCTTCAGCGCGCATATTACCTAACAACATCATCACACTATTTTCACGCACAATTTCACAGCTCATAATTTTATGTACGTGTCTTTGTAATGCAGGTAATTCACGGGAAAGGTCTTCCACTGTTGCAAAAGGCATGACGCAAACTTCTGCGTCTTCCAATGCCACAGCATTACAGTTATGGCGGTCACTGACAATACCATCCATACCAATGATTTCACCAGCCATTTGGAAACCAGTCACTTGCTCCCTGCCATCCTCGCTGGTCACACAGGTTTTAAAAAAGCCAGTACGAATTGCATAGAGAGAAGTAAAGGTATCACCACTATTAAATAGCAACTCACCCTGTTTCACGCGGCGGCGTTTTTCCACTACTTCATCAAGCCTTTTCATTTCGTCGACGTTAAAACCGACAGGCATGCAAAGCTCGCGCAGATTACAGTTTGAGCAAGCGACTTTAATGGCTTCTGGATTTAAAACAGGTTGCATGATGTGCCCATTGATACGATTTTAATAAGGATACCGCTTTCAGCAGTTTGCCGCCAGTGAATTAAATAATCATTATTCATAATTATCTTTTGATGTGTATCAAAGTTCTTTTGTGGCAGCAGTGGCAAAGTAGAGTCCTGTAGTTTGCCCTGTAATTTTAGATATTGGAAATAACAATAATGATGCTCTGTAGCTAGGCGAACTACACCAAAAACCTAGCTTAAGCTAGGAAGATGTCGCCATATTACAGAGTGTATTTTATATTTACAGGATAAACCAAACGGTTTAGGAGTCACAATTATGGTTGCCAACAATACAATCAACTTTCCTAGTCATCAACCAAGTAACACTAAGGTTGAAGAAAAAAGTATCGCACCGACGCTCACACCAGAAACCTTACAAAAATTTGACGTTTCAGGGCCTAGATACACCTCCTACCCAACGGCAGATCGATTTGTTGAAGCATTTACTGAAGAGTCTTATAAGCAAACCTTAGCGCAACGTCGTATTGGTGGCTTAACACTACCTTTATCTATTTATGTACATATCCCATTTTGTGAGTCACTCTGCTTTTTCTGCGCTTGCAACAAAATCGTCACTAAACATCACGAACGTAGCGCCGAATACTTAAGGTATCTAAGTCGTGAGATTGATTTGCACGTTGAGCACTTAGGGGCTGGTCAAACCATCTCACAATTACACCTGGGTGGTGGCTCACCCACATTCTTCAGCGATGACGAGTTAAGCGAATTGATGGCAATGATACGTCGTAGCTTTGTGTTGGCGCCTCATGGAGAATACTCGATAGAGGTTGACCCACGCACGGTTAACGAACAACGCTTGGAGCATTTAGCATCACTTGGATTTAACCGCCTCAGTTTTGGTGTTCAAGACTTTGATCCAGAGGTACAAAAAGCAGTGCATCGCATTCAGCCTGCAGAACAAGTATTCTCGTTAGTGGAAGCCGCACGGCGCTTCAAGTTTGATTCAGTCAACGTGGATTTGATTTACGGATTACCTAAGCAATCACCAGAATCATTCTCAAAAACTTTATCGCAAATTGTAGCGCTAAGACCCGAAAGAATCGCATTGTATGCGTATGCACATCTTCCTGAGCGCTTTAAGCCTCAACGTAGAATTGACGCATACGAGCTACCAGCCGCATCAGCAAAAATTGCAATGCTATCCAATGCAATTTCCACATTCCTTAACGCAGGTTATGTATATGTAGGCATGGATCATTTTGCCCTACCTACAGACGCACTAGCCATCGCCAAACGCCAAGGCCGACTACATCGTAACTTCCAAGGCTATAGCACACAACCAGATTGTGACTTAATTAGCCTAGGCGTTTCTGCGATTGGTCGTGTGGGGGCAACTTATAGTCAAAACGCTAAAACACTAGAAGAATATTACGACTTTCTTAATCAAGGTCGATTCCCAATCGTACGTGGCTTAGCATTAACACGGGATGACCTTGTACGCCGTGCCGTGATTATGGCAATTATGTGCCAAGGTGAGTTGCAATATGAATCTATTGAGCTTGCTTACATGATTAACTTTAAAGAATACTTTGCCTCGGAGCTAGAATCACTTAAAGAGCTAGAAAAAACCGGCATGATTATCTTAGAAAAATCAGGCCTGCAAGTCACCGATTTTGGCTGGTTCTTTGTCCGTGCGGTAGGCATGATTTTTGATCGCTATCTACAAACCGATCGCAATCGTGCACGATTTTCTAAAATCATCTAAACGACAACTTAAGCACTAACACGCCACTTGTACTTAATTTGCGATGGATGCTGATTAAGTGCATCCGAGCACCAGTAAGTCCTTATATTCTCAGCGTGGCTGCCTGCTCACCAGTTAAACATAGCATCAATGACTAATCATTGCCCCCCCGACAAACACAACTTAATTTAATATCAACGCCACCTCAAGCCAAGCAGTCTCCATGAGGCGTTAACGCCGCTCTAGGATTAATTGGACCATTTAATTTTAGTACTAGGCATATTTGCTACTAGATTAAGTTTCACAAAACCCACAGAGGCTTAATTGAAACCCAATTTGCATAAAATATAGATAAAAAAAGCCCCTGCTTCTAGGACAACAGGGGCAAATGTGGAGCCTTAAAATCTTTGATTAAATTGTTATTGTTTTAACGCATTGCAAAATTAGCAATTAGAATTTTTTACCAATACCGATACCGACAACCCATGGATTGATATCTAGTGAGTCAATTTTTGTCCATGTACCGTTGTTTCTTAATTCAACATCTGTATCAATCGTGACATATTTAACATCAGCGTTAATTAACCAACCATCTTTCAAGTTAACGTCAACACCAGCCTGTAACGCATAACCCCAGCTATCTGAATCAATTTTGATTTTAGATCCAGCCAATGCACCGCTAGCAATTCTCAAGTTACGATCCAACATATTTGTATAGTTGATACCTGCACCAACGTATGGGTCAATCATTTGGTCTGGATTAAAGTGCCATTGCAATGTTAATGTAGGTGGCAAGAGATTTACGCTACCTAAATCTTGGTTACCAACAGTTGCCAATGCATCACCCTGAATACTTACATTGTGACGTGTACCAAGCGCCAATATCAATTCAGCTGCTATGTTTTTTGTGATGTAGTAAGAGATGTCTAGCTCAGGAATTACTTTGTCGCTAACAGCCAACTCCGCACTAGGAGTCATTACATTTGCTACGTTCGCATTAACAGTTCTCCCCAATTTACTATCTTCATTCGGGCTAACATTGACAGCACGCGCACGTACTACCCAATCACCCGCTTCAGCTTGCGCTAACATTGGGGCAAAAGCTGCAGCGATTGCCAACACTAATACTGACTTATTCATTTTCCACTCTCCACTTAAAAATAAATTAACTAATGCAAATTCGATGGACGAATTATATTGAGCTAATTTCAGATGCAATTTGATTTGCATCAAGTGAAGCCATGCTAAATTTAAGATGTTGCTTTTTTACAACAACTAGTGATTCAGCGTGAATAATGCAATAGACTCGACATGAGAAGTATGTGGAAACATATTAATCACACCGGCAGCCTTTAACTGATAACCTTTTTCATTTACTAACACACCAGCATCACGTGCTAGCGTGGCAGGGTTACAAGAAACATATACGATAGACTCAGGCTGATTGTTAGCATCTAGTGATTTAACCAACTCAAACGCTCCATCACGTGGTGGATCAACCAACCATTTATTAAAACGCCCTAGGCCAGTTAAGGATTCAGGTGTCATTTTAAACAAATCAGCCACGCCAAATTTGACGTGATTAATTTCATTTAACTGTGCGCTTTCGTTTGCACGGTCAACTAAGTTTGCTAGCCCTTCTAGACCCAACACCTGCGCACCACTGCGTGCGATAGGCAATGTGAAATTACCAATGCCACAGAAAAAATCGGCAATTTTTTCGCCAGCCTTAGGCGAAAGTAATTGCATTGCGCGCCGAATCATCACCTGATTAATTTGCGGGTTAACTTGTGTAAACTCATTAGGTTTAAATGGGTACTTCAAATCAAACTCTGGCAGACTGTAACTGAGTACAGAGCCATTTAAAGGGTAAAAAGGCTTAATGGTATCTGGCCCTTTGGTTTGCGTCCAAACCTGAACCCCATGATCATCGGCAAATGCTTTGAGTAGAACTTCATCTTGCGCTGTTAACGGCCCCATAATCCGCAGAATCAAAACAATGACAGACTTACCAGCTTGCACACTGTCATTTGGCTCAGTAGCATCAGGCTCACCCACCGCTAATTCGATTTGAGGTAACTTATCTCGAATACTTAGCTGGACTATCAAATCCTGTAGTGGTGCAATCAGCACAGAAACTTCTGGCACCAAGACTTCACAGCTATTCATGTCCGCCACAAAGCGCGTTGATTTTTCGTTAAATCCAACCAATACACGCTGCTTTTTCTCTACATACTTAACACTTAGGCGCGCCTTATGGCGATAACCCCAAGTAGGCCCATAAAGTGGAGGTAACATATTTTCAGCTTTTACTTTGCCGATATGCCACAAATCACTCTCTAGCAAACGCTGCTTTGTTGCTACCTGCGCTGCAAAATCTAAATGCTGCAGTTTACACCCGCCACACAGACCAAAATGCGGACATTTTGGCGTGACGCGTTGATTGGACTGTTTTAACACCTCCACCACGTTAGCCACTTCATAGCTCGGTTTAATCCGGTGCGACTGAAAAGTAACCTTTTCACCTGGCAATGCGCCGTCAACAAAAATCGTTTTACCTTCATAATGGGTAACACCACGACCCTCTTGGTCTAATGATTCAATCACAGCCGTTAAAATTGGGGCCGGTATATTTTCAGCTTGTGCTTTACTTCGTCTTTTTCTCATAGGTTAAATTTTACCGCAGAGCTTGTATTAGAGGAAATTATCTTATTTTGATAAACTGGATATCAATACATTAATTTCAACCAAACCTCAACAATAAGAAATGACTTTTCTCATGAATATAAAAAAATTTTTTGTCTCAATTGCTTTCATTGGGATAGCTCTATTTCAAGTGGTCTATGCAGCTGAACAACAAACTCGCACCACAAAAAATGGCATTCAGTATCTAACTGGCGGCATTGGTCATGAAGAAGTGGTTGAAATGCGGGCACATGCAAAAAAATTCACACTAAACTTAATATTCTCAGAAGGTGAAGATGGGCACTCGGCTACTGCGATTAACGTCAATATTTACAATGCTCAGAATGAGTTAGTCTTTAGACTAAAGAATGCTAAACCAATGCTATACGTCAATTTACCAGTAGGGACTTATACGATTCTGGCAACGAACAATGGTGAAAAGCTGCGTTATAAATTAACGATTGAGGCTAATAACAATCAGAAAGTCATTCTTAACTGGAAAGAAGCAAACCCAAGCGACATGCCTGAAGAAACACTTTAATCAAACAACATCGTGATTGTTGACTGATAGACAAAATAAAAATTAAACTTCTTTATCAAGAAAATCAATAAAAACCATCAAGAAATCAACGTGCTGCTGACCAAATCACCACTGTTCATCGCAACCTTACTTCTTGCTGCATGCGCAGCACCACAAACTCGCACACCTAATGTTAATAACGAGACCACCAACGCTGAGGTAAAGAAACAACAAGAACTTGTAATTGAAGATTACATGAGTAACTATAAGAAACTACAAAATGTTTCTTCACGTATTGTTACTAATGGCAGCGACTTATGCGGTGATAAAACTGCTGGATATTATGGATTTAACTACTGGAATCAAGATGGTTTTAAACCAGCTTGGAAAGAGGTCACTAAGTCTAAATTTAATTTAGATGAGCGTTTTAAGATTCTGCATGTCGTTGAAAAATCTCCTGCTGAAAAAGCAGCGCTAAAAGAAGGCGATATTTTAGTGTCAATCAATCACTGGCTAGTACCGATTGGCAAAGAGGCAGATAAGCAATTAGCACAAAAACTAGCAGAACAAGCGAAGAGTCTGTCCCCAGTAGAAATGTCAGTATTAAGGGATGGTAAAGAACATAAAGTATCTATCACACCAGTAAAATCCTGTGATTTTCAAGTACATCTAGCGCCAGACGACTCTAAAAATGCTTATGCGGATGGTAAAAATATTGTGGTTTATAAGGGGCTAATGGACTTCTTTAAAACCGATGAAGAGATGGCACTAGTCGTTAGCCATGAACTTGCACACAACGCAATGCATCATATCGATGCAAAAAAGAAGAACGCTACCGCTGGTGGAATATTTGGCTTATTACTGGATATAGCCGCAGCCACTGCTGGCGTTAACACAAATGGTGACTTTAGCAGATTGGGCGCTGGTATTGCTGGCAATGCATATTCTGTTGAGTTTGAACAAGAAGCCGACTATGTTGGCTTATATGTCATGCAAAAAGCTGGCTTTAATATCGACAACGCTGCTGGCTTTTGGAGAAGAATGGCGATTAATAACTCACAAGCAATCACCACAAAATCCTCTCATCCTACAACACCTGAGCGGTTTGTCGCGATTGAAGAAACCGTAAAAGAAATTAAAGGGAAGCTTGAAAAAGGGGCTCCGCTAAATCCTGAGTTAAAGAAATAGGTCCTGAGTTAAAAAACAGCCAGCTTGCTTATTGCACTTTCCCATCATGCGCTATTTCCACGCCGCAAGGAACTCTGTCCAATGCGGCGCGGTGTAGCCTGATAAAGTATCCCTTACTAAATTAATTTCAGCTTCATAAGCTTCTGCCGTCAAGTGTCCGCGCATCAACTGAAAACGTAAAAAGACCAAATGCGTGTTGGCTACGTCTGTTTCACAATAATCTCTAATTTCCGCAATCTGCCCAGCCTTGTAAGCATCCCAGACTTTACTGCCGTCCATCCCTAACTTACCAGGAAAACCACACAGCTTGGCCAAGTCATCCAATGGCGCATTAGCGCGCGCATTAAACATCGCCATCACATCCATCAAATCTAAATGACGTGTGTGATAACGGCTAATATAGTTGTTCCACTTAAACTCTTTGTCGTCTTCACCTAAATCCCAATAACGGCTCGCGTTAATCCCATGGATTAGCCCGCGATAATGCAGCACAGGCAAATCAAACCCACCTCCATTCCAAGAGATAATCTGCGGGGTGTATTTCTCTATCCCATCAAAAAAGCGCTGGATAATTTCACCCTCAGATGAGTCTGGGTCGCCTAGCGTCCATACTTTAAATTGTTTACCTTCACGTAATGCACATGAAATAGCGCAGATTCGATGCTGGTGTAGCGGCAAAAACTCAGTACCATTTTGCTGGCGACGTTGATGTAGGGCAATATTGGCAACATCTTCATCAGAAGTGTTCGCAGGTAAATCTAGCAAAGTGCGTAAACCATCTGTATCTGGAATGGTTTCGATATCAAAAACTAAAGTAGGGGTCATGGTTAGGGCTTTATTAAAATCTCAGGAGACGCGGAGTAAATGAATCTCAACTATTTTTTTGTCCAACCACCTGCACCCTGCACCCACCATCCACCTTGTGCTTTATCAATCCAACGGGTTGCAAAAGTGCTTTGAATTTCAGCCTGCCACTCTGGATGACCATTGGCTGTGGCAATTTCTTTATAAAGCTTGGCACGGTCTGCATTTTCAGCAGTTACTACGCCATTGAGTGAAGCCCGATCTTTTAACGGCACTGCGTTAGCGTCACGTACAGCAACCATACCGTCTTTGGTTAAGCCAACAGCCCCGCTTGCATAATGTGGCGCAAGCTGTGCGTGGCGAGATTGCATACTGCCCTTAATGGCTGAAATCGCTGGCGTGTTAACTTCTAGGTCTGCCGCTGCAACCACCATCTGACTTGCAAACATTGCGCCTATCAACAACAAACTGAATAACATTTTTTTCATGATCATTCCTTTAACTGGATTATTTATTTTGCTTAAACTCATGTTTAAAGTGAGTTTTTAAAGCTAATCTGCAACTGACTACAGGCTCTAAAACCTACTAAGGCTCTAGATATTACTGAGGCTCTAACGTATTAGTGCTTGGTTTCTCTGCACCATTTTTAAGTTGCCATACATCATCAATAATTTTGTCTGCGGCTTTTTCTGCCGCAGCTGCGGGAAAATAAATATTAATAGTGACACAAGCAGGTAAGGCGCATGCCAACACCAAAGCAATCGACCAATTTTTCATTACTAAATCCTTTATGATTTAATGTGTTACTTTAAAACGAATAAAACCTAGAAAACTATAAATCCTAGTGAGTAATTAAACACTGCCAGACTTAAATTAAACGAAGCCCAGAACTCACCTAGCACTAGCGATTAATTAAGCGCCAGACCTATTTAACTTAATAAATTACTTAATTACAGCCTTACTATTGCCATCAGTCACACGCTTCACCCGCGCTAATAGCTCACTCCAGCCTACTGTTTGATTGTACCCCATCACTGTAATGGCAGGGATACCACTTCCTTTAACGATGATATACCCATGTGCGGTTGACTCAATGCCGCCCATTTCACAAATATCGTTGCGCAATCGACAGCTTAATCCCATTTTCCCATAATTAAATTGCTCAAAAAATCGCAAAAAACTGCGTTGTACAGCTGCCGCTGCGCCACTGCCGCCTAAAGCCGAAATATTTTCTACCGCACGTTGCGAGATTTTTTTAGGATATTTTCCAGGACTACTTTGCACGATGGCATCAAAGGTCACTGGCTTCCAGTTCTGTAACTCTAAGGCTTTAATATCGCCATCTAACTTCCCCTCAATCGCGCCGAACGAGAATGTTCTCGTCAGCTCACCTAAATCCAGATTCCTGAGAGCAATTTCTGCATTTAGCTTTGGGGCGATTCCCAATGGGGTATCCATCGTCAGCTGGGTTACTGTTGCTGTACCGTTAAACACATTCAGCACCACACTACCATCCGTGGTCAATATGCCACCGCTATACGTCACTAGGGGAATTTCAGCAGAGGCTTTACCTAACATACGCGGCAACTTGAGCTGTGCTGTAAAGTCTGACATCGATATCGGTTCTAATTTTGCACTGAGATGCCAATACCACTCATCACGGATACGTGCTGCGGATACATTAGATAAAGTCAAGGCACCATCCAGCAACGGCAACCGGATATTAGGCGACGTCAACGAAAAACGATTTACCTCAGCATTCATCTCAGTTTTGCCTAAAGGTAAGTTGAGTAAGCTTCCGTGGTCATAACTTAACTGAACAGGGTTAGACGCCTCATAGCTCCATGGAATATTGGCATTTAGCTGATAAAACGCAAATTTATTGTTGATATCAACAATATCGACATGATTGAGTTTCAATGCAAATGACTGTAACTCTGCATTTTTCATTTTAAGCGCCAAGGCTGCATCACCTTCAATCGTGGCGTTATTGAAAGCAGTGTTGCCTAACAATGGCTTAAACAGCAAAGGATAAGCTGCACTTAGATTTAGTTTAGGGAGCGTGGCGTTTAAATCAAGTAATTTAGCATCACTTAGGCGTATCACCCCGTCTAGGTCTAACTCGCCCACCCGATTAATCTTCAAATGCGCATGGTTAACATGCAGCAAGTCATCTTTCAGGATGCCGTTAGCCGCTACATTATGGCCGCCACTTTCTATATAAAACGGCTGCCAAAACACTTCGCCAGCTTGCCAATCCAAAGAGGTTTGCCATTGCCAACCTTGAGCTTCCTGCCTTAGCGCAATACTAAGCGTGCCATTCAGCTTTTCTGCTGCTTGCAATCCCGCCTCATCACTAAAACTCCCGTTTTTTAAATTAAAAACCGCATTTAAATCCAACAGATGATGAGTAAATAAGCGATTGATTTCTAAATTAAAAGGCAAATCCACACGTTTACCTTTTAATCGTCCATTGATGCAACGCGCTTCTACTGTATTAAGACTTTTGGGTAGATCACAAGTTAAATCAAACTGCACCCAATCTTCAGGTTTACTCTGTGCATCAGCCTTTGCAGGCTTTAACGCAGCATGCAAAGTGACCGTAGGTTTGGGCTGATTAAGGCTAACTTTTAAGGCGATATTTTTTGCATCTCCCATCGCATGCTCAACATGTGCTGCGCTGATGGAAATTTCAGAAACCGCCTGTGCAAAAACGCTATAACAACCTAAACAAAGGAAACTAACAAGGCGGCTTAGAGCGTTCATCTCACGATTAAGTTACGATGGGTAAACACCAGTAGAAAGGTAGCGATCACCTCGGTCACACACAATGCTAACAATCACAGCATTCTCTACTCGCTTAGATAATTGCAAGGCCGCATATAAAGCACCTCCAGATGAAATACCTGCAAATATTCCTTCCATGGTGGCTAACTTGCGTGTTGTATTTTCTGCATCTTTCTGACCTACATAAATCAATTCATCTACCGCGTTAGCATTGTAAATTTTAGGCATGTATTCTTCTGGCCATTTACGAATACCAGGGATTTGTGCACCCTCTTCAGGTTGCACCCCTACAATTTTGATATCAGGATTTTGCTCTTTCAAAAAACGCGAGGTACCCATAATCGTACCTGTCGTCCCCATACTAGATACAAAGTGTGTTACTTTACCCTCAGTATCACGCCATATCTCAGGGCCTGTGCCTTCATAATGCGCTAAGGGGTTATCAGCATTACCAAACTGGTCCAGCACAATGCCCTCACCTTCTGCCTGCATTTTCATGGCAACATCGCGAGCTAACTCCATACTGCCATCCTTGGGTGTTAGCACTAACTCTGCACCATACGCTTTCATACTTTGGCGACGCTCTATGCTTTGGTTCTCAGGCATCACCAACACCATTTTATAGCCACGCATTGCAGCAACCATTGCAAGCGCAATACCAGTGTTACCGCTCGTTGCCTCAATTAAGGTGTCACCAGGCTTAATATCCCCACGGGCTTCTGCACGCGTAATCATCGAATAGGCAGGTCTATCTTTCACTGAACCAGCTGGATTGTTACCCTCAAGTTTCAATAAAATAGTGTTAGTGGTATTGCCAGCCATTCGTTGCAACTTAACTAACGGAGTATTGCCAACAAAGTCGTCTATCGTTTTATACATTAAATAATTTCTCTAACTTTTGATGTTATTGATGATTCATTGCAGTTATTTTTTGGTAGCTAGCTTTTTATTACTGTTTAACTTTGCTAAAAACACTGCATATAGCCCAAAACCGATAAATGCAATCAGCGACATTTGTGGAATGGTCAACCCTAAAAATGTCCAATCAATGGCGGCGCAATCGCCAGTGCCTTTAAAAACCAGCGTCAATGCTTTTTCTAAGGGAAAGTTCTCAAACATATAATCAAAACCCACACCGCAGTCTGCAATCATTTCGTCTTTATGTGCTTGTATCCACCAATGACGCACAGCAACACCTGCGCCGCCCAATGCCGTAATCACTTGCAATAGCGACTGTAGCTTTAAGCACTTAGGCAACAACGCTGCTAACAAGAACAGTACGCCTAAAGACATAAACACAATACGCTGTGAGATACACAAAGGACATGGCTCCAGACCGTATTGTGTCTGTATCCACAATGCCAGCCCAACCAATCCAAAGCATCCGACAAAACCGAGTAAATAACCTGTGCGACCTATAAGAATTTTATTTAGCATGGTGTCCATCACGATATAATCTTAAAAAATCATTTTAACGGATTAAGCCCATTTTGACTGACTTCGCTACAAATTTATCTCAGGAAAACGCACTCAATACTAAAGTACTGACTGTTAGCGAGCTGAATCGTTTGGCAAAAAATATTCTTGAGCAAAGCTTCCCTCTGTTTTGGGTATCAGGTGAGGTATCCAACTTTACACGCGCAGCGAGTGGGCATTGGTATTTCTCATTAAAAGATGCAGGCGCACAGGTGCGCTGTGTGATGTTTAAAGGTCGCAACAGCTATGTAGACTTTACGCCGCGCGAAGGCGATAAAATTGAAGCTCGTTGTACTGTTACCTTATATGAAGCACGGGGTGACTTTCAGCTTACCGTAGAGTTTGTACAGCGTGCTGGCTTAGGTGCTTTGTTTGAAGCATTTGAAAAACTTAAAAGAAAACTCAGCATTGAAGGCTTGTTTGATGCGAATATCAAACGTGCGATTCCTAAAAACCCTCAACAAATTGGGATTGTAACCTCAGCTGATGCCGCCGCATTAAGAGACGTGCTGGCCACGCTCAAACGCCGCATGCCTAATATCCCGATTATTATCTACCCTACCCCAGTGCAAGGCAAAGGCGTTGCTCAACTCATCGCCAATGCCATCAACACCGCCAATGAGCGGGCAGAATGCGACGTACTGATTATTTGTCGCGGGGGTGGCAGTATTGAGGATTTATGGCAATTTAATGAAGAAGTGGTCGCACGTGCCATTGCAGGCTGCACAATTCCAACCATTAGTGGGGTTGGCCATGAAACAGATTTCACCATTTGTGACTTTGTGGCGGATATTCGTGCAGCAACGCCAACAGCGGCTGCCGAGCTTGCAACGCCCTCACGCAGCGACATGCTTAACCGTATCAATCAGTTAAAATTACAACTAACAAAAAACATGCAATTTTTGCTTAACCAGAAAAATCAAGCACTGGACTATTTAGCACGCAGATTAATCTCGCCAGCGCAACAAATAGCACAACAAAAAGCCCAAGTCACACAAATAGCTTACCGTTTAAATAACAGCATCCATCAACATTTGCGAAGCAAACAACAAACTTTATTACGTCTACAGCAGAATCTGCAACATTTAAATCCTAAAGCGGTACTTACTAGAGGTTATGCCTTAGTGCAAACTAAATCTGGGGGAGTCATCAGCGCTGCATCACAATTAAAAAGTGGAGATGAAGTAACACTAACCTTAGGTATTGGCTCCGCGGATGCAACGGTTAATGCTATTAGGAATGAGTAAACTACTTGTTCAATACATAGTATAAACGCACAAAGTTTCACCCATGTGCGTTATAAATTGTCGCCAGAATTTAGCGATATTCTCTAGATTACTTACCTATTTGATTACCAATCACACCACCTACCGCCGCGCCACCAACCGTACCTAACGCACTACCACCTGTCAACACTGCCCCAGCAACGCCGCCAACTCCGGCACCGATTGCAGTATTTTTATCACGTGCGGACATGCTACTACAGCCAACCACGCTTAATAAAACAAAGGTCATCATTACATTGGTTACATACTTATTTGTCGTGTTCATCACTTAGCCTCTTTTCTTACATTTATAACAAGAATTATTGTTATATAAAACCATTTCCATCTGCGACTAAATGAGACTTCACTCAGTGAGAGTCACTAAAATCTTAATTAAATCAAACAGTCACTGACATGAAATTCATCTTCAACCATGTCAGTATAATCATTATTCATGATTAACTAATCACTGTCTGTGCGGTACAACACATTGCGAAAAAAATAATTTGTGCAATCCAAAAATCAAAGTATGCTTTGTCATAGCATGACCAAATAATCCGCTATACTGAGCATTATTCGTTGCGCTGTCATGGCGATCGTTTGAGCACTAGTCGATTATTGGCGATTCAATGATCGTGTTAACATCGTGGAGATTATTCAAATTACGTCAGACCCTCACCAAAACCATCTGTTAGCCGCTTTACTTGAAGTTGACTACAACAGGCTGGCACCAAATCTTGAGCTGGTAGAAATGCCACTAGGCAAAGTGTTATATGAGTCCGGTGAAAAGCTAAAATATGTGTACTTCCCCACCACCTCTATCGTATCTTTACTCTATATTCTAGAAAATGCTGCATCTGCAGAAATCGCCATGATAGGCAACGAAGGCATTCTTGGTATTTCTATCTTTATGGGCGGAGACACCACTCCCAGTCAGGCGGTTGTTCAAAGTGCTGGTTATAGTTATAGAATGCAAGCGCAGTTACTAAAAAATGAGTTTAACCGCGCAGGGCCTGTCATGCGGCTTTTATTACGCTACACACAAGCGCTCATTACTCAAATGACTCAAACAGCAGTCTGCAACCGACACCATACAATAGAACAACAATTATGCCGATGGCTATTACTTAGCCTAGATCGGTTATCAGCCAATGAACTCATTATGACGCAAGAGTTGATTGCTAATATGTTAGGCGTTCGCCGCGAAGGGGTGACAGATGCTGCAGGAAAATTACAACATGCAGGTCTAATTAAATATAGTCGAGGTAGAATACTTGTATTAGACAGACCAAGCTTAGAGGAACGAGCTTGCGAGTGCTATCAAGTTGTTAAAAGTGAGTTTGACCGACTACTTCCCTCTATACATGCCATAGCAAAATAAAGGGGATGATTGGTTAAATAAGGGTTACTCACCTTGTTTTAATTAACGACGCCCTATCAACAAACCAATCACGATACCTACACTAGCCGCGAACCCCATCGCACGCCAAGGATTTTCATGCACATAGGCGTCAGTCGCTTTAGTAGCAGTTTTTGCACTTAACAAAAGCTCAGTTTGCAGACCATCCAATCTAGCACGTACTCGACTTATTGATTTCTCTGATTTTGCACGCACTTCTGCTAGCTTTTTGTCGCCAGTATCTATTGTTGCAGCCAATAAAGCTTCTGCATCAAGCATTACCTCTTTAATCTCACCGACCAATTGATTTGAATGAAACTGATTAGAAATATTATCCATGTATAACTCCATTAATTTTAAAGATTATTTGCGCGTTATCAGCAGTGCAACACCAGCAACCATCGCCAAAACGCCTGCCCATACTGGGATATTGACGGTTTCTGACTCTTTTACTGATAACTCTATCGGGCCAACTTTCGCTTCATGTGTATCTTTAGTATAGGTAAAACTACCATAAGCTAAACCTAAGCCACCTGCCACAAGCAGAATAACTCCTAACCATTTGACTGTATTCATTGAACCACCACCTTTAAACATTATTACCATCTTGTGCTACGATAAATCAAAAATAGGCTTAAATGACAAGCCTAAATTTAATAGTCTGCGCTTAAACTACAGTCGCCGACCTTGAATCAAACGCACCAATATAACCACCACTGCAATCACCAATAGCAGGTGAATTAAACCACCCATGGTATAAGCAGACACCAAGCCTAACACCCAAAGAATAATTAGGATTATTGCAATTGTTTCAAGCATTTTCATCCCCTTAATTACAACTAGATTTAATCGCTAATCTAATCAAAGCGTTGATCCAAGTTAATCATTTATTTTTTAAGATGCATGTCATTTTTTACTGATTTCACACCATTAATTTTGCTTGCTACATCCACGGCCTTGCCAATGTCAGATTCAGAATTAACAAAACCACTTAACTGAACAACACCTTTAAAGGTTTCAACATTAATCTCTGATGATTTTAGATTTTCATCATTTAATACTGCGGCTTTTACCTTAGCAGTAATCACGCTATCATCAATGTACTCTCCCGTACCTTCACTTTTACTTGTTGATGCACAACCTACCAATACCGCTAGTGTTGCAGCAAGAAAAATGTTCACTATATATTTCAGTTGTTTCATCGTAATCTCTCCATATCAATTAAATATCGTCATACAAACCTTATTGAATCAACTAAAAATTGATAGCCAAAGATTGATAACTTAGTATGTTGACATTCAACGCTGACAATTAAGAGTGAAGTTACTCTCTCAACTTACCAAGCTTTTGAATTCACCAAACTTACCAAATCATCCGCCTAAAACTAACTGAGCTCTGTGCGATATCGCACATAAGGCTGCATTACATGATTGATTTGATCTCTTCACTAAAAACAGTAACACTTCACACATAATCATTGGTTTAGTAAGAAAATTGGCTGATAATAGCCAACTTAATTATTAATGCTCATTAACACCATAATGTCATCAACCCCTAGCAGCAACACCAAACGCTCAGCACTCACACTTGCCGCACTTGGCGTAGTGTTTGGCGATATCGGCACAAGTCCTCTTTATACACTTAAAGAAGTCTTTTCAGTCGGGGTGCACCCAGTTCCGCTGACCGAAATCAATATGTTCGGCATTTTGTCACTCATTGTTTGGGCGCTTATTCTGGTTGTGTCTATTAAATATGTCGCGTTTATTATGCGAGCAGATAACCGCGGTGAAGGTGGCATCATGGCGCTACTAGCGCTCGCCAGCCGAAACGTGGCGGACGACGCAAAAAAACAGCGCAATATTATGTTGCTAGGGATTCTAGGCGCCTGTATGTTTTATGCCGATGGCATTATTACACCGGCCATTTCTGTGTTATCAGCTGTCGAGGGATTAGAAGTCGCAGCCCCTATTCTGCACCCGCTGATACTTCCCATTACATTAGTTGTGCTGTTCCTATTATTTTGGGCGCAAAGCAAAGGCACTGCCCTGGTTGGCGCTTTTTTTGGGCCGATTATGCTACTTTGGTTTAGCACATTAGCCATACTGGGTATTAATGGCATCATGCAATACCCGACGATACTGAACGCCCTTAATCCAATTTATGCCATTCACTTCTTTCAATTAAGCCCATGGATCGCTTTTGTCGCGTTAGGTGCTGTGGTGTTGGCTGTTACGGGCGCGGAGGCACTGTATGCAGACATGGGACACTTTGGACGCTCCCCCATCCGATTGGCCTGGTTTGGTTTTGTCTTACCTGCATTAATCCTCAACTACTTTGGGCAAGGTGCTTTAATACTAAAAAATCCAGAAACCGTTAAAAACCCATTTTATTTACTTGCACCAGAGTGGATGTTATTTCCACTCATCATCTTAGCAACATTGGCCGCAGTGATCGCCTCTCAAGCAGTCATTACTGGCGCATTTTCTGTGTCACGCCAAGCATTACAACTGGGCTTTTTGCCGCGTATGCATGTGTCACACACATCTGAAAGCCAGCAAGGACAAATCTACATGCCACGAGTCAATTGGGGGCTCATGCTCGCAGTCATGGTGCTAGTGATTGGATTTGGCTCATCTGGTGATCTAGCAGCAGCTTATGGGATCGCGGTCACAGGCGATATGATTATCACCACACTACTAGCAGGCATTGTGTTCCACAATCTTTGGGGCTGGAGCAAACTACGCACTGGCGCGTTAATCGCCATATTTTTAACTGTTGATATTGCATTCTTTAGTGCAAACGTACTTAAAGTTCCAGATGGTGGATGGGTTCCTCTCATCATCGGTGTCATTATTTTCACTTTGATGATTACTTGGAAAACTGGTCGAACCATGCTTTACAAGCATCTTAAAAATGAAGCGATGGCCCTAGACCCATTTATTGAAGCAATCAGCGCACACCCTCCCGCACGTGTATCGGGTACCGCGTTATTTATGACACCCAATCCAGAGGGTGTGCCTCATGCCATGCTTCACAATTTAAAGCACAATAAAGTACTGCATGAAAAAGTCGTCATATTGACGGTTAAGTTTTTAGATTTCCCACGTATTCCTGTGGAAGATCGGGTGACGGTTGAAGTGTTACCGCACGAGTTTTACCGTGTGACGGTACATTACGGATTTAAAGACGAACCAGACTTACCAAGAGATTTGGCTTTATGTGCAGAAAAAGGTCTAGTATTAGAAGCAATGGATACCTCTTACTTTATTGGTAAAGAAATTTTAATTGCACATGAATCATCCGAAATGGCTTACTGGCGTAAAAAAATATTTATCGGCCTATTTAGAAGCGCAGAAACGATTACCAACCAATTCAAACTTCCGCCTAACCGCGTCGTTGAACTTGGCACACAGGTGACCTTCTAAGCTGATAAGATTAAATGTAAAGTTTGTTTAATTACCGCACAGCATTAAACCAAAACAGATATAGCGCGTTAACACTTAAATAAATCATACGGATTAATAAAAATGACTCATCTATTTACAACCAAAAAGTTTAGCATACTGATCGCAGCTATTTTAATAGGGCATTTAAGTAGCTGCGCTACTACTACAAAAGACAGCGTATCTGGGGTAAGCCGCTCACAGTTGCTACTGTTACCAGAATCACAAGTCACAGACATGTCAACACAGGCGTACACCCAAACACTGCAAGAGGCTGAAAAGAAAAAAACCCTCAATGCCAACAAAGCACAGCTTGATCGCGTGCGCAAAATCTCTAACAGACTCATTGCGCAAGTCGGCGTATTTAGACCAGATGCTACCCAATGGAAATGGGAAGTAAATGTAGAAAAGAACGATGAGCTTAACGCCTACTGCATGCCGGGCGGAAAAATCATGGTGTATACAGGCCTAATTGATAAATTAAAAACCACTGATGATGAGCTAGCGGCGGTCATCGGGCATGAAATAGCTCATGCACTGCGTGAGCATGGGCGTGAACGCATGTCTCAAGCGTATGTTCAGCAATTTGGCTTGCAAGCACTAGGCGTAGTACTATCCTCAAGCACTAGCGCTGCTATTGGTAATGCTTCAGTACAAGCCGCAAGTATGGGCTCACAATTATTCTTTGCGCTTCCTAATGGGCGTGAGCAAGAGCGAGAGTCTGACAGAATCGGCCTAGAACTCGCTGCACGTGCAGGTTATAACCCTGATGCAGCGGTAACACTATGGCAAAAAATGGAGGCACAAGGTGGTGCAAAACCACCTGAATTTTTAAGCACTCACCCGGCTAGTGCAAGTCGTATTGCAGAATTGCGCGCACTTGCGCCTAAAGTAAGACCACTGTACGACGCTGCAAAAAAATAATCCCGATTGAAAGATATTCGTTAAAGCGCACAGCGTAAGTTGTGCGCTTTATTTTTGGGCTATTGCCCTGTTTGAGTTAAAATGTCGCATTGTTCAATTTACCAACTTATTCAAAATTAATAGAGACTTTTATGGACCCACGTCAAAGCATTATCGAAGCCGCGTTTGAAGACCGCGCAAACATTAATCCTAGCAACGCATCTGCTGAAATAAAATCAACAGTAGCCTCTGTGATTGCAGATTTAGATAGCGGAAAACTACGTGTTGCTAGCCGTGTTGCTGATACGCAACAATGGGAAACACACCAATGGTTGAAAAAAGCAGTATTGCTTTCATTCCGCTTGGATGACAACGTATTGATGGATGATGGTGTTACTAAATATTTTGACAAAGTTCCACCAAAATTTGCAGATTACTCAGAAGAAGACTTCAAAGCAGGCGGTTTCCGCGTAGTACCTAACGCTATTGTACGTCGCGGCTCATTTATCGGTAAAAATGCAGTATTAATGCCTTCATACGTTAACATTGGTGCTTATGTAGGCGAAGGCACAATGGTAGACACATGGGCTACAGTAGGCTCATGTGCTCAAATCGGTAAAAATGTACACTTGAGCGGTGGCGTAGGCATTGGTGGCGTATTAGAGCCAGTACAAGCCGGCCCAACTATTATTGGTGACAACTGTTTTATCGGCGCTCGCTCTGAAGTGGTTGAAGGCGTGATTGTTGAAGACAACTGCGTGATTTCAATGGGTGTTTACATTGGTCAATCTACCAAAATCTACGACCGCGAAACAGGTGAAGTATTCTACGGCCGTGTACCAGCTGGCTCTGTTGTGGTGTCAGGTAACTTGCCATCAAAAGATGGCAGCTACAGCCTTTACTGTGCAGTAATCGTGAAAAAAGTAGATGCTAAAACATTAGGTAAAGTAGGCATTAACGAATTACTTCGTGGTATTTAAGCTTAAATAAAAGCCCAAAATACAATGCTTACGCTTTATGGCATTACCAATTGCAACACCGTTAAAAAAGCCCGCACTTGGCTTGACGAAAACGGTGTTGCCTATACTTTTCATGATTTCAAAAAATCAGGCATTGATGCAGTAACGATTCAACAGTGGCTGACCCAATACCCCTGGGAAAAACTGATCAACCGTGCTGGCCTTACTTGGCGAGGTCTTGATGACGCCACCAAATCCAGCATTGCAGATAACGCATCTGCCACAGCACTCATGCAAGCGAAAACCTCAGTCATCAAACGTCCAGTACTTGTGAAAGAGAGCAACGTCATTTGCTTGGGCTTCGATGAAAACATATACAGAGAAACCTTTAAATCATGAGCTCAACTTTAGCGTTAGCAATCGACCTTCTACAACGTCAATCTAATACGCCACTAGATGCTGGCTGCCAAGAGCTGATGATTTCACGTTTGGAACCATTGGGCTTCAAAATCGAGCGCATGCGCTTTGGTGATGTTGACAACTTTTATGCTCGCCGTGGCACATCCGCTCCACTACTCGTATTTGCAGGCCATACAGACGTGGTGCCAACAGGCCCATTAGATAAATGGCACACCCCTCCGTTTGAACCAACCATTAAAGACGGCATGCTCTACGCGCGCGGTGCAGCAGACATGAAAACCTCTTTGGCTGCGTTTATCACCAGTATTGAAGCGTTTGTGGCTGAAAATCCAAATCATCAAGGTTCTATTGGCTTATTAATCACTTCTGATGAAGAAGGTATCGCGGTTAACGGTACTGTCAAAGTGGTTGAAGCACTAAAAGCACGTGGTGAATTGATTGATTACTGTATCGTTGGAGAACCAACCAGTAATAAAAAAGTGGGGGACATGATTAAAAATGGTCGTCGCGGCTCACTTTCTGGCAATTTGGTGGTTAAAGGGATACAAGGCCACATTGCTTATCCGCACTTAGTTAAGAACCCGATTCACCTAGTGGCTCCCGCTATTAAAGATATGGTGGAGACTGTATGGGACAACGGAAACGAGTATTTTCCACCTACCTCTTGGCAAATATCCAACATGAACGGTGGCACTGGCGCGACTAATGTTGTGCCAGGTGAAGTGGAGATTCTATTCAACTTTAGATTCTGCCCAGAACTTGATGGCGCAGGTAGCACTGAACAAAACCTAAGAAGCCGCGTGCACGCAATTTTAGACAAGCATGCACTGGAGTACAGCCTAGAATGGGAATACTCCCCTCCTTACATCACGCCACGCGGCAATCTTGTAGAGGCCATTTCTGGTGCAATTGAGCAGGCTTACGGCATTACGCCAGAACTCTCTACAACGGGTGGCACCTCTGACGGCCGCTTTATCGCAGACATTTGCAAACAAGTGATTGAGTTTGGTCCGCTCAATGCAACCATCCATAAATTAAATGAATGTGTAGGCGTTGCAGATATAGAACCACTCAAACAAACCTATCAATTAACCATGGAAAAGCTTTTAAAATAGGTCGTTAAAATATATAGCGCTGTTCAATAAGAACAGCCGCACATTTTAGACGCTCAATACAATCGCTGACAAGAAACAATGACCTATAATCAAGAAACCACCGAACTACTGACAATCCGTGATTGGCTCAGATTTGCAGTAAGTCAATTTGAAGCCTCTGACATTTTTTACGGGCACGGCACTGATAACAGTTATGATGAAGCGGTGTGGCTAGTGATGGGGGCGTTGCATCTACCTCATGACACACTGAACAATTTTTTAGACGCAAAACTCACCAATAGCGAACGCAATAAACTTGCCAGCTTTATTGAACAACGTATCACTAAACATACACCAACCGCTTATCTGCTGAAAGAGTCTTGGCTGCAAGGCTTTAAGTTTTTCGTTGATGAGCGCGTACTAATTCCACGCTCGTTTATTGCTGAACTGCTGGTTAACGATGGTTTACAACCTTGGATTGAATTCCCAGAACTAATTAATAGCGCTGCCGATATTTGCACTGGTAGCGGATGTTTAGGTGTGTTGCTGGCTGATGCATACCCAGAAGCGAGTGTGGATGTTATTGATATTTCTCAAGATGCAATTGATGTATGCAATATCAATATCAAAAATTATGGCTTAGAAGACCGTATCACGGCAATCAAGTCTGACATGTTTAGCCAACTTAAAGGTAAACAATACGACTTAATTATTAGCAATCCACCATACGTAGATGCACCATCTATGGCAGCGTTACCTGCAGAATATCGCAATGAGCCACAACTAGCACTTGGCAGTGGTGATGCCGGCTTAGATCATACACATACCATTTTGCGTGAAGCAGCAAACCACCTTACCGACGAAGGTGTGCTAATCGTTGAAATTGGCCACAATCGTGATGCGCTTTTAGAGGCATATCCAGACCTACCATTTACTTGGTTAGAGGTATCTTCGGGTGATGAGTTTGTATTTTTACTCACTCGCGATCAGCTGCAATCGATATAGCAATCAGCTGTATGTTCAAAAGCCTGCATAACCTGCATCAGGCAGAAGGTAAGTTTTTGCTTTCTGCAATGCTGGTATTTCACTCGCTACTCCCAATAGCGGCTCAGGCAGAGCACGCCCATACAGACCAACCGGATTTAACACAAGCATCGCTCGAGCATTTACTTCAACTGGAAGTCACTACAGCGTCGAAAATTGCTCGCCAAGTCAGTGATGCACGTTCCGCTGTGAGCATTGTCACTGCAGACGATATCAAAACTTACGGCTATCGTACATTGGCAGAAATTTTAAGTAGTATGCGCGGACTTAACATTACCAATGACCGTTCCTATGACTTTCTTGGTGGCCGAGGCTATAGCAGCCCTGGCGACTATAGTGGCCGTATCATGTTGCTGGTAGATGGTATACAAATGAATGACAATGTATACAACCAGTCTTACCTAGGCAACGATGGCATCGTCGATACTGAACTGATAGAGCGAGTAGAGTATGTGTCAGGTCCAGGCTCTGTTGCTTATGGTAACAATGCGTTTTTTGGCATCATTAACATTATCACTAAAAATGGAAATGATTTTAATGGTGGCCAAACTGCACTCTCAGCAGGAAGCTATAAGACGCAGAAAGCGAGAGCTACTTATGGCAAGCGACTAAGCAATGGTATAGATTTAGTCGTTTCGGCATCAGGACTTAATAGCGAAGGCCAGTCACTTCGCTTTCCCGAAACTAACAATGGGGTTGCTCGTCACTTAGATTCGCAGCAAAACCAACGTCTATTTACCAAAATACAAGGTGACTCTTGGTCAGTTAATGCAGGCTATAGTAGCCGTTATAAGGAAATTCCTACTGCACCCTATGGTGCAGATTTTAATCGTAGATACGCTTATGATGATACAACTAAGTTCATATCAGGCCAGTATCACAGCAACCTGTCAAACCATCTTAAACTTTCTCTACAAACAGATTACAGCGACTACTTCTATGACGGAAGATCTACCTTTAGCGGTGAGAAGGTATTAGAAAATGCGACTGGTAGAAAATGGGGAACAGAAGCAAAATTTTTCGCCAGCTGGTTTACAGGTCACCAACTCATTTTTGGTGCTGCATATCGTGACGATTATGAAAGAAAAATCTCTACCCCTGCGATATCATCTAATCGTGGGCGCCAAAGCACAAGCCTATATCTGCAGGATGAAATCACCTTACGCAACAATCTGTGGCTTAACTTAGGCACACGATATGATTACTTCACAGATGATGGCGATGCTATCTCACCTAGTATTGCTATTATTTACGAGCCAATTCCATCATACACATTACGCTTATCGCATAACGTAGGTCATCGCACACCTACCGCATATGAAAAGTATTTTGCTGATGGTCACGCTCAAACACCTAATTACGATCTTAAAATGGAAAAAGTATCAGCGACAGAACTGATTGCAGAGCGTCGTTGGAGTAATCGTTCACGTCTGCTTGCTACAATATATCAACAATCTACTGACAACATGATTAGTAGTACGGCTTATAACAACATCCAATACTTTAATGCAAGCGGCACTTACACGCACGGCATCGAGTTTGAGTTTGAGCACCATGCGGAAATGGGCACCCATGTGCGCACAAGCTATGCTTACCAAAACTCCAGAGATGCTGAAGGTGAATGGGCAGCAAACTCACCGCACCACCTGGCTAAATTAAACCTATCCGCACCGCTATTTCACAGCGCACTAAGAGTAGGTCTAGAAGTACAGGCAGTCTCCAGACGAACATCTGCACTGAATCAAAATGCTAGCGGCTATGCTATTAGCAACATCACCATCAGTGCCAACCAAGTATTGCCTCATCTGGATGCAGCGTTAACAGTACGCAACGTATTTAACAAACGTTATGACCATATTGCACCAGACTACATTTCACCCATCGCTTTTGTAGCACAAGATGGTAGAAACCTCTGGCTACAATTAACTTACGGGTTTCAATAACAATGCGTCGGCTAGCTTGCTTGATAGTCGCACTGGTTGGCCTACCGTTTGTATCCATTGGCATTGCTGGGCCCTTACCTGAATACGCCATGAAAGCGGCGTTTGTTTATAATTTCACGCTTTTTACTGAATGGCCAACGCTGCCGAACAACACACTAAAAATCTGCACCCTAGAGTCAGATGCATTAAAACATGAGCTCGAAAAATTTAGAATCCATCAACCGCATGGTGCAACACTACTCATCAGTAAAATATCTAATATTGAAGCAATCAAAGATTGTCAGGCACTTTATCTCTCTGAAGAAGATAAACAGCGGATTCCAGTGATATTGTCGCTATTAGAGAACACACCAGTACTCACAATTACCGACGTACCTGAACTGATGGGCAAAGGTGTGATGATTGGCATCAAAACCGACAATAAACGTATTGTTTTTGAAGTAAATACTCTGGCTGCAAAAAAATCCAATTTATACTTAAGCTCAAAATTACTGAGCCTAGCAAAAGTGGTTTATTAAGGCATAATCAGTTTACTAGGTAATTTAATCATTCATGTTGCTACAAGATTTAAAAATTGGAAATAAACTACTGCTGATTAACCTGATTGCGGCGAGCATTTCAATGATGATGCTCGTCATTTGTATTGCAATTATCGCTTTCCATAGCAACCGAACCAATTTGATTCACGACCTTAATGCAGAAGCACATATTCTCAGTGAAAATTTAACGGCGTCGCTTGCTTTCAACGACACAAAATCGGCACAAACACTACTAGAGGCTTTGCGCTGGTCGCCCCATATTAAACAAGTAGTGATATTAGACAACCAAGGTATCCTATTCTCTAAATATCCATCAGACAGCACTCTGACATTGAATGAGGCTGATACATTATCAAGCTACCTGTCTAGCGTCTCCATCCAGCAACCCATTAAAATAGGTAAGCAAGAAGTTGGCCGAATTCAGATGAATGCAACACTAGACCATGTCTACAGCCAACTACAAAAATTCCTACTACTCACCATGTTCTCAATGTTACTAGCGGGAATACTAGGTGCGTTTATGATTCGACGTTTACAAAAGTATTTAACAAAACCAATTATTGGTCTGACTAAGTCCATGCGGCTCGTTTCCAGCACTGACAATTACGCGTTACGTTTTAACTTAGAGAGTAAAGATGAGCTAGGTGAATTAGCTACTGGCTTTAACACCATGTTAAGCACTATCCAGTCACATGAAGCTGAGTTAGATTCAGAGCTAGCTTTACGCATGCAGGCTGAAAACCGTCTTCAGCAACTTGCTTATTATGATGAAGTCACCAAGCTTCCTAATCGCCATCATTTCAATGAGAGAATGGCAAAAGTAGTCGCATCGTCCTTAGAAAACAAGGTACTTTGCTGCATCATGGTGATAGATCTTGATGACTTCAAAATAGTGAACGATACGCTAGGACACCATATCGGCGATGATTTGCTTTATGCTGTTGGTGAACGACTAAGCCATGATCTGCGCGTAGAAGATATACTCTGCCGTATTGGCGGTGATGAGTTTGCTTTAATCTTGGACAATCTACCCAGCATGAAGCACGCCCAACACGTTGCACAAAAAATCATTCGGCTAATGGCACTTCCTTTTATATTAGAGGACAGAGAAGTATTTATCGGCGCCAGTATTGGTATCAGCTTTTGCCCTAATGACGCAACCAGCATCCCGGTTTTGCTACGTAATGCAGATACAGCAATGTACAACGCTAAAAAGCTTGGGAAGAACTATTGCCAGATGTATCTACCAGAAATGGAAGCCAAAAATATCCGACGCTTTGCACTGGAGAGCGCATTGCACCGCGCATTAGATAACAAAGAGCTGTTTTTGCACTACCAACCACAAATTGATATCAACACTAATCAAGTCACTGGCTTTGAGGCATTATTACGCTGGAATAATCCAGAACTTGGCCTCATCAGTCCCGTGGACTTTATCCCACTCGCTGAAGATATTGGTCTGATTATTCCAATCGGTGAATTTGTTTTATATCAAGCATGTCTAAAATCTCAGCAATGGCGGGAGCGTTATCAAATTGATACCGCCATGAGTGTTAATTTGTCTGGTCGCCAATTAATACAAACCAATATTGTTGAGCGCATCATTAGTATTGTGAACTCAACCAGTCTGCCCTCTCATCTAGTGACTATCGAGTTAACAGAAAGTATCCTGATGGATCACTCAAAAGAAACGCTTAGTAAGCTTGAAAAGCTATCGGCATCTGGCTTTACAATTTCTATTGATGACTTCGGTACTGGATACTCCTCAATGAGCTACCTCAAACGCTACCCGATTGATATTCTAAAAATTGACCGTAGCTTTGTGTCTGACCTCCCTGATGACGCTAATGACGTGGCAATTACTCAGGCGATTATTGCACTAGGTAAAAACTTAGGGATGAAATTGGTGGCTGAAGGTGTTGAAACTGAAGCACAACTTGCATTTCTAAAAATGCATCACTGCGACACTGCGCAGGGCTACCTACATAGCCGCCCTATTCCTGCAAATGAAGCTGAGCATTACCTGATTGCGCTCAGCGAAGCTAAACATGACGTCGCAATAGAAAAGAATCTAATTTAAAACACTACCAAAAATTTAATTTTCTGACGACTTTTGCGCCCTTCATGACATGATTACTGCTCATCACTAAAAATGCTCTCTCATACTAAAATAATGTAAATAATCACATTGCGCCTATAATTCAACCTTATATCGACGCTAATTCGCATAAAAAGCAGAAAGTGCACTAAAGTCAGTCATAATCACGACTCAACAAGCAGTAAATTGTATTTATACACAACTAACACCAAGGCTATACCATTTTGAACAACACCCCAACCATTAGCTGGCAAGAAGCTGGCAAAACTAAAACCAGTATCTGGCACTCTGAAAATGAAACACCCGCACCTAAAAAAGTACAAATTGCGGATGACACAATCAAAGCAGATGCCGCATATAAACTATGCTGTGAAGGTACTGCGCTTTTATGGCGAGGGGACTTTCAAAATGCAAAACAGCTGATGCAGGCCATTTCCCGCAGAATAGACCGCCCAGGTAAAAAACCTAAAAAAGCGCCTGCCAATATGACCGAGGCCTTCCATTTACACCGCCAAGCCCAGTCTCAAAAGGCTAGAATTTTAGGGATGCTATTATTGGAAGTGAGCGTCGGCTACCACATCAACCTACGCCGTGCACCAGATATCAAAGCCGCCTGTGAGCATGCTTATGGTAAAAGTACACAATCATTTATCGTGTCTTTACGTGAAATCTTAGGTTTAATCGGCGCTTATGAGTGGAGCAAAAATGGCGTAGAAATTAGCGTCATCAACAATAAAATTCACCCAAGCTACGGTGTGTTTTCACCGATACGTGGTGAGTACTTAACGCTAGTTGATACAGCACCATTACCTACCCCTTGCACAACGGCGTTTGACATTGGTACCGGCACCGGTGTGCTGGCAGCGATACTGGCAAACCGGGGCGTAAAAACGGTCATCGCAACCGACAACTCGCAACGTGCTTTAGACTGCGCGCAAAAGAACATCAATCAGCTTGTCATGAAAAATGCAGTGACAGTTCTCAATGCTAACTTATTTCCAGATGATTCCTATGGCAAAGCTGACCTGATTGTATGCAACCCGCCATGGTTGCCAGCAAGACCAAGCTCAGTGCTGGAATCTGCAATCTATGATGAAAATAGCCAAATGTTAAAAGGCTTCTTAACGGGCCTTCAAGCACATTTAAACGACACTGGTGAAGGCTGGTTAATACTTTCAGACTTTGCTGAACACTTAGGCTTAAGAACACGCGACGAACTACTAGCGTGGATAAGCGCAGCAGATTTAAAAGTGATTGATAAAATGGATACAAAGGCATCGCATAACAAAACACTTGATGCTAGCGATCCACTACATGCCGCAAGAAAAGCTGAAGTCACTTCATTGTGGCGATTAGGTAGAAAGTAGTAATTACTAGACCAAAAAAAATAGCCCATTTATGGGCTATTTTTTTATTTATCGATATACAATTTATTTTGTACTAACTTTTGTTTCAGGATCAAGAACAATAGTTACATCTTCAGGATAACGATACATAGCGCCAGTAATCATGTCTGTGATTCCGAAGTCAAGCAACACACCAGTAACGCCCGCTCCAGTTGCGCCACTGACAACTTTAGTAGTTGATTGCTCATACCCTTCAGCATTACAAACAACGATGATATCGTCTTTGTCCTTACCTACATGAATAATGTTAGACTTGCCACTAATGCGAGCAAGCTTACCATCTCCTACACGACTCACTTCACAAATAGCCTCTTTAGGCTCTAACTTAAAAGAAATAGTTTGTTGTGTGCCTTGGGATATGGTGGCGCAACCACTAACTGAGAGTACCATAGTTAGTAAGAGTAGATTCTGACGCATTTTTATGCCTTATTATTTATAGAAGGCGGGATTATACATCAGTGTGAAAAACACTCACTCAAGCATTAAATAGGCTAATACTAACCACGCCCACGATTTCTATCACTCTTCTTCTGCATCTGTGGCGCACTTAAATCACTTGTCTGGCGTACGCGTCGATTAGCCGCAGGTCTTCTTGCTGCTGGTTTCTTAGCAGCAGAAGTACGTGTAGCATCTGATTTACCACGATAGCCTTTAGTCTCACCTTCAGCAGCGTCACGAGGAGGTCTGTCTAATGCACTAATACGCTGTTTACGTACTTTAGGCGTAAATACCGCCGTTGACTTCAATTTCTCGCGTTGTGTTAATTGCCTTAACGGCGCCTTAGGTACTGGTAGATCTGCCCACTCTAATAAACCAACGACTTCTTTTTGTTCTAATTTAAGCATTTTTCCGCGTTTAACGCGTGGCGGCAAGTTCACTGGGCCAAAGCGTACGCGCATTAATCGACTTACTGGCAATTGGAACGCTTCAAACAATCTACGCACCTCACGGTTACGGCCTTCACGCAAAATTACTTGATACCAGTGATTAGCGCCCTCACCACCTTGTGGAATGATACTGTCGAAATTAGCGGGTCCATCCTCAAGCTCAATGCCTTCTTTAAGTTGCGCAATTTGACCTTCTGTCAGTTCACCAAAAATACGTACCGCATATTCACGCTCAACCTCATAACGCGGATGCATAAAACGATTAGCCAACTCGCCGGAAGTGGTAAATATTAGCAGACCGCTCGTGTTCATGTCTAAACGACCAATCGCAATCCACTTGCCATTTTTCACTTTTGGCAACTTATCAAACACGCTGGCTCGGCCCTCGGGGTCATCCTGACTAACAATTTCCCCCTCTGGTTTATGGTAAATCAAGACTTGTGGTAATTCAGCCTCAAACGGCAAACGTAATGGACGACTATCCAAACGCACCACATCATGCTCAGTCACACCCGCACCTACTGTGGCTACCTGACCGTTAACAGTCACACGTCCGCTAGCAATCAACTCTTCCATATCGCGGCGCGAACCCAAGCCAGCAAGCGCCAACAGCTTATGTAATCTTTGTGTTGGTACCGCTGGCGCATTTGGATCAACTGGTAGTGGCGTGAAGTTTGTAGTTGGTCTGCGTACGGGACGTTGCGGATCGCGTTGTTGCTTAAAAGGACGTGCCATGATAATTCGCTAATTTGATTGAATGTTGCAATTTTACCGCAGATAAAGTGAATCGCAGTAGATAAAATGGATTAATCACGACTTCTAGTGATTTGACAGATGCTTAAGCTTATTTACATCATTTCAGCGATGTTAAAGATGCTCACTTACGTTAAAGAAACGTACTATATTTCGCCCTGCACGAAAGCATCCATCGGGGGCAACTCTGCTAAAGAGCGCAAGTTAAAATCATCTAAAAAATGTTTGGTTGTTGCGTATAAAGATGGGCGTCCAGGCACTTCGCGCTGACCGACCACATCAACCCAATCACGCTCTTGTAGCTGCCGCATGACGTTTGGGTTGACCGTCACTCCGCGAATCTCTTCAATATCCCCACGCGTGACTGGCTGACGATAAGCAATAATGGCTAGGGTTTCCATCACTGCACGGGAATACTTAGCCTGCTTTTCAGGATTAAGTCGTGTGAGATAAATCGAATATTCTTCTCGTGCCTGAAATCGATACCCAGAAGCAACCTGCACTAACTCCATGGTACGCTCTGTCCAGTCCTGCCTTAACTCATCAAGTAGCATACGCAGGGTTGCACGTTCCATACGCTCAGCAAACAAACGTAACATATCATCTAAAGACAAGGGCTGATGCGAGGTAAGCAATGCTACCTCGAGTACATTTTTCAATTCACGAATATTACTGGTTTCACTCATCGCCGTTTATTTGCACATAAATAGGTGAAAAAGCCTGTTGCTGTGTAATTCGTAATAGCCCCTCACGAGCAAGCTCTAATATTGCCAAAAAACATACAACTAACTTCGGTATACCGTCATTCACCACATCAAACAGTTGAGTAAACTCCAGCATGCGGTCAGATTTAAGGCGCCGTAAGATCATACTCATATGCTCACGCACTGAAAGTTCAGCACGCCCAACTTTGTGATGCTGAAAATGGCTAGCCCGTTTTAGGACATTACGCCATGCTTCGGCAAGGTCATCTAAACTTACTTCTGGTGGTTTTACCAAACTGATATGCTGGAAATAAACACTAGCTACATGAATGCCATCACCGACTTTAGGCATTTCATCTAGTCGCTGCGCAACAAGCTTAATTGCTTCGTACTCCATCAAGCGCCTCACCAATTCAGCACGTGGGTCATCCTCTTCCAAGACTTCTGTAGGCTTGGGTAATAACATGCGTGACTTAATTTCAATCAGCATCGCTGACATGAGTAAATAGTCACCAGCCAGCTCTAGCTTAATGGCACGCATTTTCTCTACATACACCATGTATTGGCGAGTTAAATCCGCCATTGGAATATCAAGAATATCTAAATTGTGCTTGCGAATTAAATACAGCAGTAAATCCAGAGGCCCTTCAAAGGCGTCTAAATATACCTCTAATGCATCAGGTGGAATATACAAATCCTTGGGTAAGGTCGTAAATTCCTCACCCTTGATTTTTGCATTGAGTGGGGTATCTATCAAAGCAGTATGCGCTAGTTGTAATTTAAACCCATAGCATCACGCACATCACGCATGGTTTCGCGTGCAAGCTTTCTGGCACGCTCACAACCATCAGCAACGATATTTTTCACCAGTGTTGGGTCTTCAGCGTATTCCGCAGCGCGCTCTTGAATCGGTTTCAACTCTTTTAACACGCCTTCAATCACTGGCCCCTTACATTCAATACAACCGATGCTCGCGCCTTTGCAGCCGGTTTGCACCCAATCCTGGGTAGACTTATCTGAGTAAATTTCATGCAGTTGCCAAACAGGACATTTTGCAGGGTCACCTGGATCCGTACGGCGAATACGTGCAGGGTCAGTCGGCATGGTTTTGATTTTCTTAGCAACGCTATCTACATCTTCACGTAATGAAATCGTGTTGTTGTAAGATTTAGACATTTTCTGACCGTCTAACCCTGGCATTTTTGATGCAGGGGTCAGTTTGTAATCAGGTTCAATCAGAATCATCTTGCCGCCACCCTCAAGGTAACCAAGCAAACGCTCTTTATCGCCCATGCTCATGCCTTGTTGTTCTTGAATCATGGCACGTGCCGTCTCTAACGCCTCTTCATCACCGCTTTGTTGGTAGGCGGTACGCATTTCCTGATAGAGCGAACCACGTTTGCTGCCAAGTTTTTTAATAGCAGCTTCTGCTTTCTCTTCAAAACCTTTTTCTTTGCCATAAATATGATTAAAACGACGTGCAATCTCACGTGTAAATTCAATATGCGGGATTTGGTCTTCACCCACAGGCACTTGTGTTGCCTTATAGATCAAGATATCTGCACTTTGCAGTAATGGATAACCTAAAAAGCCATAGGTTGATAAATCTTTGCTTGATAATTTCTCTTGCTGATCTTTATAGGTAGGTACGCGCTCTAGCCAGCTCAATGGGGTAATCATTGAGAGCAATGTATGCAGCTCAGCATGCTCAGGCACGCGAGATTGAATAAAAATAGTTGCACTGGCAGGGTCAACCCCAGCAGCTAACCAGTCAATCACCATTTCCCACACGCTCTCTTCAATCACTTCAGGGGTATCGTAGTGCGTAGTTAAAGCATGCCAATCGGCAACAAAAAACAAACATTCATGTTCATGCTGCAAGCGTATCCAGTTTTTCAACACACCGTTATAGTGCCCTAAATGCAGATTTCCTGTAGGGCGCATGCCCGATAAAACGCGTTCTATTGCCATGTGATGAAAAACCCTAAAATAAATATGTGCTTATTATACTAACTATGCTTGTAAAACAATCATACAAAACCTACAAAATACTCACCAGCAAGCCATTAACAATAGCGATCAATGGTTGCAATATGCTCCCTAGTACACCAGTAAACAAAAGTACAATCAAAATAACAAAACCATACGGCTCAATATTAGCGAAAGGTCGCGCATAACGATAGGGGAGCAAGCTCACCGCAATTCTACCGCCATCCAGCGGCGGCAAAGGTAGTAAATTAAGCACCATGAGGATGACATTAATCGCAACACCAGCTTTAGCCATGAGCGCTAAAGGGTTAGCAATTGCTTCTGGCGCAAACACAGAATACTTAAGCGCCAACACCCAAAACACAGCCATTACAAAGTTTGAGGCTGGCCCTGCTGCTGCAACCCAAAGCATATCTTTTTTAGGATTACGTAAGCGGCCAAAATCAACAGGAACAGGTTTTGCCCAACCGAATAAAATACCACCCAGCATAATGGTGAGGGCCGGTAGCAAAATCGTACCAAAAGGATCAATATGTTTAATCGGATTAAGGGTAATCCTCCCTGCATTAAAGGCAGTCATATCTCCGAAATGCTTTGCCACGTAGCCATGTGCGGCTTCGTGCACCGTGATGGCAAAAATCACGGGTAACGCATAAATCGCTATTTTTTGTATTATCGTTAATTCCATCAACGGCTCTATCTTTAATTGTTAAGCAGGCATTTATCAGCTAGAGCGATTAACGCCAACAAGCTAATGCCTAATCAATCCATTTTAAAAAGAAAATGGGCTTAGGTCGCCCAAACCTTCACGAATCAGCACAGGACTATCCCCTGTTAAATCAATCACCGTAGTCGCGCCAGCTTCACAATGCTCGACTTCAATCACCAAATCCACTACATGCTCCAGACGTTCACGAATCTCCCATGGCACCATCATCGAGGTGTCTTCCTCGTTTGGCAGGCTTAGCGTCATGCTTAGCATCGGTGTATCTATCGCCTCTAGCAAAGCTTGTACTACATGATGGTCAGGCACACGGATGCCTATTGTACTGCGCTTAGGATGCTGTAACTTACGCGGCACTTCACGCGTAGCATTTAAAATAAACGTATAAGCACCTGGCGTATTCGCTTTCAAGAGGCGAAACTGACTATTGCTTACCACAGCATAATTGCCTAGCTCACTTAAGTTTCGGCAGATTAAGGTAAATAAATGTTTATCATCTACCGCACGAATTTGACGTATACGCATTTGCGCATCCGCATGCCCAAGTATGCATCCTAGCGCATAACCAGAATCTGTAGGGTAAACAATCACACCGCCTTTACGCAAAATATCAGCAGTTTGTGCAATTAATCGCGGCTGAGGGTTACTCAAATTAATATTAAAAAATTGCGACATGTATCCCTATTTTCTATCTGTTTATACGTTACGATTACTGTACATTTGGCAATTTTTGAACACTAGACAAACCCTGAATATCCGCCCAATCATGCCATACAGGAACACAGCCACTTGGCAAGGCTGGCAGACGACCCATTTCCATAAAGCTAATGCCTTTACCATGATAATCTGAACCTTGTGATGCTTTCAAACCAAATAATTGCGCATATTTTGCATATTCAACATACTGTGCGGCAGTGTGGCTTCCAGTCACTACCTCAATGGCCGAGCCACCAAGTGCTCTGAACTCTTCAAGCAACAATAACATATTAGTTCGGCGTATATCATAGCGCCCAGGATGGGCCAACACAGCAACACCTCCAGCGTTTACAATCAAACTAACGGCTGATTCTAAATCCATCCATTGGTGATCTACAAAGCCAGGCTTGCCTTTTACCAGATATTTTTTAAATACAGACTTAGGGTCTTTAGCGTACTTATGTTCCACTAGAAAACGTGCAAAATGCATACGTGTCAGTATGCTTTGTTTAGCATATGCTGAAGCCCCTTCAAAACTGCCATGAATCCCAGATTTTTCTAAACCCGAAGCCATCTGTCTTGCTCTATCTAGCCTACTTTGCCGCACTGAAGCTAATTCCGTCTTTAGCGCCTCATTATCCACATCAATATTTAACCCTACGATATGCAACGTGCGTTTCTTCCAAGTAACAGAAATCTCCACACCGTTAATCAACTGGATACCATGCAAGCGAGCAGCTTGACTTGCCTCAGACAAGCCACTGATGTCATCATGATCCGTCAACGCTAACACATTAACGCCATGTTCTGCCGCATGCGCAACTAGCTCGGTTGGAGAAAATAAACCATCAGAAATATTGGAGTGTGAATGTAAATCTATCATTAAACGATTAGTAATAAACGACTTGCGCCAGCTCAACCCCTAAGAAAGCATCTACCACTAAGACGTATCTAGCATATTAATCAATTAAAATTACGCCTTGCAGATGAGTAACTATAATAGCAAAATAGCACATTCGGCTAAAGTATTGTTTTTAGATTTGTTTTAGCGTCTAGCTTAGCAACTAGGCATGCTAAATTTTCATTTATTTAAGTTATCTTTTATTTAAGCCATCCTTTATTAAAGAGTGAATATGAAGTTTCTGTTTGATTTATTTCCCGTTATTTTGTTTTTTGTTGCTTTCAAATTTTTTGGTATTTTCACTGCAACGGCAGTGGCAATTGTTGCAACACTCGCACAAATTATTTATGTCAAAATCAAACATGGCGTTGTTGAAAAAATGCTATTACTCAGTGGTGTCATCATCACCGTGTTTGGCGGCGCAACGTTGCTACTTAAAGACCCGACATTTATTCAATGGAAACCAAGCATCTTATATTGGTTGTTTGCAGCGGGATTACTCGCGTCTCAATTTATCTTTAACAAGAATCCAATGCGTAGCCTAATGGAAAAACAAGTCAAACTACCAGACAATGTCTGGTCTAATCTCAACATCGCTTGGTCACTACTCTTCACTGCACTTGGTTTTATTAACCTATATGTAGCATTTAACTACTCGCAAGATACATGGGTAAACTTTAAGCTTTTCGGCATTACCGGCATCATGTTTGGCTTTATTATTGTGCAAACCATCATGATCAGTAAATACCTACCAAAAGAGGACAGCTCAATAGAGAACAAAAATGGAGATGCTGAATAATGTGGTATGCCATCATTGCTGAAGACACTCCCAACAGCTTAGAAAAAAGATTAGCCGCTAGGCCAGAACATCTTAGTAGATTGCAGACACTGCAAAATGCAGGTCGATTGCTTCTCGCAGGTCCTTTTCCAAGTATTGATAGCAACGACCCAGGCCCAGCAGGGTTCTCAGGAAGTTTGATCGTCGCTGAATTTGCAAGCATTGAAGAGGCAACCACATGGGCAAACAACGACCCGTTCGTGGCTACTGGCGTTTACGGCAAAGTAACAGTGAAACCTTTTAGAAAAACACTACCCTAACTAACTAGATTGAACATAACTTATCCACAATGATTGATGAAATTAAAAACCGCCTACAGGCTTTAGCGCCTACCTCTGTTGATTTAATAGATGAAAGTGCTCAGCACGCAGGCCACAAAGGCAATGGCGGAGGCGGTCACTACAAACTCAATATCACAAGCTCGCATTTTTGTGGTAAATCACAGATAATGCGTCATCGCCTTGTTTATCAGGCGCTTGCTGACTTAATACCACACAAGGTTCATGCACTGAGTATTCATGCAATTGCAACAGATGAAATTTAGAATACGTGACTAGTTTGTTAACTAAATTTAATACTCTAAAATTTAATACTTAAGGATTCTTTACTAATGAAATTCACCCAAACATTAATTGCCGTTGCTGTTCTATCAATGACTCCATCAGCTTTCGCAGCAGATGCAGTCGCAACAGTAAATGGTAAGCAAGTTAAACAATCACTCTATGACGTTATCGTAAAAGACGTCACTGCAAACGGCCAAAAAGTTGATGCAAATACCAAAGCCGCCATTATTGATGAACTTGTCAGCTCTGAACTTGTGTATCAAGAAGCCCAAAGACTAGGCTTAGATAAACAAGCTGATTATATTGCACGCGAAGAACTAGCAAGCCGCAAATTACTTACTAGCGTTTTTTTACAAGACTATGTTAAAAAACACCCTATTTCTGATGCTGACACAAAAGCCGCTTACGAAAAATACAAAACTGCTTATGGCGACAAAGAGTACAGTGCTCGTCATATTCTAGTGAAAACAGAAACAGAAGCTAAAGATATTATTGCGCAACTTGGTAAGGGTGGCGACTTTGCAAAAATTGCAAAAGAAAAATCTTTGGATCCAGGCTCAAAAGAAAAAGGTGGTGACTTAGGTTGGTTCTCTCCAGCTACGATGGTTAAGCCATTCAGCGACGTGGTTGCTAACTTGCAAAAAGGGGCTACTTCAAACACGCCTGTGCAAACTCAATTTGGCTGGCATGTTATCAAACTGGTTGATACTCGCGCAGCTCAACCGCTAGCTTATGACAAACTTAAAGACGGTTTACAAAAAAACCTGCAGCAACGCAACTTAGAAAAACTCATGAGCGACTTACGTAGCAAAGCAAAAATAGACGTTAGCAAATAAATCTAAGCTTAATTGAAAGGCTCCAGTGATGGGGCCTTTATTTCTTAGATAACACTCGCTATTTTTTGGTCGTCACCTGCACTTTCCTTTAAATTATGCGATAATAAGAATTGTTATCATCTACAAAATGCATCATTATCACTATATGCAATTTTTATCACAACTAAAAGCCGGACAACGAGCTATTATCTCTGCCATAGAAGCTGATGAATCTTTGTTTCATCGCCTATCGGCGCTGGGTTTTCGCGTAGGAAAACCTTTAAGCATCATGCGCCGCGCCAGCTTCAACGGCCCACTACATGTGCGCCTTGGCACTACAGATGTCATACTGCGTGTCAAAGAAGCCGACCGCATTCAAATCAACGCAATATAAAGTTAAAAAGATGAAGCGTATTGCGCTACTCGGCATGCCGAACACTGGAAAATCCACGCTATTTAATCGCATCAGCGGTGCTTCTGCACGCGTAGGCAATTGGCCTGGCATCACCGTTGATTTAATGAGCGCAAAAATATTGCTAGGCGGCAATATTGTCGAACTGATTGATTTACCTGGCATTTATGATCTTCACGGCTTTTCAGAGGATGAACAAGTAGTCAGGCACTTCATCACAAACAATCCAGTCAATTTATTGGTGGTATTGCTTAATAGTACGCAAATTGATCGTCAGCTATCACTGTTATTACAAATTAAAAAACTGGGCTTTCCAATTGTGCTAGCGCTAAATATGGCAGATGAAGCCAAGCGCGCGGGCATTACGATTGATACAGAAAGTTTAAGTCAAACCCTAGGTTTGCCGGTTATCCAGATTAGTGCAAAATATGGTGATGGTTTACCAAAAGCATTAGAAGCTGCCACGTCTATTATCAATCAGCAAAGTACGACGACTAACCCACAAAGCATTAGTTTGCTACTTCAAGAAGACCATGATATTGAGCATGAAATGCATGAGCTTATTCAGCAGCATGTTCAAATTCCAGCAACACTGACTGATGATACAACCGACAAGATAGATAAAGTGCTATTGCATAAATGGTTCGGTTTACCACTCTTTTTTGTTGCCATGTTTTTACTGTTTCAGTTTATCTTTACAGTAGGTGCACCTATACAAGATGGCCTAGCTTGGTTGTTAGACTTGATTCGTGCTGACTTGCTAGATCCTCTCTTTGCCAATTCACCTAAGTGGTTAAGTGGGCTGATGTTAGATGGTGTTTATAATGGTGTAGCTACCGTGGCAGCATTCGTGCCCATCATTATTTTATTTTTCTTAGTGATGTCCATGGTAGAAGACAGTGGTTACTTATCTCGCGCGGCTTTTCTAATGGATGCAATTATGGCAAAAATGGGCTTAGATGGCCGTGGTTTTGTCATGATGCTCATGGGCTTCGGATGTAACGTGCCAGCCATCATGGGCACAAGAATCATGCGCTCTCGTAGCATGCGCTTACTCACCATGCTCGTTATCCCGCTTTCATTGTGCTCAGCCAGAATGCAAGTATTTATCTTTATGATCGCAGCGTTATTTAGCCCAAGCTATGCACCATTAGTACTATTTTCACTATACGTGATGAGCTTCTTCACCATGTTTTTAACGGCGGTCTTATTCCAGAATCAATATAAAAATACAGAGCCTTTTATTTTAGAATTGCCGCCTTATCGCTTCCCAACCCCTCGCCAGATTGTGCTAAGAGGCTGGCATGAAGTGAAGCACTTCCTTAATAGAGCGAGCAAATTTATCGTATTTGGCGTTGTGCTAGTATGGTTGCTGACTAACTTCCCTAGCAACGTGGCTCCCGCAAGCGTAGAGACCTATGCTGGACAAATCGGCGTATTCTTTGCCCCAATACTTGACCCAATCGGCATTAATCATGAACTTGCGATTGCACTAATTTTTGGCTTTGTTGCTAAAGAAATTGTGGTGGGTGCACTTGCCGTCATATATGGTTTGCAAGGTGATGCACTGATGGCACAAATGGCAACGCAAATCGACTGGGTTCAGGCGATGAGCTTTATGCTATTCACGTTGATTTATACGCCGTGTCTATCTACGATTGCAACGATTAAAAATGAATCCAAAAGCGCTGCCTTTATGTGGCTATCCATCGTTTGGTCTTTAGGCCTCGCGTGGATTATCAGCTTTGCTTTTTACCAAAGCGCGCGTTTACTCGGGTTTTAAGGCCGCTACAATCAGGATTAGCCATCAACATGATGGCTAATCCTGAGACTGTCTCGTCATAAAATCTAGCTCTAGTCATGACATAGCTTTACAATGTGGCATGAGTAATCAAGCCTAAGCCGCATTAAATCGTGACCAACCCATCTCATATTATTTACCCTGCTAAAGTTGCCATCATCGGCGGCGGTCCTGCTGGTTTAATGGCAGCAGAAACCTTAAGCCTCGCAGGTATCCACGTAGATCTATACGATGCGATGCCTACCGTGGGGCGTAAATTTCTGATGGCTGGTAAAGGTGGTATGAATATCACTCATTCAGAAGCTTCAACTCCTTTCCTGTCACGCTATGGCACCCGCCAAGCGCATATTGCCCCACTCCTTAACGTCATGGAGCCACAGGCACTACGTCAGTGGATACATGCGCTTGGAATTAACACGTTTGTGGGCTCCTCTGGTCGTGTTTTTCCAACGGACATGAAAGCCGCTCCGCTATTGCGCGCTTGGTTACATCGTTTACGTGAAGCTGGTGTTAATTTTCATATGCGCCACCGCTGGATCGGTTGGGACAATCGTAAACTAAAGTTCAGCGCTCCAAATGGAGAAGTAACGTATGAAGCCGATGCGGTTGTATTCGCTTTAGGTGGTGGTAGCTGGGCACGGTTAGGCTCAGACGGCGCTTGGGTCAAGTTATTTAATCAGCATGGGATAGCAGTATCAGCATTAAAACCTGCTAATTGTGGCTTCAATACCAATTGGAGTGAACACTTCACCTCTCGTTATGCTGGATCACCGCTTAAGACTATCGCAGTATCAACGATTGATGAGCACGGTCATTCTCACCGTAAACCAGGTGAATGTATGGTGACAGCACATGGTATTGAAGGTAGCTTAATTTATGCACTCTCTGCGAACATTCGTAACACAATAGATAATTATGGCGAAGCGACCATCTATTTAGATCTACTACCTGACAGACCATTAGAGCAGGTACTTGCTGATGTGAGTCACCCTCGCGGCTCACGCTCGCTATCAAGCCACCTCCAAAGCAGGCTTGGTATCAAAGGCATTAAGGCAGGCATACTAAGAGAGCTGGTATCAGCTGAGGACTATACGAACCCGGTTAAGCTAGGCAACGCAATTAAATCCCTTCCACTAAAGCTAACTTCAGCACGCCCCATTGACGAAGCGATTAGCAGTGCTGGCGGTGTTGATTTTGAATGCTTAAATGAGCAACTAATGATAAAAGCATTACCAGGTGTATTCTGTGCTGGAGAAATGTTAGATTGGGAAGCCCCCACTGGTGGCTATTTACTGACGGCGTGCTTCGCATCTGGGCGCAGCGCTGGCTTGGGCGTAATAGACTGGTTAAAAACTAACAATTAGCCTTGTACATTATGCGCAGCTAACAGTTATGTTCGAAACATAAAATAAACAGCGGCCATCAAACAAAGCCCCGCCCATAAGAAATCAAGCTTCATTGGCGCTTGCATATAAAAGACTGCAAATGGAACAAATACGCTGAGAGTAATCACCTCTTGCAATATCTTAAGCTGCGCGAGCGACATGACAGTAAAACCTATACGGTTTGCCGGCACCTGAAACAAATACTCAAGGAGGGCAACACCCCAACTAACGAGTGCAGCAATTATCCAAGGTTTATTATTCAGGTTTTTTAGATGGGCATACCATGCAAACGTCATAAATACGTTAGAAATGGTGAGGAGTAGGATTGTTTTTAAAATAACGGGCATAAGCTAGCAGTACCTAGATTTCAGTTAGCCTAAGCAGGGCATGTTTACTCACGTTGGTGCAGCATAGTCGCATCTTAAACGTGTCCATGCCCAATCAATCACTAAACTGCAGCTTCGCCTGTTTCGCCTGTTCTGATACGCACAACTTGCTCTATGTTACTCACAAAAATCTTGCCATCGCCAATTTTACCGGTATGGGCTGCAGTAATAATAGCGTCAACCGCAGGCTCAACAATGGCATCTGCTACCACTAGCTCAAGTTTGATTTTAGGTAAAAAATCAACCACATACTCAGCACCACGGTACAGTTCAGTATGACCCTTTTGGCGACCAAAGCCTTTTACCTCTGTTACTGTTAAGCCATTTACACCAATTTCAGAAAGCGCCTCACGCACTTCATCCAACTTAAACGGCTTAATAATCGCTTCGATTTTTTTCATACCAGCAAACTCCTAAAAGTATTTAGTTTCTATAATTGTATTAATTTATCACTTACAATGCTCTTGCTTTATATAGTAGATAATTGCTAACTATATTAATCTTTATTAAATCTATACGCTTAGTTTAATCTAGTTTTCCAATATTCGCTTAGCTTCGCGGTAATCGGGTAACGCCTGTCTTTACCAAAACCTTTGTCAGTAATACGAACCCCTACAGGCGATTGCCTGCGCTTGTACTCATTTCGATCAATCATCGCTATCACCCGATTAACATCTTCAATCGGGTAGCCTAACGCCACAATGTCTTTGCGAGACAAGTCGTCTTCAACATAGGCTTCAATAATGGCATCTAGTACATCGTATGGGGGCAAGCTATCTTGATCAACTTGGTTGGCTCTTAGTTCTGCAGACGGCGGACGTGTGATGATGCGTTCAGGAATAACGCTTGAAAGCTGATTACGATACGCACATAGCTGGTATACCAAAGTTTTAGGCACATCCTTTAGTAGCGCAAAGCCACCTGCCATGTCGCCATATAATGTACAGTAACCGACAGCCATTTCACTCTTGTTACCTGTGGTGACGACAATACTGCCAAATTTGTTAGATATTGCCATCAACAACATGCCACGTATACGCGCTTGCAGATTTTCCTCAGTAGCATCGAATGGCATATCCCCGAATTGTGGGGACAATGCTGTTAGATACATGTCATATAAGGATTTAATTGCAATCTCACTATACTCAACGCCCACAATATCAGCCATTTCACGCGCATCATTCACACTGATATCAGCGGTAAATTCCGATGGCATCATCACTGCATGTACTTTATCTGCGCCAATAGCATCTACCGCTAGTGCTAACGTTAAAGCAGAGTCAACACCGCCAGACAACCCAATCACTACGCCAGGAAAACCATTCTTATTCACATAATCAGCAAGCCCTAGCTTCAATGCATGATAGACAGTCGCCTCAAGTGGTAAATTTTTTGTCATGTTGCCATGCAATGGCTGAGTATGCTCAAAATCAACAACTTCCAACTGAGACTCAAATGCAGGTAACTCACACATCAACTCGCCTTGAGCATTTAATACAAAAGAAGCACCATCAAACACAAGCTCATCCTGCCCACCGACCATGTTGACATAGACGATAGGTAAACTATTCTCGACAGCCCGTTGCTTTAATACCTCAAACCGAGTGCTCTGCTTTTTCATATGGAATGGTGAGCCATTCATGGCGACTAATAACTCTGCGCCTGCCATTTTTGCAAGCAATGCAGGTTTTGACTCCCACACATCAGCGCAGATCAGCACGCCAAGCTTAACACCGCAGTGATTAAATACTAACGCCTCAGACCCTGAAACAAAGTAGCGCTCTTCATCAAACACACCATAGTTTGGTAATACCTGTTTATGATAAGTAGCAACAACATGGCCACCTTCTAACACTGAGGCTGCATTAAAACATTGCTCACCTTGTTGGTGCGGATGACCGACAATCACAGTAATGTCTGGCAGTTGCTTGGCTAGTCCAAGTAATGCATCTTCACAAGCTAGCAAAAAATCTGGTCGTAATAATAAATCTTCAGGAGAGTAGCCACATAATGAAAGCTCTGGAGTCACCACTAAGGTTGCGCCCTGCTCTTTTGCTAAAGTAGCACTAGTGACGATTTTTTTCGCATTGCCAGCTATATCTCCGACAATACAGTTCATTTGCGCGATTGCAATTTTCATTGATAAATAGCTACTTTAAATTGATAGAAACAGTACAGTTGATACGTTTAATAACTACCACCCGCGTCTTTAATCAACTTGATTATTTCTGTGTGCTGCCCTTTAAGGGCATACACTAAAGCGGTTAATCCGTACTGGTCTTTGGCCTTCACTTTTGCCTTATTCTCTAGCAACAACTTCACCAGCTCAGTGTCTCCGTTATCTACAGCAACATGGAGTAAAGGCGTACCTTGTGAATCAAGATTGTTCACGTTAGCACCGGCGCTTACCAACACACGAACAACTTCTATCTGCTTCTTTTTGACAGCCCACGTAAGCGCTGTCCATTTTGATGAATCTTTTTGATTAACCTGTGCACCACGCTTTAATAGAAAATCTACGACTGGGGCATGCCCTTCACGCGCAGCGATCATCAGTGCAGTAACCCCAAAGCCATCTTGCTTATGTAAATCAACTTTGTTATCAACCAACACTTTAACCGTTTCAACATCACCACTTTTAGCAGCGTGCATGAGTACCGTTTTACCATCATCGCTTTTAATGTTGACATCAGCGCCATGCTTTACAAGCAATGCAACTGTTTCTGCATAGCCAGATGAAGCAGCTAGACCAAATGCACTCCAGCCTGCACCATCTCTCGCAGAGGAGTCAGCCCCCAACTCTAATAGTTTTTTCACACTCGCTACATGATTTTTTTTGGCGGCAAACATTAAAGCGGTCCATGCATCATTATCCTTAGCATTAATGTCTGCGCCTTTTGCGACGAGCGCAGCAACCACATCGGCATTATCTTTACGAGCAGCATACATTAAAGCCGAAATACCCTCATCGTCTTTAATATTAGGGTTAGCGCCACTTGCCAACATTGCATTGACCGTTGCGACATCACCTTTTGAAGCTGCCGTGAGCAGATAAGCGACATCTTCTGCACCATACGCAAGCGAAACTGACATCAGTGTTGCTAGTAGTAAGGTAAATAAACGTGTGACCAAAGTTTGCATAGATTTCACTCAGTTATCGCTCTCTAAATCAAAGATTTTTCTGACGCATTGCAGCGAGAACGGCTTCGCCCAAGCCTGCTGGTGAACTCGCAACGACAGCACCAGCTACTTCTAATGCTCGAATTTTATCCGCCGCTTTACCACTACCACCAGAGATAATCGCACCAGCATGTCCCATGCGTTTACCAGCCGGCGCTGTTTGGCCTGCAATGTAAGCGGCAACAGGTTTGCTCACGTTACTTTTAATGAATTCAGCTGCAGCCTCTTCGTCAGAACCACCGATTTCACCCACCATAATAATAGCTTCGGTTTCAGGGTCAGCCTCAAACATTTCTAAACACTCAATAAAGTTGAGTCCTTTAATAGGATCGCCACCAATGCCGACACAAGTGCTTTGCCCCAGATTTAATGCAGTTGTCTGATGCACCGCCTCATAGGTGAGCGTGCCTGAACGAGACACCACACCGACCTTTCCGCGTAAGTGAATGCTACCAGGCATAATACCGATTTTGCACTCATCTGGAGTAATCACACCTGGGCAGTTTGGCCCAATTAAACGCGTGCCATTGGCTTTCAATGCTGCCTTCACATTGAGCATATCTAATACGGGGATGCCTTCAGTAATACAAATAATCAGCTCAATCCCTGCATCGCTTGCTTCTAAAATAGAGTCTGCGGCAAATGCTGGCGGCACATAAATAACACTGGCGTTTGCACCTGTTGTACGTACAGCATCGCGCATAGTATTAAATACTGGCAGATCCAAATGTAATTGACCACCCTTACCTGGGGTGACTCCACCGACCATTTTCGTGCCATAAGCAAGTGCTTGCTCAGAGTGGAATGTCCCTTGTTTACCAGTAAAGCCTTGGCATAATACTTTGGTGTTTCTATTGACTAAGATACTCATGCCACCACCGCCTTTACTGCTTGCTGTGCTGCATCTGTTAGCCCCTCGGCAGAAATAATATTAAGCCCGCTTGTTTGCAACATTTTTTTACCTAAATCCACATTAGTACCTTCTAAACGCACAATCACAGGGATTTGCATACCCACTTCACGCACCGCAGTAATAATGCCTTCTGCGATAATATCGCAACGCATAATACCGCCAAAAATATTCACTAAAATTGCTTTCACATTGCTATCAGCCAAGATAATTTTGAACGCCTTAGCGACAGTTTCCGCTGTTGCACCACCGCCTACATCCAAAAAGTTAGCAGGCATGCCGCCATGTAACTTAATCAAGTCCATAGTCGCCATCGCAAGACCAGCACCGTTGACCATACAGCCAATATTACCGTTAAGCGCGATATAGTTTAAACCTGCATGATGCGCAACGGCTTCTTTGCTATCTTCCTGACTCCAGTCACGTTGCTCAGCGAGTGCTTTTTGACGATACAAGGCATTGTCATCAACGCTCATTTTGCAATCTAGCGCAAAAAGCTTGCCGTCAGTGGTCACCACCAATGGGTTAATTTCCAGCAAAGCCAGATCATTGTCTTTAAACAAACGGTATAAGCCTTTTAACAATTTAGTAAAAGCGCCTATCTGATCACCACTTAAATCAAGCTTGAAAGCTAAATTTCGTGCTTGAAAATCAACCAAACCATTCAGTGGATCACAAACTTCTTGCAGAATTTTATCTGGGCTAGTCTGTGCAATCTCTTCAATATCCATGCCGCCAGCGACCGACGCCACCACTACGACACGCTCTAATGTTCTATCCACGAGCATCGATAAATAAAGTTCACGAGCAATAGGTAACGTTTCTTCAATCAACACTTGATTAACTGGCTGACCATCAGGCGCATTTTGATAAGTGACTAGCGTTTTACCTAATAACTCATTTGCTACATTTTGAGCCTCGGTAGCTGATTTCACCACTTTCACACCACCCGCTTTACCGCGACCGCCAGCGTGCACTTGCGCTTTAACTACCCAACCGTCACTAGCGATTTCGGTTGTGACGCCTACCGCTTCTTTCGCAACTGCGACGACTTGCCCACGAGGCACTGGAATACCATATTTTTGAAGCAACGTTTTGGCTTGATACTCATGCAAATTCATAAAAATAGCTCTATTTAAAGGTTATGCACATTTTCTCGCAATTCAGAGAAATGCGCTAGAGAAACAAGGAATAAGTGAGCGAGCGGGATGAAGTGCTAGGCGCACGGAACACAGAAACCGAGATAGTATGTAGTATACAGCGAGGTTGCGAGTACCGCGCAACGAAGCAATTCGGCTGCGTAGCCATTTACTCCGTGTTTCTTTAGCAAAGTAATGTAAATTGATGCCATTAATGAAGTGGATAGTCGAGTGTATAATAAAACTTTACGTTCTGATTGTTTACTTATGCGTTTAGTTGTTCAAGGCTCAGCCATTACTTTTGCACATTTAGCTCATATTCACCAACTCTGTGCCTCTAGTGTCCAGTTTGTTCAAATTGCACAACATGGCTACTATTTAGCCAATCAGTCTGAAACAAACCCATCCGTTCAGCAGTTTTGTGCTGATCAAAAAATTGACTGCGCTTACGTAGAAAACAATCAATTTATTCAAAACTTTGGCCTATGTGTAATGGATATGGATTCAACACTCATCAGTATTGAGTGCATCGATGAAATTGCAGATATGGTCGGCTTAAAACCCCAAGTGGCTGCCATTACAGAGCGCGCCATGCAAGGTGAGTTGGATTTTGCGCAAAGCCTACGCGAGCGTGTGGCATTGCTGAAAGGCCTGCAAGAATCGGACTTGATGCGTGTGCTTAACGAACGCCTTAAACTGAATCCAGGTGCGCAACAATGGATAGATACCTGCAAAGCGAACAATATCACTACCTTGCTGGTTTCTGGTGGCTTTAACTTTTTTGCTGACCGTGTGAAAGCCATGTTAGGGCTAGATTACGCAGTAGCGAATACATTAGAAATTATTGACGGCAAACTAACAGGTAAAATTTTAGGCAATATTGTTGACGCGCAAACAAAAGCAGATGAGTTAGTTAAACTGCGCGAGCGCTTAGGCTTGAACGCATCACAAACCATTGCAATTGGTGATGGCGCAAATGACCTAAAGATGATGTCAGTTGCTGCGGTGGGCGTTGCTTACCATGCAAAACCAGTGGTGCAAGCACAAGCAACTTATGCGCTCAATTTTGTTGGGTTGGATGGCGTTATCAACTTATTTGCAAGCTAACTCCAATTCTAAATCATTCGTGTCGTTGTTGCCTTTGGCTCGCCTAGACACGAAGATTTATAAAGGGATAAGGCATTACAGCAGCGCCAGCTCTGCTTCAGTAAATCCAGCTTTGCGCCTAGCCTCTAAATTAAAAGGCTTACGTAAGGTTGGCGCACTATACCGCTGAGCCAATTCTGCATAAGCTGAAATAGGCTCAAACCCACGTTGAACACATAACCAATTAAACCAAGTATTACCTATCAATACATGCCCGATTTCATCGCGCAGGATAATATCTAAAATCGCCGCAACTTCGGCATCACCGACTTGCGCAAACTTATTACGTAATGCAGGGCTGGCGTCTAAACCACGCGCTTCCATCGTACGTGGAACCAGCGCCATCCTTGCCAGCACATCACCCTTAGTCCGCTCAGTCATTTCCCATAGGCTATTATGTCCGTTAAAATCACCATATTGGTAACCTATTGTTTTTAAATAAGCATTCAGCATACCAAAATGATAAGCCTCTTCGGCCGCCACTTTTAGCCAATCTGCGTAATACTCACTAGGCATATCAGCAAACCGCCATATAGCATCTAGCGCCAAATTAATTGCATTAAACTCAATATGTGCCAACGCATGAATCAGCGCCGCACGGCCCTCAACTGTTCGCATAGAGCGTTTACCGACTTCTAATGGTGAAACCAGCGTAGGTTTTTCGGGGTGGCCAGGGATTGTTTGTATGCAAACCAACTCGGCCTCAGTATCAAGTTGCAATAGGCCCGACTGCCAAGACTGGTAGAGCGCTGATACTTTTTCAACTTTTTGGTCTAGGCTGCATTCAGCTAAGCAACTTAACGCTTGTAGCCTTAGTTCTTGCATCTATTTATTCCGCCCTTCAAAACCTGATACCTTTATACGTTTGACTGCTAAAAAACTGGTCGAACATTCCTATTTGTTGTTAATTACGTGATGAGGAAAGTGGGATAAAATCCAGTTCGCCAGCTTTCATATCTGGCACCAATAGATATTGTTCATCCTTTGTGATTGCAATATCTGCAGCAGCCTGATAGCCAGACCTCACCAAAGTAACATCACCCATCATATTCACACTAAAGACTTTGCCATTTTTCCAGTCACTCACATACATGACGCCACTGGAGTGATGCACGACACCATCACCGCCACCAAAACCCTCAGCCAGATCAGACAGTGCGCCTGTTAACGTATTTAAGCTATACAACACGCCTGATGTAAAATCCACATAAATCAAATGATTACCTGTATCGTCTGCAAGTAAACCATTAGGGGCTTTTACACGTGCATCTTGTGTGTCTTTAATTAACAGCTTAACTTCACCACTCGGCGCAACTTTATAAATAGCAGCCCCTTTACCAGTATTAAATAGATCACCGCTATCACTCACATATAAGTTACCTTGCAAGTCTGACTCTAAATCATTTAAAAAATATGGCACATTTGGAAACGCTGTCGCAGGGACAAACACACTGACCTGACCGTTGGGTGTAATTTTAAGCACTTTGGTTTTATCAGCGACATACAGGTAATCACCAATAATAACCAAACCTTTAGGGTCATCTAAGCCACTCGCAAAAACAGCCACGCTTCCATCGTTATTCACAACCCTAATTTGCCCATCGCCATCTTTACCAAACTCGTTAATTTCTGAGATGAAAATTCTGCCATCTTTTGCTTGAACCACAGACTCTGGTGTTTTTAAGCCTGTGATTTTTTTGGATGCATAATTCATCGGCTTTGTAGTTTGACACCCAACAATTAGGGCAGCAGCCATGATCATCGCGCTGAATTTGATATATGTTGTTAGCATGATTACCTCTATTAAAAGTGTTGCCCTACTGTCGGGGTTGGCCTAACTAGCACCGACATCAAACAAGATCTAAAAGGACATTGCTCTGATTTTTTTCGTCGGGAACAAAGTCACCATACCACAAGGTGTGCTTTCTGCCGAGCTGGATTGAGCTTGACTACTCATACGTGCTTGTAAAGCCGCATCAGCTTGCATCTTAGCCACCACATCGGCGATAGCAACCGCATAAGCTTGTTCTATAGAAGCCTCTGTCTGCATACTTAAAAAGCCTCGCACTTGGGACTTACCTACATACTCACCCAGATGCTCGCCTATGCCTTTATAAACATCGGCAGTCACTTCACCATAAAACAACTGCACTTGTGGGTTATAAAATAATTTAGGCTGTAACCAAACTAAGGCTTTACCAGACTGATTGACCTCACACATGGCAACATCCCCATACGCATCACTGAGTTTTGCCATGGCTAGCTTTTCAACAATAGGGCCTTGATATAACCAATAATCATGGTACGGGTGCCAAAGTTTGATTGGATTTGTATAATCCACTGGCTGAATATACATCAGCAGTTTTGATGACGACTGACGATCAACTTCTGCAGCCGCGTATGTGTTAATACTGGCACCCATTGCTAACAAGGTGATTAATTTAATAACATTTAATTTCATTCAGTTTCCCTACTTACTTTTATAACTAACACGATAAATAATATTGGCTTTGTCATCAGACACGTAAAGCGCGCCATCAGCACCTACGGCAACATCAACAGGTCGACCCCATGCCTGCTGGTTTTTTAACCATCCTGTTGCAAAATCTTCCACCTCAGTCGGCTCATTGGCCTTAAACTTCACTCTCATCAACTGATAACCTGCTGGCTGTTTGCGGTTCCATGACCCATGCAAAGCCACAATCGCATCAGCTCTATAGGCAGACGGCCAATTAGTTTTATCTAAAAAGCTAATACCTATAGGTGTTGTATGTGACTTAAAACTGACAACTGGTGCTTGTGTCGTTTCACAAAAGCCAACAGACCCCTTAAAGTTAGGATCTTCAATCTGCGTACCAGTTTCCTTGCTACCACCCCAACAATGAGGCCACCCATAATGCTTGCCAGCCTCTATCTTATTTAGATGCTCCGGTGGCACCTCATCATTAACAGCACCGCCAAGGGTATTACTCCGATTATCAGCACCATTGTTTGTTGCATACATCGCACCTGTGACAGGGTGCCATGCAAAACCCTGTGAGTTACGTAATCCACGTGCAAAAATCGCTGACTGCTGATGTCGCCCTAAGGTTACTAACGCGCCAGCAGGCTTGCCTTCTATTGTATATCTGAGAATCGTTGCGCGCATAGGTTCATTTTCTAAACATACATTACAACTAGAGCCCACATTGATATACAAAAAACCATCTGGACCTAATTTAACATTCTTGAGTGTATGCCCACCTGTCGGTAGGTTAGAAATAAAGGCTTGAGGTTTAGTCCAGCTTCCTTGCGTTTGGTTGACTTTCACCACCCCATCTTGATTGGCAATTAATAAAGTATCGCCAACAAAAGCAATTCCTTTTGGTGCATTCAAATCATGAGCGACAGTTACTATCTCATCCGCAACCCCATCACGATTATGATCAGGCAACATGACAACACGATGGCTAGCAACTGCAGACACATAAAGATTCCCTTTTGCATCAAAAGCCATCATCCTTGGGCCAGATAACTGCTCACCATTTTTGGTGTTTATGTCTGCAAATACCTCAATTTTGAAGCCCGCAGGAAGTTGAATATCAGCTACCCCGTTAGCCCAAGCAGGCTGCATAGCGAGCAAGACAAAAATCGTTACTAGCCTTACGTGGATTTTTGATTTAGACATGAAAAGATTGAGGGCATGGTGCATTTTAATGGTCGCGGTCTTTACAATACTTGATTAACAAAAGCCAAGATTTCCAATATTTAAGATGACAAAAACTCACGATACTTAAAGCCCATGATCGCTAGAAGACAATACGCTACGCCATACTAAATTAAGTCAAAATATCTGACCATATATTGTGTGCCCAGGCTTTAGCGTATGCGCCCTCTTTATCAGACGGTACCAATGAGACACCGCCGCCTTCCGCTGACACCATAATTTTTTTTGCGGCATCGTATCGATAAACATTCGCTACATGCATGGCTTGTTTATCATCAACAAAACTATAGCAAGTGTTCGCGAATACTGGCATAGGGTCAGGCGCTCGGCCTTGCATCAACTCAACAACAGCACTAGCACACACACGAGCCTGTGAAGTTGCCATGTGTGCTGACTTTGGTAACCCAGACGCAACACTATCACCGATCACATGCACATTCTTTATTTTTTCAGATTCATAACTTAAAAAATCAACCTCACACCACGGATAATCAGATTCCAGTAAATCTGCCATTTGTGCCGGCTTACCAGCACGCTGCGGGGGAATCACATTCAACACATCCGCTTTCACCTGCTCAAACTCGGTACTCACAGTTTTAGTGGGCACATCCACGGAGACAACTGCACTATCGTGACGATAGTCAATCATACCAGTGTAAGTACTGGCCCAAACTTTGGTAAATAGCCCTTTTTTAGACACAATCTCAGCATTAGCGTCCAGCACAATAATCTTACTATTTGGCTTATGGTTTTTAAGATAATGAGCTACTTGGCAAACACGCTCATATGGGCCTGGCGGACATCGATACGGTGCTTTAGGAATTGTCATCACAAACACACCACCGTCGGGCATTGACTCTAGCTGTTGTCGCAAGTAAACCGTTTGCCAGCCAGCTTTCCATGCATGCGGGATTTGCTTCTGCGCTTCAGTCGTTTGCAACTGCGGCATGCTGTCATAGATAAAATCTACGCCAGGCGCAATAATCAAGCGGTCATAAGTGATATCGCCGCGCTGCATGGTCACTTTTCTAGCGCCAGTGTCGATTGCAATCACACTATCTTGCACCCACTGAATCCCATGATTTTTTTTCAGCAAGTCGTAGCCAAAGGTCAAGTCGTTAATCTGCTGACTGCCGCCCAATACCAAATTACTTAATGGGCACGAAACAAACTGCGGTGACCTCTCAATGACAACCACCTCGATACCACCCATACTCCACATACGAATATACTTAGCTGCACTTGTGCCTGCATAGCCGCCACCAATGATCACCACGCGCCCGATTGGTGACCTTTTACCCATGGCACCTGCATATGGAGCGAACGATAGCGCGCCCAACGCTGCAGCTGACTTGATAAAATCACGGCGATTAAAACCATTAAAGCTACTCATCTTGCACCGCCTTGAGCGTTTGGGTTGCTGGCATCTGACGCTTTATTTTTTTCTGATGCGAGAAATAATCTGCCAACTGATTAATCTCCTCAAGACTTAAACCACTAGCATGTCGGTGCATCACTGTCGCTTGGCGCGCACCACTTCTAAAATCAGTGAGTCGCTGAACAATATAAGCTTTATCCAACCCAGCCAGTGTGGTGGCATCAAACTCAGCATTGAAGGTCACCGCATTACCATGCGTGCCATGGCACGCGGCACAAGACGCTGCTAACGTTCTAGTATGTAATGCCTGCCCCACATAAACAAAATCCTCAGTTGCTTTACCCTGACTAGGCAAAATAACTGAGGATATAAGCATAAGATTTAAAAGAAATTTGTTCATGGGATCTTAATTAGTTGATAAACTCCACTACGAACCATTCTATCTAATCATAATTCAATAGACTCATGATTTAATCTCATTCAAATGACTAAATCACGTGTCTAATCAATTTTAAAGACTAGAAACATTTATCTTCTAAACAGCCATCATCTTTAACACCAAGTGAAGTTAACAACTCGACCATTTTAGTGTTACCTTCATCACGTACTGCGCGAATAATCGAAACATCTGCACGCATTTTAATATTGATATCAGCGCCTTTAGTTGCTAAAAACTTCACAACTTGATCATGACCGCCAAATGCTGCCATATGAAAAGCCGTATTTTTGCTGATTGGGTGTTGGTAATCTAACTCTGCACCGCGCTCAACTAATAACTGAACCACTTTAAGCTGACCTTTAGTTGCTGCAATTTGTAATGCAGACCAACCAAAAAACTTGTCATTCGGTTTAGCATCGCCATCTAAATATTTCTTCACTAATTTAACGTCACCATCACGTAAAGCTTCTGTGTAACGCATATGGTCATCGTCTGTTAATTGCGCCATTGATGCCAATGGAAAACTAAAGGCTAATGCTAAAACAAGTGTTCTAAAAAAATTCATGCTGCTTTTCTCCAAAATCATTTATTAAAATTTATTTCTGTCGCTATCAAACAGTACTGATTAAAACAATTACTTTTCAAGCTTATTTAAAGCCATGATTAACAAAGCCTTAGCTAACAAATCATATGTTTAAGCAATGTATTTTCTTGCATTGCGGAACATACGAATCCAAGCACTATCCTCAGTGTCGTCAAAACGTTGCCATGTGTTTTGCACATTGCGAATCACACGTTCAGGATGTGGCATCATAATACTAAAACGCCCATCTGTGCTGGTTAATCCAGTGACACCCTGCGGTGAACCGTTTGGATTAAACGGATACATCTCAGTGGCTGTCGATGCATGATCAATAAAGCGCATCGTCACTAATTTCTGTGCTAACAATTCATTGACAGCGTTAGTCTGAGAAAATTCCGCAAAACCTTCACCATGTGCAACCGCGATTGGCATTTTGCTGCCAGCCATGCCGTTAAAGAAGATAGAAGGAGACGCTAAAACCTCTACCATGCTTAAGCGCGCTTCAAATTGCTCTGATTTATTTTTCACAAAGTGTGGCCAATGTGCCGCACCAGGAATCAACTCGCGCAGATTGCTCATCATTTGACAGCCGTTACATACACCCAACGCAAAACTATCTTGGCGATCAAAAAACGCAGAGAACTCATCACGCGCACGTGCATTAAATAAAATAGATTTAGCCCAGCCCTCACCCGCACCAAGCACATCACCATAAGAAAAGCCACCACAGGCAACTACACCTGCAAAGTCTTTCAGTGATACACGGCCTGCAATAATATCGCTCATATGGACGTCATAAGCGGCAAAACCAGCACGGTCAAATGAAGCGGCCATTTCCACATGGCCATTCACACCTTGCTCACGCAAGATCGCCATTTTAGGACGCACACCAGTTGCAATGTATGGTGCCGCAATATTTTCACTTGGGTTGTAAGTGAGTTCTGCAAACAAACCACGGTCTGCATCGTTCAGCAGGCGGTCGTATTCTTGTTGCGCACTCACTGGGTTATCACGCAGTTTTTGCATTTGGTAGGTGGTTTCAGACCACATACGATGCAAGTTAACGCGCGTATCAGCAAATACTACCTGCCCATTTTGTTTAATCTCAATTTGGTTCGCGGTGGTCACTTCAGCCACCACATGAGCCAACCCATTGAACTGCGCAACAATCGCTGGTGCATCTTCTGTATGCACTTGAATCACCGCACCTAGCTCTTCGTTATACAGCGCATCAACAACACTGCCTTGCAAGCTAGAAACATCCACATTTAAACCACAGTGCCCAGCAAACGCCATCTCAACCAAGGTGGTAAATAAGCCGCCATCAGAACGGTCATGGTAGGCCAAAATCTTGCCTGATTTATTCAACTGCTGAATCGTATTGAAGAAGTGTTTTAATTGGTGAGCATCGTCAACATCAGGCGCTACATTGCCAATTTCACCATATACCTGCGCAAGGCTTGAGCCACCCATGCGGTTTTTACCAGCACCTAAGTCAATTAAAATTAACTTAGAAGCAACATTGGTTTGTAGTTGTGGCGTGAGTGTTTTACGTGCATCAGGTGTTGCAGCAAATGCTGTCACCACTAATGAAATGGGTGAGGTCACAGATTTGTTCTGACCATCATCATTCCATACCGTCTTCATGCTCATCGAGTCTTTACCAACTGGGATACTGACGCCCAATTGTGGGCATAGCTCCATCCCCACTGCTTTCACTGTTTCAAACAGGGCAGCATCTTCGCCCGCATGGCCAGCTGGTGCCATCCAGTTGGCTGATAGTTTTAAATCGCTGATGTCATCAATCAAGCTTGCTGCAATGTTAGTAATAGATTCACCAATTGCCATACGGCCAGATGCAGGTGCATTGACCAATGCGAGCGGTGCTTTTTCACCAATGGCAAACGCTTCGCCACGGTAAGTTTCATAGCCAGCCAACGTGACGCCAACGTCAGCCACTGGCACTTGCCATGGGCCAACCATTTGCTCGCACGCAACCAAGCCAGTCACAGAGCGGTCACCAATGGTAATCAAGAAGGTTTTATCTGCAACACCTGGTAAGCGCAACACACGCGCTGCCGCGTCTTTCAAGTCGATTTTGCTGGTATCAAATGCTTTGAGTGTTTGCACCGTGCTTTTCACGTCACGCGTCATTTTTGGTGGTTTACCTAGCAATACAGATAAATCCATATCGACTGGTTTGTTGTCAAAATGACTATCAGCGACCGTTAAGTGGCGTTCTTCTGTGGCGTAACCCACTACCGCATAAGGACAGCGCTCACGCTCACAAATCTCTTTAAAGCGAGGCAAATCTTCTTGTGCAATCGCCATCACATAGCGCTCTTGCGCCTCGTTACTCCATAGTTCGCGTGGAGACATGCCTGGCTCTTCGTTATTCACATCGCGCAACTGGAACACAGCACCTACACCAGCATCATTCACTAGCTCTGGGAATGCATTTGAAATACCACCTGCACCCACGTCATGAATACTTAAAATTGGGTTGTTTTCACCCAACTGCCAGCAACGGTCAATCACTTCTTGTGCTCTACGCTCCAACTCAGGGTTACCGCGTTGTACCGAGTCAAAGTCCAAATTTTCAACGTTACTGCCAGTATCCATACTAGATGCAGCACCACCACCCAAGCCAATCAGCATTGCTGGGCCGCCTAGTTGAATCAGTGCGGCACCCGCTGGGATTGGGTTCTTTTTAGAGTGTTGTGCAGAGATATTACCAATACCACCCGCCAACATAATTGGCTTATGGTAGCCACGCACTTCAGTATTGCCATTTGCACTTGGTGCTTCAATTTCCAAGGTACGGAAATAGCCAGTAATGTTAGGGCGGCCAAACTCGTTGTTATAAGCCGCACCACCCAATGGACCATCCACCATAATTTGTAATGGTGAAGCAATACGGTTTGGTTTACCGTAAGCGGCTGATTCCCAAGGTTGCGTAAAGTTTGGAATATTCAAGTTAGACACTGAGAAGCCAGCCAACCCTGCTTTAGGTTTAGAGCCGCTACCTGTTGCACCTTCATCACGAATCTCACCACCCGCGCCAGTTGCAGCACCTGCAAATGGAGAAATTGCGGTTGGGTGGTTGTGTGTTTCCACCTTCATCAAGAAGTGCATGTCTTCTTCAATAAAGCGATATGCGCCATCTTCAGCTGGGTAAAAACGTTTGGTTGGCTCGTTCGCTTGCTGACCTGCCACAATTGAAGCGTTATCAGAGTACGCGACCACTGTTTTACCTGGGTTTAATTTGTGCGTATTGCGAATCATCGCAAATAGAGACATCTCTTGTTGCGCGCCATCAATCACCCAATCTGCATTAAAGATTTTATGACGGCAATGTTCAGAGTTTGCTTGCGCAAACATCATCAACTCAACGTCAGTTGGGTTACGCTGCATTCTAGTGAAGTTATCAAACAGATAATCCACTTCATCAGGCGACAATGCCAAACCCATCTCGTTATTGGCTTGATCAAGTGCAGCCTTACCGCCTTGCAACACATCAATGGTGCTTAAAGGTTTAGGCGTATCGGTATGGAACAACTTGCCAGCATCTTGCTTGTTATCAAACACAGATTCTGTCATACGGTCATGCAACAACGGCAACAATAGCTTACGCTCATCAGCCGTTAACGCTTGACCATTCTTTGTTTGCACATAGTAAGCAATGCCGCGCTCTACGCGCTGAGTAGCTGGCAAACCACAATGCTGCACAATGTCTGTGGCGCGTGAAGCCCAAGGGGAAATCGTACCAACGCGCGGCAAGACTAAAATGAACTCACCGCTAGGCTCTTCCGCCTGCATGCTAGGGCCATACGTTAAAATTTGGTTCAGCGTATTTTCTTGCTGGGCTGATAGCTCACCATCCACCCATATAAAATGCCAAAACTCAGCGTAAACATGCCCAATATTCGGGCAAATTTCACTTAGCTTATTTTGAATTTTTTCAATTCTGAAAGGTGATAAAGCAGCACTGCCACGCAGGCTAATCATTTGTGGGTTTGGATTAGATTGGCTCATTAAACTCAGCTAAATATCAAGGACATGAATAAACCAAGATTTTAACAGATTAGCGCCTGTTAAGTCGCTAATCCAACAGGCAATTTAATGAAGATATTTTGGAAGAAAATAATATGAAAAATAATAGAGCTAGTGGCAAACACCATCACCACGGCAAAAACTAGTTCACACCTTAAGCCTAGATAGACGACTGAAAAATAGACTATCCCCAATGTGGAAGATAATACCTTTGCAATATCAAGGAACGTTAAAGCATTAGTATTAAGGTTGCGTTTGACTGGTTAACCACTGCCTGCGCCAAAAAATCAACAACATCACTAAGGCAATACCACCCATGATCGCCAACGCCCACCAAAAGCCATTTGGCTCGGCAATCCACGGCATATATTGAAAGTTCATACCAAAAATACCAGCAATCAGCGTGGCGGGCATAAACAGCATAGCCACCACTGTTAATGCGCGCAATTCTAGATTCACACGGTTACTAACGCCCGTCATGTAAATATCCATCAACCCACCCAACCCGTCACGAATCGACTCTAAAGACTCGATAAAGTTAACCGTATGGTCATAAACATCGCGCAAATAAGGGATGGTCGTTACACTAAAAAACCCACTCTCATTGCGAGTAAGGTGATTAATCACTTCTCTTAGTGGCCAGACGACACGGCGCAACTCAATACTGGCACGTTTTAATTGATGAATACTGTGCAGTTGCGTAATACTGGGTTTTGCTAACAAAGCGTCTTCAAGCTTCTCGCTATCGTCACTCATTTCTTCTAGCACATTAAAGTATTTATCAACAATACTATCCAGTAACGAATAAGCCAAATAATCGATACCAAGCGCACACATGGGTGAATGCTCGGCGCGCAATCGTTCACGTACAGGCGCAAACGCACCAGTAGAACGCTCTTGAAAAGTAAGTAGGAAGTTACGTCCGAGCACAAAGCTAATTTGCTCGGAGCTAACAGACATTGTGGCTTGTTCGTAATAAAAATGACGCGTTTCGAAAAACAAATAATCGCTAAACTCATCAAGCTTAGGGCGTTGCTCAGTATTCAGAATATCTTCCAACACCAATGGATGCAAATTAAACGCGAGACCAATTTGCTTAATCAGCTCAACGTCATGAATCCCATGGATATTTAACCACAGCTTTTTTGAAGCATCAGCATTTAACCCAGCTAAAACATCTAAAGTAATCGCTTGCTCTTGCATGCCAGATTCGTCATAACTCATCAGCGTGAGCTTGGGCACAGCTAGGCTTGCAAGATCTTCATCACCCCGCCCTACATATACTAGGGACCCTGGCGGTAAGCCACTCTTTTTGGCATGCTGTTTTTTTCGTTTATTTAGGCGTGGCTTTTTCATCAATCGCTATCTATGCAAAGTGAATACAGCTACCGTAACAAAATTTAACCTTCATGACCAGCTTGATGGCTTTCACCCGTGGCAAAAAAGTGACCGCCTGCAACATGATGAATCGTGCGTAAAGCAGGATACCCATCAAAATGCCAGCGTCCATTCGAAAACACCCGCTCATCCGCATAAGCTGCCACCACTTCGGCAATAAATAAGTCATAAGTATTTTGAATATGCGGCTCTGGGATAATTTTACACCCCAGCCATGCCACACAACCGTGGAGCAATGGCGCGGCGATGTGCGTTGACGCAAAAGCATCTAAACCATACTCAGCAAATTTATCCGTGCCTTGTAAATCTCGCCCAGAGTTAGTACCCACTTTTTGCACCACCTCAATTTGCGCAACACACGGCACATTAATCGCAAAAGTCCCTGAGGCTTCTATCAACTCGCGGGTATAGGTGTTTTTATCAATCACCACCGTGACTTTAGGTGGATCGAAGTCTAGCGGCGTTACCCATGCGGCTGCCATGATGTTTTGTTTGCCATTGTGGGCAGAGGAAATTAGGACAGTGGGGCCGTGATTAAGAAGCCGATAGGCATTCTGCAATTTGATAGCATTCATTAACGTTATCATCAATTATTAGCTATTTCTGCCAAGCATCTCTCAAAGTCACCGTCCTATTAAACACAGGCTTACCCGCCACACTATCGTTCTTATCCGCCACAAAATACCCATGGCGTTCAAACTGGAAGCTTTCTTCCGGCTTCGCGTCTTTCAGGCTTAACTCTAGCTGTGTCTTGATGACCTGTACGGAGTCTTGATTGATATCAGCTAAGAAATCACGGTCGCCCTCGCCTGGGTGTGCTTCTTTGAATAAGCGGTCATACAAACGCACTTCGGCTTCATAAGCATGGGCAACGCTTACCCAGTGAATATTGCCTTTTACTTTCACTGAGTCAGACCCTGGTGTACCTGACTTGGTATCTGGCAGATATTCGCAATGGACAACAGTGACGTTGCCATCTGCATCTTTTTCGCAACCTGTGCATTTCACGACATAGCCGTAACGCAGGCGCACCATGCCATCTGGCGTTAACCTAAAGAAACCTTTGCTTGGTACTTCCATAAAGTCTTCACGTTCAATCCATAGCTCTTTGGTGAGTTGCACCGTACGCTTACCCAACTCTGGCTTGAGTGGGTGGTTAGGGGCAAAACAATCTTCACTTTGGTCTGCTGGATAGTTATCAATCACTAGTTTAATTGGGTCTAACACGGCAATGCGGCGCTCTGCATCAACGTTTAACACTTCACGCATGCAATCTTCCAGAATCGTGTATTCAATCCATGAATCTGCCTTGCTTACGCCAATACGGTCGGTAAATAACTTAAAGCCAGCTGGCGTGTAGCCACGGCGGCGCGCACCCGCTAGCGTTGGTAAGCGTGGGTCATCCCAGCCGCTCACGTGTTTTTCTTCTACCAATTGAATCAATTTACGTTTTGAAAGCACCACATAGGTGAGGTTTAAACGTGCAAATTCGTATTGTTTTGGTAACGGATGTGCCAACATGCCAGCTTCTGCCAAACGCTCTAACAGCCAATCGTAAAATGGACGTTGGTCTTCAAACTCTAACGTACAAATAGAATGGGTAATGCGCTCGAGCGCATCTTCAATTGGGTGAGCAAAAGTATACATTGGGTAAATGCACCATTGATCGCCAGTGTTATGGTGGTGCGCGCGTCTTACGCGGTAAATGGCAGGATCGCGCATATTGATGTTAGGCGATGCCATGTCGATTTTAGCGCGTAGCACCATGCTGCCATCGGCATGTTTACCATCACGCATTTCACGGAAGCGTGCCAAATTATCGGCAACGCTACGGCTACGATAAGGGGAATCTTTACCTGCTTCAGTTAAGGTGCCGCGATTAATGCGCATTTCGTCTGCACTTTGCTCATCTACATAAGCATGGCCAGTTTCAATCAGGCTTTCAGCCGCGCGGTACATTAAGTCAAAGTAGTTGCTGGCAAAGTATAAGTTTGTTTCGTTGGTGTTATCCCAACCAAAACCTAACCATTTCACTGCGTCTGAAATGCTATCTACGTATTCTTGGCTTTCTTTCTCTGGGTTTGTGTCATCAAAACGCAAATGACAAATGCCGTCAAAATCACGCGCTAAACCAAAGTTTAAGAAAATAGACTTCGCATGGCCAATGTGCAAATAGCCATTAGGCTCTGGCGGAAAGCGCGTGCGGATTTTAGCAACATCGACAACACCCGTGTCTTGATGTGCCGCATCGCCTGGGCTACCTGCCCATTTTTTGGTGGCGTATTTATTTTGAGAGAGGTCTTTTTCAATAATCGCGCGGATAAAGTTAGAGCCAGCAGGAATAGGTGTTTTTTCAGATGACATAGCAACAAATTCAATTTAAGTTGCCGCTATTTTACACCAGCTTACTCGCTTGTATGAGCACCTGTAGAAATTGATTCGATGCACGTCAATTCAAACCATTTTCGCCACATCAATCCTCAAGGATTCTTGAATAAATCAGCGTGAGATATCGTCAAACGAGGCTTATCAACATGCCTATGCTAAACTTAGCCCATGATGAACAGCTTAACTTTCCCTATTTTAAAATTGCTCGCGGATGGTAAATTTCATTCGGGTGAGGCCATTGCACAACATTTTAATGTAAGCCGTGCCACTATTTGGAATGCATTACAACACGCAGAAAGCTTAGGTATTGAAGTTTTTTCAGTACGTGGTCGAGGCTATAAGTTACCGCAAGCGCTCACGTTGCTAGACAAGCAAGCCATCGTCAACAATATGAGCCAACAGCACGCATGGCTGAATGTAGAAGTGTTTGACACACTGCCTTCCACTAATAGCTACTTGATGCAAAACATGAGTGCAAAAACACATGGTACTTGCGTAGTCACCAATTTACAGACCAGCGGGCGCGGCAGGCGGGGGCGTGAATGGCAAGCAAGCCTTGGTGCAAGCTTAACTTTTTCACTGCTATGGCGCTTTCAATGCGGTGCAGCAGCGCTATCTGGCTTGAGCCTAGCAGTGGGCGTGGCACTTATCCGTGGTTTGCATGAAATAGGCGCAACGGAAGCCAAGCTTAAATGGCCTAACGATATACTGGTCAATCAGCAAAAATTAGCAGGCATACTCATTGAGCTGCAAGGCGATATGGAAGGCCCCAGCACAGCGGTTATCGGCGTAGGTATCAACTTACAATTACCCGAAAGCGTGTTACAAAAAATAGACCAGCCAGCCACCGATTTACACCAAATATTAGCGCACACCATCAACCTTAACTCAGTCATGGCAATTCTACTGAAACACTTGGTAGATGTGTTATTCACATTTGAGAGCACTGGTTTTGACGAACTGCGTGATGAGTGGGCCAAGCATCATGCTTACCATCAACAAGCTGTACGCATGCTGATGCCAGATGGCAGCGAAGTGAATGGTGTCGTGCAAGCAATTAGCGAAAACGGCTCGCTTATTGTTGAAACAGCCAATGGCCTGCAAAAATTCATGTCGGGGGAAATTAGCTTGCGTAGCTATACCGCCACGCAAGCCTGAACAACTTACTACTAACTTAATATTTAAGTGTAAGCCCTACGTTCACAGAGCGCCCCATACCTGGCACTGATACACCATGAACAACTCCCGTCCCCATGGTTGCCCCCTGGCCAAGATATGCGCCACCAAGTGGATCGTAGTAATGTTTGTCGAAAATATTCTCCACACCTAAATCCAATCGTGTGCTTTTCCAATCATAACTTGTATAAAAATTAAGCAATGTAAAGCCTGCAGTCTTTAGCTCTTTACGAACGGATTGAACATTGTCTTTACTATCCACTAACTTCGCTTGAATCTTGTTAGACCATTGACCAAACTGATGCTCTAAAGCCAAAGTAGCATTCAATGGCATGATGTTATACAAATCATCATCTGTTGTATTGTTCTTACCGCGTAAATAACTTAAAGACCCTGTCGCATCAAACCGGCCCAACCCTGTGTTCTGCGCTAAAAGAATTTTCACTGATACATCTATACCGTATATTCGTGCAGACTGATTATCCAGACTTAAATTCACAAAACCATCTGTTCTAGTAGCGCAGGCTTTGCCAACTTGGTTACATGCCACAGCATCAATATAATCATCAATATAAGTGAAATGTGGCGTTATCTTTAGATGCCAATGCTGTTGAGCGGCATCATGCCAATTGCCTGAAACACTTAATTTATGAGCAGTTTCTGGCTTTAAATTCAAATGACCAACATAGCCATTGCCATCGCCATACAGGTTATTCATGTTCATGACCATAGTGTTATTATTAGACCACGCAAATCGCTCATACACATTGGGTGAGCGAGTCTTTATGGCATAGCCTGCCTCAAAGGTTTTTTCTGCATCTGGTGTAAAACGTGTCATCGCTGTTATATCAATATTGTTGTCAGTTTTTGAGCGGTCTGCGGCATTAAATGCTCCTGGAATAGTTGCTGGATTGCTGGGATCACCATAACCCACCATGCCGCCCACATTGTTATAGCCCTGCACCTTACCAGCGTCCATCTTCACTGTACTACTGCGCAAACCTAGTTGAGAAAACCACTGCTCAGTCCATTTTGCATCCCACTCTGCAAACACATCATAGCGATCCCGTTGACCATTATTAATATTCCAAAAAGCATTTGGCCCCATCATGGTGTTCGTGCCAATATTTGCAGGGCTTTGAGATGGATTCCACCAGTCATCTAATCGATATCGTTGAAGCTCTGCCCCCACACGCAAAGTATCACGCGTTGAAAGATTAACATCACCCTTGATAGTCAACCCTGTGGTTTTGCCTTCAGTGTCCATTGGCATACCCGGTGTGCCGCTATAAAAATATTGTTTATCATCACCGAACTGCATGCTATGACGTGTTCTTTCATGGTATGCACGCGCTTCTAACCTACCCCATTCATATTTACCCTGATAGCTTAAATTGTACTGCTCACTCTCATTACCTGTCATATCCATACGCTGATTTACAAAGCCTTGATATGGGATATCTTGCAAGGCTAGTTTAAACTCAAGCAAGTGATTTTCATGTTGCAGACCAAAAGCTAAAGCATGATTGCGTGACTCATAGGCAGTTGAACCAACTTCACTGCCACTTAACGAACCTCTTAATAAAGCAGATTGACCAGCGGGTTTAAACTTACCGCCTGCTTTGTAATTATCAGCCTCAACCGTAGAGCCTGTATATCGCATATAAGCTTGATCATTGGCGACACTGGTAGATATGTTCATACCACGCGCATGATTATTACTGCGGTAAAAAGTATTAACCTTACCTTCTATCAACAACCCATGCCCAGGCTCTGCAAACTCTGCAGATTTTGAATCAACCTTTATTGTGCCAGCGATGCTATCACCACCCATACTCACTGGCGTAATGCCAGCAAGCACTTCTATTGCGGCTACATTAGCAGGGTCTATATATGAAAGTGCTGGATTCATATGATTTGCGCAACTGGAGATTAAATCCATCCCATCTACTTTGATGCGAATACGGTCATCTGCCAAACCGTGAATGACAGGCAAGCTGGAAACACCGCCTGCACGATACAAACTTACACTAGGCTCAATCCGCAACAAGGCGGCAGTGTCACTTGTATTCAGTACATGAGATTTATCTTTTGGCAACCTCTCAGCAACAACATCAACACTAGGCAAATCCAAATGCTCTGCATATGCTGCCAACGGATAAATGCCGATTAAGCATGATGTTAAAACACTAGGGACAAAAACACTTGGTGTTAAAATAGTACGAATTATCGTTTTTTTCTTTAACAAACATTGCCTCATATCCTCGCCCCTAATTAATATGTGGCGCGGATTATACGCTTTGGATAAATTACTGGAATGTGGCATATTGTCGCATCAGCGTGCGTAAAAATGGTGTTAACAATAGATGCTGGCAATACAAAAACAAAATGGGCTTTGTTTGATGAGGACAGAAAAATCATCCATCAAGGCGCATGTTTCAACGCACAAATCCTCACTGCCAGCATACTGCCTGACTCGCTAACTTGTGACCAGATTGTGATTTCAAATGTCGCAGGTGAAGCCCATGCGGAACGCTTACAGCAACGCATAAGCACTTACCCAGCAACAACCTTCTGGCTGACTGCTAGCAAACAATTAGGCCATGTGATTAACAACTACAACACGCCAAAGTTACTAGGAAGCGATCGTTGGGCTGGGTTAATTGCCGCGTGGTACATGCAACATGAAACATGTGTAGTGGTGAATGCTGGCACGGCAACCACAATAGACGCAGTAGTCAGCACTGAAATGAATGGTGAAACTTTTGGCGTGTTCATTGGCGGCATGATATTGCCAGGCATAGATCTGATGCAGCAAGGCTTAGGTGCCGCAACAGCTCAACTACCAACATCCACAGTTGATGCAAAGACTCACCCGCAAGTAATGATTAGTCCATTTGCTACAAGTACCGCCAATGCAATTTACAGTGGTGCGGTGAATGCAACAATAGGCGCAATTAAACAAATGACGCAATCATTAGAAAAAGAATATCTGCATACACCTAAACTAATCATTAGTGGTGGAAATGCAATGGTATTACAACAAAATCTCGCAGATGAAAATTCAACTGACGTCGCTATCCCACAAAAAGAAAAAACTGTTACGATTGTAGATAACTTAGTATTGCAGGGCTTATATCTGCTTACAATACCGGCAATCCAACAAACCACGCAAAGCGCACTGTAATGAAATATATTTTTTGGCTATTGGCATTAATCAACATTGGCTTGTTTGGCTACTTCAATATTGATGTTGTTTTACCAAAATCAGCTCAAACTCAACAAGCAGAAATCTCCCCAGAAAAAATAAAAATCTTGTCGCAACAAGAAATTGACGCGATCAAAACTACTAAGAAGGCCGAAATTGCTCAGCCGCTACCAGTGGTTGATGTCTGTTTTGAATGGAGCGTTTTCTCGGATACCAACCTAACTAATGCACAAACGGCATTAGAAAGCTTAGCGCTGCAATCAATAGTCAAAGAGCAATCGACACAAGAAGCAAAGCGTTTTTGGGTATATAGGCCACCTTTTAAATCAAGCACAGAGGCACTAAAAAAAGCAGCTGAATTAAGGGATAGTGGAATAACAGATGTTTTTGTAGTACAAGAGCCTAGATGGAAAAATGCTATTTCGTTTGGGATTTTCAGTGATGAGAAATTGGCGATTAACTTGCAAAAGGAACTGCAAGCCAAAGGAGTTAAGAACGTTGAAAAAGCCTTGCGCACCCAGGGCAAAAGTTATTCCAGCTTATTGCTGAAAAACCTGACTGAAAATGAAATTGCTGAAATCAAAAAACTAAAACCAAACTACCCAGCAGCTGAGCTTAAAGAAGTTAGCTGCGACGCACTTTAAAGCATTGACTAAACTCACCCAGCTTAAATCAACTAAGCCAAATTCATGAATCCTGGTTAATCTGGAAATAACTTACCTGGATTTAGGACATTATTTGGATCAAAAGTTAATTTGAGTGACTTCATTAAACTCATTGTGGTCGCATCAATCTCGCGTGGCACAAATGGGCGTTTTGCCATACCAACGCCATGTTCACCAGATAAGGTGCCCTGTAAAGACAGTACCAAACTAAACACCTCATCTAAACACTGATAAGCACGTTTCATTTCATCAGCATTATCTGGATTTACCAGCAAATTCACGTGAATATTTCCATTACCTGCATGACCGAAATTCACATTCGAGATTCGGTGAAGCGCAGCAAGCTTCTCTAAACCAGTCAGCAACGCAGGCAGATGAGAAACTGGCACTGCAATATCTTCATTAATCTTCTTAGGCGCAATATCTTTTAGCAATGGAGACAATGCCTTACGTGCAGCCCACAAGGCTTTAGTATCATGCGCTGGTTTTGCTTCAATCAGTCCTGCCACTTGGCATGCTTGCAAAATGGCATCGGTTGCTTCAACAATCTCCTGTTGCGAGCCGTCCACCTCAATCATTAAATAAGCACGTGCATTTTCAGGTAGTAAATTTTGATGACGACTGCGAATCAGTGTAAGCGCCCCATTATCTAAAAACTCTAAAGCACTAGGCGTATAAGGTTGCGCCATAATGGCCGCAATCGCTTTGGCGCAACTTTCTGTGTCAACAAATTCAGCCGTGATTCCGCCCGTATGCTTGGGTAAAGGTGTCAATTTGAGCGTGGCCTCACAAATCACGGCTAATGTACCTTCAGACCCAACCAACAAGCGGGTTAAATCATACCCCACCACACCCTTACTCGTGTAGCAGCCGGTTTTAATGATTTCACCCTTACCGGTCACCGCTTTTAAGCCAAGAATATGGTCGCGTGCCACACCGTACTTCACTGCGTGCGGTCCTGCCGCACAAGTCGCTAAATTACCGCCAATGCTACAATAGGCAGCACTTGAAGGGTCCGGCGGCCAAAAGAAACCGACAGGTTTAATCTCATCTTGCAATACTTGGTTCAATACGCCAGGCTCAACAATCGCCATACGATTATCAGGGTCAATACTGATAATTTTATCCATACGCTCTAACGAAAGAGCAACACCGCCCGCTTCAGGCACACTACCACCAGCAGTACCAGTGCCACGCCCACGCGGCACCACAGGCACTTTATGTGCATTGCAAAGCAAGATGACACTTTGTACCTCTTCTATCGTGAGCGGAAAAACAACAGCAATCGGGCTATGATAATTACGGGAGTTATCGTAAGCGTAGGCATAGCAATCTACGGGGTCGGTATAAACTCGGTTTGGGGGGAGTAAGAGATTAAGTTCAGCTAAGAAACTCTTGTGCACAGCGTTAATCATGGAAGAAAGTTTCGAATATTATCTACGATTGTTGTTTTATCGCTTGATGAGGGTGGTTCTACTGCAGGTTTACCAAGCACCACTTGGCCACTTTTACTTCCCCAACGATCAAACACTAAGTTTTCACCCATAATGATTCTTATCCAATCAGGGTAACTATAAGCGTTGCCATTGTGATGATCTAACAATGCACCAACACCTCCTCCAAAAAACACATTACCGATCATCCCATCGTTAGCACGAGAAATAACTGTCGCATATCCAGTTAACTCACCGTCTTTTTCGCAAGTAACTAATAAATTCTGATCTGAGCGATGTATGGTAAGGGTCCCCGAAGTAAATGCAACCCAATCACCATACTCATTTTTAGCTCTGCATTTAGCATTACTAACAAACGAATTGTCTTTTGAATAAGTCTCAATCTGCATACGCTGATAAGTATCTTTAGTGAGTGATGCGCAGCCACTAAATATCATTAGAATCAGCACTAAAGAACTATATTGAAATAACTTCTTCATTGGCACGGCCTTGTTGAGTTAAAACTAGCCTGCATATTTTAGGTATGTCAGGCTAGTTAGGCGTTGAAACAGCTTAGGGAAAAACTTACTAGAGTAAGATTAATATCTTAGCACTTAATATCCTAGCGTTTTTTAATATACAAATCGGTAATGGTGCCCTCTTTCATCTCTGCCGCAAAACACACAGTTTCAGATAAAGTTGGGTGTGCATGAATCGTTAACCCTAAATCATGTGCGTCTGCGCCCATTTCAATTGCCAACACCGCCTCTGCTAACAGCTCACCAGCATTAACACCCACGATACCAGCACCAATCAAACGATGTGTTTCTTTATCAAAAATCAGCTTAGTAGCACCTTCAGTGCGCGCAATCGATAAAGCACGACCGCTAGCCGCCCATGGGAAGCTAGCTTTTTCGACGGCGATACCTTTGGCCTTGGCTTCAATTTCGGTCACACCCACCCAGGCCACTTCAGGGTCTGTATAAGCAACTGATGGAATCACAGAAGCAACAAACTCTACTTTTTCACCAGCAATCACTTCTGCTGCTACTTTAGCTTCATGCGTTGCTTTATGTGCAAGCATAGGCTGACCTACGATATCGCCAATCGCAAAAATGTGCGGTACATTGGTACGCATTTGTTTATCTACGTTGATAAAGCCGTAATCATCAACAGCCACACCTGCATTTTCTGCGCCAATGTTTTTACCATTTGGACGGCGACCTATCGACACTAAGACGCGGTCATATACTTCAACGCCTTTTGGTGCGTCTGCATTGCCATTCACGCCTTCAAAGGTGACATGAATACCATCTTTCTTAGGCTCCATCTTTGCCACTTTGGTATTGAGCATAATCGCTTCAAAACGTTTTTCCATACGCTTTTGTAATGGACGAACAAGGTCACGGTCACAACCTTGAATCAGTCCGTCAGTAAACTCAACAACGCTTACCTTTGAACCTAGTGCATCGTATACTGTACCCATTTCAAGGCCAATAATCCCACCGCCAATCACTAACATTCGCTTAGGCACATCCGCTAGAGCCAAAGCACCTGTAGAATCCATAATGCGTTCATCTGCTTCAACACCCGGGAATTTAGTCGCTTGTGAACCGGCTGCAATGATTGCATTTTCAAAACCTACTGTTGTCACTTTGCCATCTGCTGCTGTCACAGCAATTTGGTTGGCGCTCGTAAACTTGCCTACGCCTTGTACGACAGTGACATTTCGTTGTTTCGCCATTGCGGCCAATCCACCAGTCAACTTGCCAACTACATCGTTGGCTTTCCAATTGCGCAACTGTTCTAAATCTACTTGCGGCGCACCAAAACTAACACCATGGTGACTAGACTCTTCAGCTTCAGTAATGACTTTTGCAGTATGTAGCAAAGCTTTAGATGGGATGCAGCCTACATTCAAACAAACACCGCCCAATGTTGCATAGCGCTCAACCAACACGACTTGCTTACCTAAATCTGCCGCGCGGAAAGCCGCCGTGTAACCGCCAGGACCACTACCTAACACCACCACTTGTGTATTGATATCGCTAGTACCGACTGCAACAGTCACAACTGGAGCAACAGCAGCTACAGTTGGTGCCACCGTTGGAGCCGTAGCAGGTACTGGCGCCTCAACCTTCGCTGATGCCACAACTTCAGCAGCTTCTACTAATAACATCAGTGACCCTTTTGCTACCTTGTCACCTACTTTAACTTTAATTTCTTTTACAACACCAGCATGTGAAGATGGAATATCCATAGAAGCTTTGTCAGATTCCACAGTAATCAAAGAATCCTCTTTAGCAATTGTGTCACCAGTTTTGATCAGTACTTCAATCACGTCAACACTATCAAAGTTACCGATATCCGGCACCAATACTTCAACTAAATTACTCATGCATACCCTTTGTAAACTTTGGTTATTTTTTGCAATTTTAACATCAAACCTCTCATTTTATCGCGTACTAACATGCAATAACCTTGCTGCAACACAGCAATATCGACAGCTAATTACACTAATGCCGAGCAAAAAACCTAAAGCTTTGTGAGTACCTTAGCCAAAATTTGAATAACTAGCCTAACGAGGCTCAATCGTATAGGCTAAAGTTTATGTGTGCGATTGAGCGTTGATAACACTAAGCAAAAATAAACGATTAGTTAATAGAAAATTGAAACTGATCGATAGGCACAGGTTTACCAAACAAATAGCCCTGATAAAGCCTACAACCATAATCTTTCAAAATGGCCAATTCAAGCTCAGTTTCCACACCTTCAGCAATCACATTAATACGGAAGTTGTTCGCCAAATCGATAATCGTCTTGACCATAATGGCATCGTTAGGGTCGTATGCCAAATCTCGTACAAAGCTCTGATCAATCTTCACCTGATCAAGCGGTAATTTTTTCAGATAAGAAAGCGAAGAATATCCCGTACCAAAATCATCCAATGACAACCTGACGCCTAGCGCTTTAAGGGCATGCATTTTCGCAATCACCTCATCAACATCTTCCAAAATCACACTTTCGGTCAACTCAAGCTTCAAACGAGAGGCATTAACCCCATGCTTCACAATCGCATGGTGCACAGACTCTACAAAGTCTAGCGACCTAAATTGATGAGCACTCACATTTACCGCAATAATTAAATGATTTTTCTCAACAATTTTTGCCCACTCAGCAAGTTGAGAACAAGCCGTATCAATCACCCAATGTCCGATATCAAGAATTAATGTAGTCTCCTCTGCAATTGGAATAAACTCCACTGGAGAAACAATCCCTCGTTCAGGGTGTATCCACCGAATCAAAGCCTCAGCGCCAATCGGACGGTTATTATCATCAACTTGTACTTGGTAATATAGCGCTAACTGTTGCTTGTCGATTGCGTATCTCAACTCAGCCTCCAAACTAGCGCGGATACTTAATTTTTCCTGCATAACCGGATCGAAGAATCGTAATGTGTTCCTACCGGCTTTCTTTGCCTGATACATTGCAATATCAGCTTGCTTCAAGAGCTCTTCAATTTCGTATTCTTCACCGCCGAATAAAGTAATTCCTATACTAGAAGTACTCTGATATTGGTGAGCCCCGAAGACACAAGACTCATGTAAAGCTAACAAAATCTTATTAGCGATCTGCTCAGCAATAGCCGCAGCCTCTGAAGCACACTCCTCCAATGCCTCAAGTACAACGACAAACTCATCACCACCAAAGCGGGCTACCGTATCACCTGCACGTACGGCACTACTAAGCCGATCAGCTTGAAGCTTAAGCAACAAATCACCGGTACTATGCCCTAACGTATCATTCAGCACTTTAAAGTGATCTAAATCAATGAACAACAATGCCCCTTTTTTACCAGAACGACTACTTACGGAAAGCGCCTGACGCATACGATCTAATAGTAATAGTCGATTAGGTAAATTAGTGAGTGGGTCATAAAATGCCAAATGCTCAATTTTCTCAGAAGATGCCTTACTTTCACTGATATCAGTAAAGACAGAAACGTAGTTAGTTACCTTAGCATCTGTATCTTTAACTGCTGATATAGTCATGCGCTCGGGATAAATCTGCCCGTTTTTGCGTCGATTCCAAATCTCACCACACCACATACCGACTGCATTAATTTTTCCCCACATCGCTTCATAGTATTTATCATCATGGCGACCTGAACTTAGCACACTTGGCTTCTTACCAACCACATCATCAGCACTGTAGCCAGTAATTTCAGTAAATGCTGAGTTAACCTGAAGAATTAAACAATCAGCATCTGTTATTAAAATACCATCTGATGATTCAAAAGCCGTTGCAGCGATACGCAAAGATGACTCAGCCTTTTTAAGATCAGTAATATCTGTAGAAATCCCACACAAACCCCAAACAGGAGATTCAGGACCACCCTCATAAATCGGTGTCTTAATTTGCCAAAAAATATGTTTCTGTTGATCATGCGAGATTGCTTCAATTTCTTCGTAAGCATCTTGCCTATCTTCAATCACTCGCTTATCAACGTCTTTGACTTTAGCAAGCGTCTTTGTTGAAAAATACAAACGCTCATCTATCGAAGGTAACTCATCCAACGAACAATTAAAAAAATCCAAGGTCATGCGATTGGCATAAACATATTTACCGTTAATATCTTTAATATAAACAAAAGCGGGAATATGATCCAAAGCTTCACTTAAGCGATGACTCTCATTTAAAGCTGACGTTAGTTCAGCAGTTCTAGCCCGAACGCGCCCCTCCAATTCAGCGTGTGAACTAGCAAGCGCCTCATTAAGAGCTTGCAACTGCTGCGCAGAAGGTGCCTGTAAGGCTGCGGGCATAACACGCCAGACTGCAATTGCAGTGGCGAAAGATACGCTGGCAGTAAGAAGCTTAGCATAAGCACTTGCCCAATAGGATGGATACCATATATTCAGGATATCAAAGAGATGAGTAATGCCGCAGGCTACAATAAATATTCCAAAAACGATCATAAGCCATCGATATGGAATATCTGGCCTTTTTTTTGCAAAATACCATAATGCAAACGGAATAGAAAAGTAAGAAAGCGCTATCACTGCATCTGAAACCACTAAGGTCCAAAGTAGCGCAGGATTCCAAGTCAAACAAAAACCATGTGGAAGTAGTGACTGCCCACCAAAAGCCTGACTAATCCAATCCATATCATCTCCAGACTAATGGTTTTTCACAGAATGTGAGTTCACTTTAAAAAGTCGCTTTAACAAAGACAAGTACTAAGCACGGTTTGTTCAGACTTAAAATTAAAACAACTGATTTAAATTCACTTTAGTCCATAATCCGTTTATCAGCAATCTCAAATAAATAAATTAGATTGTTATTAAGTTTATTTTTTCGTCAAACTGAATCTATCTTGTCATCAATCTAACCTTAAAACAAAAAGGACTGATTTGTATGTTCACAAATCAGTCCTTTAGTCGGTCAATCCAAAACTATCCGGTCAATGTCTCACTAACTTAGAGCAACAACCTACGTACATCACTCAGCATCATACGCATATGACTTGTAAATCGTGCTCCATCTGCACCATCAATCACACGATGGTCATATGACAATGACATCGGCAAAATCAAACGTGGTTCAAAACCGTTCGTATCTTTGTTATACACTGGCTGCATAGATGAACGTGAAACACCCAAAATAGCAACTTCAGGGCAATTGATAATCGGTGTAAACATGGTGCCACCGATACCACCTAAGCTAGAAATAGTGAAGCATCCACCCTGCATCTCTTCCACTTTCAACTTGCGCTCACGTGCTTTTGCAGATAAATCCATCAAATCACGCGCAATATCTAGCACGTCCTTTTGGTGCACATCACGTACTACTGGTACCACCAAACCATCTGGCGTATCGCAAGCAAAACCGATATTGAAATAATTCTTCAATATCAAATTATCACCATCAGGAGAAAGTGAAGCATTAAAGTTTGGGTATGCTTTCAACGCATTCACTGAAGCTTTAATTAAGAATGCAAGCATCGTAAGTTTAACGCCACGCTTTTCAGCATCAGCCTGCATAGACTTACGGAAATCTTCTAAATCAGTAATGTCAGCCTCATCAAATTGGGTCACATGCGGTGCAGTCACCCAATTGCGGTGTAAATTTGCCCCTGAAAGTTTTTTGATTCTTGAAAGTGGCTTAGTTTCCACTGCACCAAACTTACTAAAATCAATCACAGGCATTGGCAATGCAGCTAAACCGCTTACACCTGCGCCCATATTCTCAGTACGAGGTTTTGCCAACTCACCTTTCACATAAGACTGCACATCACTTTGTAAAATGCGGTTTTTGGCACCTGACCCAGTGACTAATGCCAAATTGACACCTAACTCACGCGCAAATTTACGAATCGAAGGACTTGCATGTGAAAGTTTGCCAGACACAACGACAGCACTCTCACCAACAGGTGCAGGCTGCTGTGTTGGTTGCACTGGCTTCGGCGGCTCTGGTGCAGGCCTTGTAGGCTCTGGAATTGCCACCTGAGGCGCCTCTTCAACAGCAACTGCAGTAGGCTTAGCCTCGATGACAGGTGCAGCAACCGTTTCAGTCACATCCATCGTCATTAGCAAGGTACCCTGAGCAGCCTTGTCACCAACCTTGATTTTTACTTCCTTCACAACGCCAGCAAAAGGCGCAGGAATATCCATAGAAGCTTTATCAGACTCAACCGTGATTAGCGAGTCATCTTTAGCAATCACGTCGCCAGCCTTAATTAATACTTCAATTACATCCACACTATCGAAGTTACCGATATCAGGGACAAAAATATCTTGAACTGCCATCTATGTATATCCTTAAACTGTCGTTGGGTTTGGCTTATTAGCATCCAAACTGTATTTTTTAACCGCTTCAGCCACTTTAGCAACTGGGAACTTACCATCATCACTCAAAGCTTTTAACGCAGCAACAACCACATAGTAGCGGTTCACTTCAAAGAAATCACGTAAAGCTTCACGGCTATCTGAGCGACCAAAACCATCTGTACCAAGTGCTACAAACTTATTTGGTACAAAACGTTGAATCTGCTCTGCAAAACTCTTCATGTAGTCAGTAGAGGCAACGACAGGTCCCTTAGCATCTTTCAAACAAGACGCAATGTAACTGACTTTTTGCGTTTTCTCTGGATTCAACATATTCCAACGGTCACATTCCAAGCCTTCACGACGAAGCTCAGTAAAGCTAGGTACACTCCACACGTCCGCAGAGATACCCCAGTCTTTTTCCAACAATTCTGCAGCGGCAATCACTTCTCGAAGAATCACACCACTACCCATCAGCTGTACTTTTTCACCCTTAGCTTTAGATTTACTAAAGCTGTACATCCCTTTAAGAATGCCTTCAGCACTGCCTTCTGGGATCGCTGGGTGGGTGTAGTTCTCATTCATCAATGTAATGTAGTAGTACACATCTTCTTGATTTTGCACCATACGACGCAAACCTTCTTGAATAATCACGGCTAATTCATAAGCAAAGGTTGGGTCATAAGAAACACAGTTTGGAATGGTTGCAGACATCAAATGGCTATGACCATCTTCATGCTGTAAACCTTCACCATTTAAAGTAGTACGGCCAGCCGTGGCACCCAACAAGAAGCCACGCGCACGTGAGTCACCGGCCATCCACGCTAAGTCGCCAACACGTTGGAAACCAAACATTGAGTAGTAGATGTAGAAAGGAATCATTTGCACACCCGTCACAGAATACGACGTTGCTGCAGCTAACCAGCTAGAGAATGAACCCGCCTCGTTAATACCCTCTTCCAAAATCTGACCATCTTTCGACTCTTTGTAATACATCACTTGATCAGAATCTTGCGGCTCATACAATTGACCTTGGCTAGCGTAGATACCCAATTGGCGGAACATACCTTCCATACCAAAAGTTCGGGCTTCATCCGGCACGATAGGCACAACATACTTACCAATTTGCTTGTCACGCACCAATGTAGACAATATACGTACAAACGCCATGGTCGTAGAAATTTCACGATCGCCTGTTGCTGTCAGCATGTTTTCAAATGCAGACAATGGCGGAACAGTTAGCTCATTACCTTTACGACGGCGTTGTGGCACGAAACCACCCAGGGCTTCACGGCGTGATGCCATATATTTCATTTCAGGTGAATCTTCGGCTGGCTTGTAGAAACTCAAACTCTCGACTTGTTCGTCTGTTAATGGTAAGTCAAAGCGATCACGGAATTTCTTAAGTGATTCGATATCCATACTTTTTTGTTGGTGTGTGGTGTTTTGACCTTCACCAGCGTCACCCATGCCATAACCTTTAACAGTTTTAGCCAAAATAACAGTTGGTTGACCTTTATGATTTACTGCAGCATTGTAAGCAGCAAACACTTTATGTGGATCATGACCACCACGGTTTAAGCGCCAAATATCTTGGTCACTCATTGCCGCCACCATTTCTTTCAGTTCTGGATACTTCCCAAAGAAATGCTCACGTGTATATGCGCCACCTTTTTGCTTAAAGTTTTGATACTCACCGTCAACACACTCCTCCATGCGTTTTTTCAGCAAGCCATCCTTATCCATCGCCAACAATGGGTCCCAATAAGAACCCCAGACCACTTTCAATACATTCCAGCCAGAGCCACGGAAGTCAGACTCTAACTCCTGAATGATTTTGCCATTGCCACGGACTGGGCCATCTAAACGCTGTAAGTTACAGTTGATAACAAAAATCAAGTTATCAAGTTTTTCACGGCTCGCTAATGAAATTGCCCCTAATGATTCAGGCTCATCCATCTCGCCATCACCACAGAACACCCACACCTTACGATCACTCGTATCTGCAATACCACGGTCATGGATATACTTCAGGAAACGCGCTTGATAAATACCTGCTAAAGGTCCTAAACCCATCGACACTGTTGGGAACTGCCAAAAGTCTGGCATCAACCAAGGATGAGGATAGCTAGGTAAACCATTGCCACCAGTTTCCTGACGGAAATTATCCATTTGCTCCTCGGTAATGCGGCCTTCTAAAAACGCACGGGCATAAACACCAGGTGATGAGTGTCCTTGGAAATACACACAGTCGCCACCAAAGTTCTCATTCGGTGCACGGAAGAAGTAATTAAACCCTGTGTCATACAAAGTAGCCGCTGATTGGAAGCTTGCAATATGCCCACCAACACCAGGCGACTTCTCATTCGCACGCAACACTGTCATTACCGCATTCCAGCGCACTAATGCGCGTACTCTGCGCTCCATTTCAGGGTCACCAGGTAACTTTGCCTGCAAATGGGTTGGAATGGTATTTAAATATGCAGTAGTTGCTTTATAAGGTAAGTTACTACCTGAGCGACGCGCTTTATCAATCATCGCCTCTAATAAAAAATGTGCACGTTCTGTGCCTTCATTTTCAATAACGGCCATTAGCGCATCAAGCCACTCTTGAGTTTCTTGACTATCAATATCGGGATTATTCAAAGGTGTGTTCAATGACATTCAGTTGTAGCTCCGTGTAACCATACCTGCTAATTCATTTAATCTTATTGCACTTACTAATCTTATTCCACTTAGCTTGAGAAAATCATCAGTAAGTATAATGTTCAATCGAATAATGAAACAAAAACAGATACAGCGTGTCTGAAATACCCCGCATTTAAAATGCGTTGCAATTTAATTTTTTATAAAACAGTAGTGTGGCTTTTTTAGTGGTTTTGGTCAAGTTTACTAGCGTTTTTTAAACATTTCGCACATCTATCTTATATATAATCACTACATTTACTATAAGACTACAAGGACAAACAATGTCAGCTAAATTACGACAAAATGCAGCTATTGCAAACGAAAATTCATTAAAAGATAGCAAACACATGCTTTTTGTGCTCTCTAGTATTGATGACAAAAACGTTCCTTTTAAAGACAATTTAGATACAAAACTCAAACACATTAAATCCAAGCTTAATGACTTAAATAAAACACCTCTAGTGCTTGACCTACCTAACGGTGGAGTCGCTAGTTACGTCATATTAGATAGTCAATTAAATATGTTTCAACGCCACACTTTACTGCGCAAGGCAATCAAACCTATTATTTCAGAGCAAGCAGAAAAAATCGACATTTGCGTCTTTGGAGAGGAAGCCGTAAAAGAAGCCCATGCATGTGCGGCTTATTATGTTGCAACAGTCAACGCCTCCGAATTACCCTCTAGAAAAAAAGAATACAAACAACATACCCTAAAATGTGTAACTATTCATGGATATAAAGCTGCACATGACTATACCTACGTTAATGCACGTGTGGCAGGCAATACATTGTGCCGCGAACTTATCGTTACACCTCCAAATGAATTAACACCTACACTATATCGTCAAAAGATTGCCAAACTAGCCTTGGATAATGCCTGGCATCACAAAGAGTACGATATAAATACGCTTAAGAAACTAGGCGCAGGCGCTTTTATTGCTGTAGCACAAGGGTCAGACCAGCAGGATGCTGCAATCGTACATTTAACGTACGACCCAGCTAATGCAAAAAGGCATATAGCAATTGTCGGCAAAGGTATTTGTTTTGACACCGGTGGACATAACCTCAAGCCAGCAAAATACATGCAAGGGATGCACGAAGACATGAATGGCTCTGCAGTAGGTCTTGGTATCTTGCTAGCCGTAACGCAAATGCAATTACCTATCAAGCTAGACTGTTGGCTGGCTATCGCACAAAACCATATTGGCCCTAATGCTTTTAAACAAAATGATGTCATTACCGCATTAAACGGTATGACGATAGAAGTGGTACATACTGATGCAGAGGGCAGAATGGTCTTAGCTGACACATTAACACTCGCATCTCGCAAGAATCCAGATCTAATCATTGATTTCGCAACACTAACAGGTAGCATGATAACTGCGCTTAGCAATCGAATGAGTGGGGTAATTACAAATAGACCAGCATTAGTCAACATGATAACTAATGCTGGCATGATAGCTGGAGAGCGTGTTGTTTCATTTCCATATGATGACGACTTTGACAGTGAGCTAGATAGCGATATTGCAGATATTAAGCAATGTACACTAGATGGCGAAGCTGATCACATTCATGCCGCACGCTTTCTAGGAAAATTTATTGAAAATGATACTCCATGGATACACACAGATCTTTCATCAGCAAACCGTAAAGGTGGATTAGGCGCTGTAGAATCAGACACAAATGGATTCGGAGTGGGATTTGGCTTAGCTCTTATTAAACACTTGATGGATTGATTAGATTTTTGATTACAACACTAATCACTAACGACCAAATCATCAAGACTAGTTTGATATATACATTAACCATTACATAAGCGTATATTGAACATATTATTCATAACACTAAAGCTGTAGAAAATCAGCTCTGATCATATTGACGGGAAGGTAAACCTATATGAGCGAATCTAGACGATTTACACGCATTCATTTCGATGCAGAAGTACAGCTACATATACATTTAATAGATGATATACATATAGCGCACTTAATAGATATATCGCTTAAAGGTGCGCTCGTTGAAACAGATCGACCGATCACAACCTATATCAAAGAGCGCAGTTGCATTATGACGCTCTCTCTTGACGCGCATCAACAAAAAATCACTATGCAAGGAAAAATAATTCATCATGAAGGGTCACTGATAGGTTTAGAGTCTCTACATATCGATTAGATAGTATTACAAACCTACGAACGCTTATTCAGCTGAATACAAGTGATGATAAGCACTTAGAAACAGAACTTAGTCACATGCTAACAAACTATGAGAATCTTAATATATCGAGAAACAAAAGTTAAGCACTCCCAGTGCAGTCCAGGGCGAGTCGCTATATTTTTCGGACATAAAAAAACCCCACTACATGCGTAATGGGGTTTTTTGGTATAAATAGCTTGGCAGTGACCTACTTTCGCATGCAAAAAGCATACTATCATTGGCGCTGGTTCGTTTCACGGCCCTGTTCGAGATGGGAAGGGGTGGTTCCAAACCGC